>Ga0222657_1000120_pt1 | contig 57566 bp, 44 predicted proteins | sample AntAcemetagen474_FD_179858 | JGI IMG/M metagenome (GOLD analysis project Ga0222657, IMG submission 179858) | Saline water microbial communities from Ace Lake, Antarctica - #474 | ecosystem: Environmental > Aquatic > Non-marine Saline and Alkaline > Saline | place: Antarctica: Ace Lake... | reverse complement strand
CAAAAAGATATACCGATGATGTTTCAAATTACTTCGAAACTACAGGTAAGTTCACTTATTATGTTGAAGCCCTTGAAGGATTTGGTTTTCCTGAATTTGAGGACGATATGAGTGTTTCTAATGAAGCAACAGTTATTCAGAACGCAATGGTTTATGTTCCAAATGCTTTTGCTCCTAAAGGCTATAATGATGTGTTTATTCCGATAAGCATATTTACCAATAAAACGGATTATACTTTTGTAATATATAACAGGTGGGGAGAAAAACTCTTTGAGACTAATAATCCTGAAATTGGTTGGGATGGAACTTTTGATGGCGAATACGTGCCACTTGGAGTATATGTTTATTATGTAAAATTCCTCACTTCTCAGGGTGAATATTTTGAGAAACAAGGTTCAGTGACTGTTGTCAAATAAGATAGCCAAATTTTTTTTGTGAACCCGATATTTACAGCATTGCTGATAATGTATCGGGTTTTTTTTTTACCTTTGCAGCCTTAAAATTTATATTATGATCTTAGATCCTGAAAAATTTTGTGGTGAGGGCTTCACTTACGATGATGTGCTCTTAGTTCCCTCATACTCTGATGTCCTGCCCAGAGAAGTAGATATTTCTTCAATGTTCTCAAGAAATATCAATCTGAATATACCAATTATTTCAGCTGCAATGGATACAGTAACTGAATCTAAAATGGCTATCGCAATTGCCCAGGAAGGGGGATTAGGCGTATTGCACAAAAACCTCGCAATAGAACAACAGGCCAATGAAGTAAGGAAGGTTAAGCGAGCTGAAAATGGAATGATATTAGATCCTATAACCTTAAATGAAGATGCTTTTGTTGTAGATGCACTGAATATAATGGCAGAATTCAAAATTGGTGGTATACCTGTGATTAACAGGAATTCACAACTTGTTGGCATTGTTACAAACAGGGACCTTCGGTTTGAAAAAAATCATCACAGGCCGGTTACAGAAGTGATGACAAAAAAAGTTATTACCACATCAGAATTTACAAATTTTGAAGAGGCCGCAGATATACTTCAGGAGTATAAGATCGAGAAGCTTCCTGTTGTCGAAAAGGATAACAAGCTTATAGGCCTTATTACTTATAAAGATATTATAAAAATTAAGGCCAGGCCAAATGCTTGTAAGGATGCAAGAGGACGCCTTCGTGTAGCTGCCGCTGTTGGAATAGCAGGTGATTTTCTTGAAAGAGTTGATGCGCTTGTAAATGAATCTGTTGATGCAATTGTTATTGATACAGCTCATGGCCATTCAAAAGGAGTAATACAGGCAGCCAGATTATTGAAGAAAAATTATTCTGATATTGAACTAATTGTTGGGAATATTGCTACCTATGAGGCAGGAAAAGATTTGCTAAAAGCCGGAGTAGATGCTATTAAGGTTGGTGTTGGCCCCGGATCAATATGCACAACCAGGGTGATTGCAGGGATAGGTGTTCCACAATTATCAGCTATATATGATGTTGCAAAAGCCGTAAAAGGAACAAATGTGCCGGTAATTGCAGATGGTGGGATAAGATATACTGGAGATATTGTTAAAGCTATAGCTGCCGGCGCGAACTCAATAATGGCCGGCTCCCTTTTTGCTGGAGTTGACGAATCACCGGGGGAAACCATCATTTTTGAAGGAAGAAAATTTAAAACATATCGTGGCATGGGTTCTATTGATGCTATGCAAAAAGGATCTAAAGACAGATATTTTCAGGATACTGAAGATGATATCAGAAAACTGGTCCCTGAAGGTATAGTCGGTAAAGTTCCTTACAAAGGATCACTATCTGAAGTAATACATCAGTTGGTTGGTGGACTGAGAGCAGGTATGGGCTATACGGGTTCGGGAACTATTAAAAAACTTCAGCAGGCCAAATTTATTAAAATTACTTCTGCCGGCGTTGTTGAAGGTCACCCACATGATGTCAGTATTACCAGGGAAGCACCAAACTATAGCAGGCGGATTTAGTTATTAAATTTAGTGTTGGTTTATAATTTTTTTTATATAAATATTGAGATAACAAAGAGAATGAAAATGAAAAATAGATTGATTAAGGTTGTATATGTAGCAGTATGCATCCTTGCTTTTACTAGCTTGAATGCCCAGGAAAAAAAAGATGAAGTGATATTGCGTGTAGGAGGTGAAGATATCACAAAATCTGAATTTTTGAATATCTATCAAAAAAATAACACCAAAGGACAAGCAATTGATAAAAAATCTCTTAATGAATATTTGGAATTATATATTAATTTCAAATTAAAAGTCAGGGAGTCCAAGGATTTGGGTCTTGATACGGTTACTGCATTCAAGACTGAGTTGGATGGCTATAGGACTCAGCTGGCAAAACCTTACCTTGTTGATAAAGATGTAAATGAGGAATTGCTACAGGAAGCTTATGAGAGGATGAAATTGGATGTAAGGGCTAAGCATATTCTTATAAAAGTTGGTGAAAATGCCTTACCTAAGGATACTCTCGAAGCATACAACAAAGTAATTAAATTACATAATAGAATCCTTAATGGCGAAAGTTTTGAAAGTGTTGCCATTGAAGCTTCAGAAGATCAATCTGTGAGAGACAGGCAAGCTACAAAAACTCAACCTTTTGTTAAGGGTAATGCCGGTGATCTTGGATATTTTTCTGTTTTCGATATGGTATATGCTTTCGAAAATGGTGCTTATAACACAAATGTAGGCGAAATGTCACAGCCTGTCCGTACGGATTATGGATATCATTTGATCATGGTAAGAGATAAGAAAGAAGCTATGGGAAGAGTTCAGGTTGCTCATATCTTTTTGAAATTTCCGGAAAATGCTACTCCTGAAGATTCTTTAAGGTTAAAATCACGTGTAGATTCCTTATATCAGCTATTATTGGATGGAGCAGATTATGAAGAACTGGTCAGCTTTAATTCTGACGATAAGGGCTCAGCTATCAGGGGAGGAGTATTACCATGGTTTGGAGTTAACCGTATGGTGCCTGAATTTATTGAAGCTATTTCTGCACTGAAAGATACTGGCGATATTTCTAAACCAGTTCTGACAGCTTATGGATGGCATATTATCAAATTAATAGATAGAAAAGAAATTGGAAGTTTTGAAAATGTAAAAGGTGATCTCAAGCAAAAAATAAATAAAGACTCAAGATCGAATAAAGGCAGGGAGGTCACAATAAATCAAGTAAAAAAGAAATATAATTTTAAGGAATATCCATACGCAAAAACAGCTTTTTATACAGTCGTAAATGATAGCGTATTTAAAGGAAGATGGGATGTTAAGCATGCCAGGGATCTTAATGAACCTCTCTTTACTTTGGACGAAAAGGTTTATACTCAGCAGGATTTTGCAAAATATATAAACAAAAAACAAAAACGCAGAGTTGTAGTCGATATTGAACTCTATGTCGATCGCATGTATAATAGTTTTGTGGATGAGAGTTGTATTGATTTTAAGGATAGCCACCTGGAAGAAGAGTTCCCTGGATTTAAAGCTTTAATGGGCGAATACAGGGATGGGATATTGCTTTTTGAACTTACTGATCAGAAGGTTTGGTCAATGGCAATGAAAGATACAAGCGGACTTGAGGATTTCTACAACAAAAATACTAATAATTATTTATGGAAAGAGGAAAGGATAGATGCTTCAATATTTATTTCCAATGATGAAAAAACAATTAAGCATGCTAGAAAATTATCCTCTAAGGTAGATAAAAAAGGATATTCCGATATGGATATTTTAGATGTTGTTAATAAAGATACCTTATTATTATCAGTTGAAAATGGAAAATTTGTAAAAGGTGAAAACAAGAAGTTTGATAATATTTCCTGGGAAAAAGGAATAAAAGAAATAGTCGTTGATACAAATGGTGTTTATTCTTACATTGTTGTTTATGAGTTGCTACCACCAGGACCAAAATCTCTGGATGAGGCAAGAGGCTTGATAACTGCAGATTACCAGAATTTTCTTGAAAAACAATGGATAGAGTCACTTAAAAAGAAATACGAAGTTATAATATATGAAGATGTCCTTTCAACAATAAAATGATGATTTTAAGTTTGAAAAAAGTTTACTTTATCCTTATCCTTATTTTTCTTATTTCATGCTCTTCCGGTATCAAAAATTCCGATGATCGTGTTTTGGCAAGAGTATATGATGAATATTTATATGAATCTGAACTGTCGGGATTGATACACCCCGATACTCCTGTAAGAGATAGTATCGAGATTGTTAAGAACGTAGTAGATAATTGGATACAGCAACAACTTATACTAAGAAAAGCCGAAAACAACCTGTCTCCTGAACAAATGAATTTTGATGAACAACTTAAGGATTACAGAAGATCACTTATAATTTTTAAGTACGAAACAAAACTTATCAAACATAAACTTGATACTGTAGTTACTGAAGAAAATTTAGAATCATATTACAATCAGTACAAAAGTAACTTTGAGCTTAAGGATAACATTGTAAAAGTACAGTTTGTTAAAATTGAGCAAAATTCTTCTTATCGTCGTATTATTAAAAGATTATTTATTTCTGATAAAGAAGAAGATAAAGAAACGCTTGAGACTTATTGCCGGGAACATGCTTCAAATTTTTTCCTTGATGATGAATCATGGCTTTTGTTTGATGACCTGCTTAAGGAAATACCTATTAAAACATATAATGAGGAGGTTTATCTGCAAAATCACAGATATATTGAAATTACACAATCTCCATATATATACATGGTTTTGTTTAAGGATTTTAAAATTAAAGAAAGTGTATCACCACTGAGTTTTGAAAGAGAAAATATAAGAAATGTTATTATTAATAAAAGAAAACTTGAACTGATAAAAAATATGCAGAAGGATGTTATGATGACTGCAATTGAAAATAATGATTTTGAAGTGTATTAGGCAAGTAGTTTTGAGAATAATTCTTGTATTGAATAATAAAAGATGAGTATTGATGTTACTAAAAAGTGCCTAAAGTTTGGTGCTAAAAAGCTGTTTATGAAAATAATCCGAATAATACTAATATTGCTTCTTTTTGGATCCAGACAAGCTTTTCCACAAGGTGAGGTTATTGATGAGGTTGTAGCAGTTGTTGGGAGTAAGATTATTCTGCTTTCTGATGTTGAGAATCAATATATGCAATACAGATTACAAGGAAGCATTAAAGGAGGATCTTCTGTAAGATGCCAGATCTTTGAGAATCTTTTATTTCAAAAGTTATTATTGAATCAGGCTGAAATTGATAGTGTTGAAGTTACTCCTGATCAGGTTGAAGATGAGATGGATAATAAACTCAGATATTACATCAGGCAATTTGGCTCGAAAGAAAAATTTGAAGAGTTCTATAAAAAGTCTGTTGAAGAGTTTAAAGAGGAGCTACGGGAAATAACACATTCTCAACTGATGGTTCAAATGATGCAATATCAGATCACTAAAGATGTAAAAGTTACTCCTTCAGAAGTAAATTTTTTTTTCAATAGTATCCCTTCCGACAGCTTACCCCTTATCAATTCAGAGTTTGAGATCGCACAGATTGTCAAAAATCCACCAGTTAGTGATGAAGAGATAGAGAGAATAAAGATTAAGCTAACTGATCTTAGAAATAGGATTATTGAGGGAGAGAGCTTTTCTGCGATGGCAATATTGTATTCTGAAGATCCGGGTTCTGCAAAAAAAGGAGGAGAGTTGGGTTCATATGGGCGTGGTGAGCTTTATCCCGAATTTGAAGCTGTAGCCTTCAGGTTAAAGGATAAAGAGGTGTCTGAGATTGTTGAAACTGAAGCAGGCTATCATGTTCTTCAGCTTATCGATAGAAAAGGCGAATATGTAAATGTAAGGCATATTCTTCTTCAACCAAAAGTATCAACAGATGATCTGGCAAAGGCCCAAAAGATACTGCTCAGGATCAGGACTCAAATTGAAAACGATTCAATATCTTTTGAAAAGGCTGCGAAAATATTTTCTGATGACCCGAATAAAAATAATGGTGGATTGATGATCAATCCTAATACTGGGACTACAAAATTTGAAGCAGATGAGATTGATCCTTCAGTGTTTTTCGTTATCGATAAACTTGAAGTAAGAGATGTGTCTGAACCAACAGCCATGAAAACAGAGGAGGGTAAACAGGCATACAGACTTATCATGCTAATGAAAAGAACAAAACCCCACCGGGCTGACCTAAAAGAGGATTATGATAAAATTCAAAATTGGGCACTTGAAGAGAAGCAAAGTAAGATTATAAAGAAATGGATAAATAAAAACGCATCCGGGACTTATATTAAAATAAATAATCATTATAAGAAATGTGATTTTCAGAATGAATGGTTCAATTAGGTATAAGGTTTAAGGTAGTAGGTATAAGGAAAATAATAATATAAAAAATATACAGAATAGAATGGAATATAAAAGTGATGTTGAGGCGATAGATGCATTTGTTAAGAAGTTTGAGCTTCTGAGGAAAGAAATCGCAAAAGTAATTGTTGGACAAGATGAGGTAATAAAAGATGTATTGATCTCAATTTTTAGTAAGGGACATGTATTACTTGTTGGTGTACCAGGTCTTGCGAAAACATTATTAGTGAACACAATTTCACAGGTTCTTGGGCTGAGTTTTAGTAGAATACAATTTACGCCTGACTTGATGCCCTCAGATATTATCGGTACAGAGATACTTGATGAAAACAGAAAGTTCAAATTTGTAAAGGGACCCATATTCGCTAATATTATTCTTGCAGATGAGATTAACCGTACACCACCCAAAACACAATCAGCCTTGCTTGAAGCCATGCAGGAAAAATCAGTAACTGTATCAGGTGTCTCCCATATCCTTGAAGAGCCCTTTTTTGTGCTTGCCACTCAGAATCCAATTGAACAGGAAGGTACTTATCCTTTACCCGAAGCTCAGCTTGATAGGTTCATGTTTAATATCTGGCTGGATTATCCTTCTTATAATGAAGAAATTGATGTTGTAAAAAGGACTACTGTGGAGGAAGTTCAAAAGCCTGACACTGTTATTACTGCAGATGAAATTCTGTTCTTTCAGAATTTAATGCGCAAAATTCCTGTACCTGAAAACGTATACAATTATGCTGTAACACTGGCTGCCAAAACCAGGCCAAACACAAAGGCTGCTCATGACTGGTCTGACGATTTTCTTACGTGGGGAGCAGGCCCCAGAGCCTCACAATATCTTATCGTCGGAGCAAAATGCCACGCTGCCATAAATGGTAAGTACTCACCGGATATTGAAGATGTTCAGGCAGTATCAACTGCAATTTTACGACATAGAATTATCAGGAATTATAAAGCCGAAGCCGAAAATGTCAGCGTTGAAAATATTATTGATGAGTTGGTGAAATAAAGATAATTTTCAAAAATTTTTCTACTCCGCAATCTTACCCCACCCAATCCTGGACATATTAAAGTAAATAATTGCAGAAGCTATAATTGCAATAACAATGAAAATTGAGCCGGTCAGGTATTCTTCAAAAATGATCTTTCCAATTCCAAACAGGAAGAACATAACCATTGTACTGCCGGCCAACCAATTTACAAACAATTGAGTGTATCCGGTATCAGCTTTAATATCTGGTACTTTAGATGCAATAGGTTTCCAGCCTTTGCCTCCGGGGTGTATCTTTTTATAGAAACTAATGAGTTTAGCTTCATCAGTAGGTTTGGTAAGAAATGTCACTAGTAGCCAGACAAAGGTTGACCATGCAACAATTATCAGCAATGAAGTCTCAAACGACATATGATATCGATAGTGTAAGATCGGGTAAACAAAATACGGAGCTATCATTGCAGCAATCTCTGACCATGCATTTATTCTCCACCAAAACCATCTGAATATCAGCACCGGGCCAATCCCTCCACTACAGATCAATATAAATTTCCATGCATCGCTGATGCGGTCGAGTTTTGAAGTGAGTATTAAGGAGAGTATAATTAAAAGATAAGTTGTTATCCTGGATATCTTCACATAGTACTTTTCGCTTGCATTTGGCTTTACAAAAGGACGATAAAGGTCATTGACAATATAGGATGTCCCCCATACTGTTTGTGAAGCAACTGTAGACATATAAGCAGCGAGAAATGCCGCCATCAGTAAACCCAGCAATCCGGAAGGCATCAGATCCCTGATCATCATTACAAATGTTGCTCCCTTGTCGCTTTCTGTCGGGTAGAGAACCAATGCTGCTAATGCCACAATTATCCATGGCCATGGCCGTAATGCAAAATGAGCAATCTGAAACCATAATGTGGCTAACAAAGAGTGTTTTTCATTTTTAGCCGACATCATTCGCTGTGCAATATAACCTCCTCCACCGGGTTCAGCCCCGGGGTACCAGCTGGCCCACCATTGAACACCAATATAGGCAACAAAGGCAACAACACTCATTTTTAGTAAGCTTCCAACGCTGGATGAATTATCACTTATACCATTGCCTGAAATTGCAGGAGTGTAATGAAAAACCCAATCGGGAAGCTTTTCTTTTAATCCTGATATTCCTCCAACATCCGCATTATTTACAGCATATATTGCAAGAACAATACATCCACTCATAGCAATAAAGAACTGAAAAGTATCAGTAAATGATATGCCCCACATCCCTGAAAGAGAAGTATAAAAGGCAATAAATAACATGATACAACCTACGATCAAAAGATGTGAGCTAAATGTAAATCCAGCAAAATTTGCTTCTGTCACTCCAAAAAACGTCAGATCAGGAAACATTACCTCGAGGATCTTTACCATTGCAAGATTTACCCAGCCAATTACAATAATATTCATGAAAATGCCAATATAAACTGCCCTGAAGCCTCGAAGAAATGATGCGGAGCTGCCTGAATATCTGATAGCAACAAATTCACAATCTGTCATGATCCCTGCTCTACGCCATAAACGGGCGAAGAAGAATACCGTTAGCATACCTCCAAAAAGCATATTCCACCACAGCCAGTTGCCTGCAATACCATGGTCGGCAACCAATTCAGTGATCGCTAAAGGAGTATCGGCAGCAAAAGTTGTCGCCACCATGCTCGTTCCCGCAATATACCACGGAAGATTCCTTCCTGTTAAAAAAAAGTCTCCAGTGCTTTTTCCGGCACGCCGGGAAAGGTATATGCCAATAGAAATGCTTACAATAAAATATAAACCAATGATCAGCCAGTCAAGATTTGATAAATTCATGGTTACCTTTTAGGAATTTTATATACTAATTTAAACTGGTAAATATACGAGGTATTTTAATTTTTTTAGAAAATCAAATAACATAATTGGTTGTGCTATTAAAGTTCACAAACACTTAGGTCCGTGATTTCTCCTTCTTACTCTGTGTAATATTTTTATATATTAAATAATAAGCATTGATTTATCATAATTACTTACATTTGTTCGTTAAGGGAAGAGTATTCCAATAACATCGAAAAATAATACTATAATGAAGAAAAAATTTACATATATTATTATTGCACTTTTAGCAGTAGTAATTCTGATATGGTATTTTGCCAGGGATGAAAAAGGAGGAAGTATTGCAATTCTATCTCCTGTAGAAGAAGGAGAATTCAGGATAAATGTTACTACCACCGGAGAGCTGGAAGCAAAAAATTCAGAGAAAATTTATGGGCCTGCAGGATTACGTGCTGTAAGGATTTGGCAGGTAAAAATAGAAGATATCATTCCTGACGGAACGGTTGTAGATTCAGGTGATTATGTTGCTACACTCGACAGAACAGAAATTAGTAATACCATGAAAGACGTTGAAAATGAACTTGAAAAACTTGAATCACAATTCACAAAAACAAAACTTGATACCTCATTGGAAATGAGAAATGCACGGGATGAACTTATCAACCTTAAGTATTCAATGGAAGAACGGCAAATTGAACTTGAGCAATCAAAATATGAACCTCCTGCAACAATACGTCAGGTACGGATAAGCATGGAAAAGGCCGGACGTGCATATGAACAAGCTTTAAAAAACTATAAATTGAGAAATGAAAAATCAAAGGCAATCATTAAAGAAGTAAAAGCTTCACTTCAACAGGCTCAAAGAAAATACCAGCAAATGGTAGATATTTATGGTAAATTCACTATTAAAGCTCCAAGATCAGGAATGGTTATTTACAAACGCAAATGGGACGGTACAAAACAGGGTATTGGTGCAACACTGAGCTCCTGGGATAATGTTGTTGCTACTTTACCTGATCTCTCGAAAATGATATCGAAAACCTATGTTAATGAAATTGATATTAGTAAAGTTAAGATCGGACAAGAGGTTGAGATCGGAATAGATGCTTTTCCTGATAAAGTATACAGCGGAGAAGTAATAGAAGTTGCAAATATTGGACAACAGATGCGAAATACTAATACAAAGGTATTTGAGGTAAAAATTGTTGTTAATGAGTTCGATACCATTTTGCGCCCGGCCATGACAACAAAAAATACTATTATTACAGCTGTATTCGATAGTGTTCTTTACGTCCCAATTGAAAGTATACATTTTGAGGATACAATAAGCTATGTGTATAAAACTAATGGCAAACTTGTAAAACAGGAGGTGAAAGTCGGTAGAAGTAATGAGGATAAAATTATTATTGAAGAAGGCGTTGAAATTGGAGATGAAGTTTATTTACTACACCCGGCTAATGCTGACAAGCTTGAGCTGAAGTTATTAATAAGATAGTGCCGTTTATTGTCAGGATGCTAAAAAAGAGACACAAGATATGAGATTATGAGATATGAGACACAAGATATGAGACAAAAGACAATAAAGTTTTGTTACTCATGTCTTAATACTTGATACTAAAAAAGACATAATTTGGAAAGATTCATATACATAATCAACATTGCCATTGAAGCGGTTTTTGTAAATAAATCCCGCTCTATCCTAACTGCACTTGGGATAATTTTTGGTGTTGCTGCAGTGATAGCTATGATGGCAATTGGTAATGGCGCTCAGCAGGAAATACTTGAACAAATGAAAATGGTAGGGGTAAATAATATTGTTATTACTCCTAAATCAGAAAAAGATAAAAGCGAAAATGAAGAAGATGATGGTCAAATGGCCGTTAAAGAGAAATACTCTCCAAAGCTGACATTAAAAGATGCTCAGAGCATAAAAAAAATAATTCCCACTGTTGAAAGAGTATGTCCTGAAGTAAGTTTTGAGACTTATCTTCAAAAAGGAGGGAAACGTGGTAAAGCAAAACTAGCAGGCATTACACCCGATTTTTTTAAAGTGTTTAACCTGGATCTTTCTGAAGGAGAAATGTTTAATTTTAAACAACTGCAGGATGGAAAAGCTGTCTGTATCATTGGCCCCGACATACAAGCCAAGTTTTTCCTGGATGAAGAAGCTGTTGGCAATTATATTAAATGTGGCTTCATCTGGCTGAAAGTTGTAGGAGTTTTAGAAAATCGTAGCATAACTGAAGCTGTTAGTGCAAATCTTGGTATTGATGAATATAATAAAACTGTTTTTGCACCTATCCAGACTTTATTACGGAGGTTTAAGGATCGATCTCTTATTACAGGTGCTTCTCTGAATGGAGGAGGTGTTATTATTTCAGGAAACGCAATGTTTTCCTTTGGATCCTCAGAGGAACAAAATGATTATAATCAACTTAATAAAATTGTGGTACAGGTTAAAGAAACGGATCAACTCATACCTACAACTGAAATATTGAAAAAAATGATCGCTCGCCGACATTCAGGAGTTGATGATTTTGAGATCAAGGTCCCGGAGCTACTCTTGAGGCAGGAACAAAGAACAAAAGACGTTTTTAATATCGTCCTTGGTGCGATCGCAAGCATTTCGCTGATAGTTGGTGGTATTGGAATTATGAATATAATGTTGGCATCTGTAATGGAGAGGATTAAAGAAATTGGTATACGTAAAGCAACAGGTGCCACAAAAAAAGATATTATTTTTCAGTTTCTTGCAGAGGCTACAATGATAAGCTTAAGTGGTGGGATAATAGGGATTTTTTTAGGCATAGCACTTTCAAAACTGATTACAGAAATTACAGATATTCAAACAATAATTTCCGGATTTTCAATTGTGATTTCATTTGGTGTATCTGCAACAGTAGGAATACTCTTTGGATATATGCCTGCAAGGAAAGCAGCCAGACAAGATGCTGTTGATTCATTGAGACACGAGTAGAAGAGAGATATGAGATGAGAGACTAAGAGATTGTGAGACTGAGAGATAATTATTCAATTATACAAAGGTACAATTATACAAATATAAAGATCAATGATTCACTGATAACTGAGTTTTGATACTCAATACTCATATCTTAATACTTAGAAAAATACATAAATATGGCAGATAGAACAAAATGGCTATTTTCTTTTATTCTAATTTTGCTTATTAATTCCGGACTTAGGGCACAGCATGATGTTAAAAAACTTAACCTCAATGAAGTAGTGCGAATTGCCTTGAGTCAATCAAGAGATGCCCTGGCAGCAAAACATCGTTTCAGATCGAGTTTCTGGGAGTTTAAAAGCTATCGCGCTACATATATGCCTATGTTAACTCTGGATGCTGTTGTCCCGAATCTTCAGAGATCTATTAATAAATATACACAGCCTGATGGTAGTGAAACCTTTCTTCAACAGGCCTATACGAGTTATTCTATTGATATGTCGCTTTCAAAAACTATTGGCTATACAGGCGGACAGATATTTATGAGGTCAGGGCTTCAGAGAATGGATAATTTCGGTGATTCAACAGTCACATCATATCTTACCACCCCGATTACAATTGGATATAATCAACCCATTTTTAGTTACAACAGGTATAAGTGGCTTAATATGATTGAACCACTAAGGTATGATGAAGCTAAGCGAAAATATTTGGAGGACAGGGAACAAATAGCCATTACGGCTACAAACCTGTTTTTTAATTTACTTATTGAACAAATTAATGAGAAGATTGCCTTAACTAATCAGGCAAATTACGATACTCTTTATAAAATAGCACAGGGGCGCTACAATCTTGGCAAGATTGCAGAAAATGAGTTATTGCAGCTTGAATTAAGTTTACTGCGAGCCTACACCAACGTTGAGAGTGTTAAGCTGGATCTGGAAATGAATATTTTTAAATTAAAATCTTTTCTTGGCCTTCAGAATGATCAAAAGATTGAACTAATTCAACCAACAGAAAGCATTGATTTAGTTGTTAATGTTCAACAGGTATTGGCAGAAGCTTATAAAAACCGATCGGATGCTCTTTCTTTTGAGCGAAGAATTATTGAAGCTGAAAGTGAGGTGAACAGGGCAAAAATGGAAAACCGCTTTAATGCCAATATTTATGCTCAGTTTGGATTAAACCAGAGTGCAGATGTCTTTGTAGATGCATATAAAAATCCTTTGGATGACCAGCAATTAATACTTGGCCTTGAAATACCAATTCTCGACTGGGGATTAGCTAAAGGAAGGATAAAAATGGCAGAATCAAACCGGGAGCTGGTGAAAACTAATGTTGAACAGCAGATCATTGATTTTGAGCAAGAGGTTTTTCTTAAGGTTATGCAATTCAATATGCAGGCAAAGCAGTTACTAATTGCAGCAAAATCCGATACTGTTGCCCATAAGCGTTATGATGTTACTAAACAAAGGTATTTAATTGGAAAAATAAATATTACAGATCTTAATATTGCCCAAACTGAAATGGATAATGCAAAACAGTCATTTATAAGCACTTTGCGAGCTTACTGGAGAAGTTATTATGAACTTCGTAAACTAAGCTTGTATGATTTTCGCAATAATAGGATCCTGGTTTTTGACATTGAAGAGATCATGTGATGTTCAATTAATCATTAATAATTAAGCATTTATAATTAACAATTATATTATCTTTGTAATTACTAAAGCATTAAGATATAAACTAAAATTCAAAATTATGTCGGTATTAGTTGGTAAAAAGGCTCCACTATTTGAAGCTGATGCAGTAATCAATGGGAGTGAATTTGTAGAAAAATTTTCATTGGAACAGTATATTGGAAAAAAGCATGTAATATTTTTCTTTTACCCATTAGATTTTACCTTCGTTTGCCCAACGGAGATCATTGCTTTTCAAAAAAAGATGGATGAATTTGAAAAGAGAAATGTTGCAGTTGTGGGCTGCTCTATTGATTCTAAATTTTCACACTGGAGTTGGCTGAATACTGAATTAAAAGATGGTGGGATTAAAGGTGTGAAATTTCCACTGGTTTCTGATCTTTCAAAAACGATATCAGAAAATTTTGATGTCCTTGCCGGAGAGTATGATTATAATGAAAACGGAGAAATGGTTTTTAATGGTGATGCTGTTGCATACAGGGGATTATTCCTGATCGACATTCAGGGCACTGTTCGCCATCAGCTTGTTAATGACCTTCCGCTTGGCAGGAGTATTGATGAAGCCTTGAGAATGGTTGATGCTCTTCAGTATTTTGAAGAAAACGGGGAAGTTTGCCCGGCTGACTGGCATCCGGGAGAGGATGCTATGAAAGCAACACAGGAAGGAGTTGCTTCATATCTGGATACTCATAAGTAAAAATACTTTGGAAATCCGATTTATTCTATATTTTTTGCTTCATTCCAGAAAACATCCATCTCACTTAAACTCATTTCATGAAGTGATTTATTGAGTTTTTTGGCATTTTCTTCAAGATATTTAAAGCGGTGAATAAATTTTTTATTTGTCATTTCCAGAGCATTCTCTGGGTTAATATCTAAAAATCTGGCATAGTTGATGAGTGCAAATATCAAATCACCAAACTCTCCTTCCATCTTAGATTTATCAGAATTACCTTCAGTTTCAATTTTGAATTCATTAAGTTCCTCAAGAACTTTTTCCCATACTTGCTCAGGTTTTTCCCAATCAAAGCCAACTCCTCTGACTTTTTCTTGTATACGGTATGCTTTTACAAGAGCAGGTAGTGATACTGGTACTCCTGATAATACTGATTTATTGCCCTCTCTCAGCTTGATTTTCTCCCAATTATCTTTAACATCTTGAGCCCCGGTCACAACTACATCACTATAAATATGCGGATGACGGTTTATTAATTTAGCAGAAATATCCTTGATTACATCAGTTATATTAAATGATTTTTTTTCTGAACCAATCTTAGCGTAAAACACAATATGAAGTAAGAGGTCGCCTAATTCTTTCCTGATCCCATCCAAATCCTTTTCAAGAATAGCATCTGACAATTCATATGTTTCTTCTATTGTAAGATGCCTGAGGCTTTCAAATGTTTGTTTTTTATCCCACGGGCAGTTGTCTCGCAATGTGTCCATTATTTCAAGCAATTCCTTAAATGCATCCAGACTTTCTTTCATATCCTAAAATTTTTGTCAAAAGTAAGCATTTACTTCAATAGTCAAACATGAAAAATTTAATACTAAACCCTTAAACCTTCTACCTGATACCTGACTATCTCCTTTATTTTTTTTAATTTTGCCTCTCCCAATTAGATATATTAAAATTAAAACAGGGAAATAAAGTCTGCTAACTTGAAAATAATTCTTCGGAAAATATTAATTGGAATTTTTTTACTGCTTCCATTTTATTCATTCCTTAATGCCCAGGAACAGGATAATCGGGCACCCTCAGTTTTGGCAATTGAAACAAAGGTCCATTACGGATTTATTGCCCGCCATCACCCCGAAATGAATGTTCTGACGGATAGTCATTTTCCTGTTTTCGAGTTGACTTTAAGTAAACAAACATTTGGTGACAAGATATGGGAGCAAATTTATAATTATCCTGAGATCGGGATCTCATATTGGCAAAGTAGCTTTGCCAGTTCAAAAATAATGGGAAGTGCCTATGCACTCTATCCTTTTATAAGATTTCCCTTGCTGAGAAAAAATCGTTTTTCCTTAAATTTTAGATTTGGAGTTGGTATTGGTTATTTTAACAATAAGTTTGATAGGTTTGAGAATTATAAAAACCTTGCAATTGGATCGCATCTAAATGCTATCATTAATTTTATGTTTGAAGCAAGTTATGAATTAAGTAAAAGGCTCAGGTTGTCAAGTGGAGTGAGTTTAACTCATTTTTCCACCGGTGCTATCACTGTTCCTAATTATGGAATAAATATACCTGCTGTAAACCTTGGACTTTCTTATAATCTAAGCCGCAATAAAAACTCTTATATTAAAAAAGACTTGCCTGAAGCAGATAGATCATGGGAATATTTAATTATCACTTCCTTTGGGATAAAGCAGATTGACGCTATTGAAAAGAAAAAGTATTTGGTATATAATGTTTCCGGCGACATCCTAAAGCCTTTGTCAATCAGGTGTAAATTCGGGGGAGGTCTTGATCTGTTTTATGATAACTCAAAAGTAGATGCACTTGAGGAACAAGATATATCAGATGATAAATTTAGGAGTAATTTTGGCTCTGGAGCACACTTAACATATGAACAAACAATTTCCCGTCTGTCTATCCTTATTGAACTGGGAACTTATATTTATTCCAGGCATAATATTGATGGAAATATTTATGAAAAATTACTGATAAATTATTTGCTCACATCAAGACTTTTGGCAAGTGTTTCTCTAAAAGCTCATTTTGGTAAAGCTGATTATATTACATGGGGAGTGGGGTATAAGTTGTGAGTGCCTTGAGTACTTAAAGTACTTAGAGTATTTAAAGTTGATATAAAAACAATGGCGATTTATGAAAAGTATAATAAACATATTGGTTTTCATTTTGAGTATTGTAGTTATGAGTTCATGTGAAAAGGGTAATGGATTTGATTGCCTTAAGGGTACTGGTGATGTTATTAAGGAAAATAGGATTGCAGGAACTATTGATCGTATTATCCTGAATGATAATATCAATCTCGTTTTGATGCAGGATAGTATTGAGACTATAGTTATTGAGGCTGGCGAAAAGATAATTAATTCAATAAAAACTGAGCTGGATAATGGTGAATTATTAATTGAGAACACAAATCGCTGTAATTGGGTAAGAAGTTTTAAAACGGAGATCACTGCTTATGTGTCGGTTAGGGGATTGAATAATATCATTTATTATGGCTCTGGTAGCATTAGCTCGGTAAACAAAATCAAAAGTGATCTTTTTGAAATTGATATTCATGATGGTTCCGGGTCTATTGATCTTTCTGTTGACACAAAAACTTCCTGGATCGTAGTGCATCTTGGGGTTGCTGATTTAACAATGAAAGGGACTTCAGGTGTAAATTATATTTATACAGCCGGTTTTGGGCCAATTGATTGCATCAATTTAATCACAGATGTTACATTTATTACACATAATGGAAGTAATAATTGTTATATTAATGTTGATGATCTACTGGAAGCCAAAATAGGCTCAGTGGGAGATATTTATTATAAGGGCAATCCTCAATCTGTTGAATCAGTAATTACAGGAAGCGGAAGATTAATAAGCATAAACTAATAGGCCTTTGCAAAGATAACTCTCTGCTTTGATGGATTTCCTGTATAGATACATTTCCCTTCTTCATAATTACCATCAATTGGAATTGTACGTATCGTGGCTTTAGTTTCGTCTTTTATCTTTAGTTCAGTTTCTGAAGTTCCATCCCAATGTGCATAAATAAAGCCGCCCTTTTCAACTTGTTCCTTGAAACTTTCCCAGTTGTCAATTTTGTATGTGTTATCTTCCCTGAAAGAAAGAGCTTTCTGGAAGAGGTTGTTTTGGATTTGTTCGAGTAGATGTTCGATCTTGTTAGCAATGTCAATCATCTTATAGCTTTCTTTTTCCAGGGTATCTCTTCTTGAAATCTCAACAGTATCATTTTCCAGATCTCTTGGCCCAATAACAAGTCGGACAGGAACGCCTTTAAATTCATATTCTGCAAATTTCCAACCGGGTTTATAGGTATCCCTGTCATCATATTTTACACTAATACCTTTATCCTCGAGTGCTTTTTTTATTGAAATTGCTTTTTCAGTTATGCTATTTAACTGATCTGAATTTTTTGAAATAGGGACAATCACAACCTGAATTGGTGCCATCTTTGGAGGTAAAACAAGACCATTATCATCAGAGTGTGCCATTATAAGTGCTCCAATCAGGCGCGTAGATACTCCCCATGAAGTTGCCCATACATATTCAAGTTTATTTTCTCTGCTTAAAAATTTAACATCAAAGGCTTTGGCAAAATTTTGACCGAGAAAATGTGAAGTCCCTACCTGCAGTGCCTTCCCATCCTGCATTAATGCTTCTATGCAATAGGTTTCAATTGCACCTGCAAAACGTTCATTAGGTGATTTAGTACCTTTTAAGACAGGAAGAGCCATAAAATTTTCTGCAAAATCAGCATAAATATTAAGCATCTGTTCTGTCTCAGCAACAGCTTCTTTCTTTGTTTCATGTGCAGTGTGACCTTCCTGCCATAGGAATTCTGCTGTTCTTAAAAACAATCTTGTACGCATTTCCCAACGCACAACATTAGCCCACTGATTTATGAGTAATGGAAGATCTCTGTATGATTGTACCCAATTTTTATATGTATCCCAAATTATAGTTTCGGAAGTTGGGCGAATAATAAGCTCTTCTTCAAGTTTAGCATCCTCATCTACAACAATCCCCTTTCCATTTTCATCATTCTTTAAACGATAATGAGTTACTACAGCACATTCTTTTGCAAAACCTTCAACATGACTGGCTTCTTTACTGAAGAAGGATTTAGGAATGAATATTGGGAAGTATGCATTGGAATGACCAGTGTCCTTAAACATTTTATCAAGAGCTGCCTGCATTTTTTCCCAGATTGAAAAACCATACGGCTTTATTACCATACAGCCCCTAACAGCTGAGTTTTCTGCAAGATCGGCTTTGATCACAAGTTCGTTGTACCATTGAGAATAATTCTCGCTGCGTGAAGTTAAATTTTTTGCCATACTTTGTTTGTGGTATAATATTTGCTTATTTTATAATGAAAATGAAAATAAAATTTTCGAAGCAAAATTAATAAAATAATAATCTTAAGAAACAACGGAATTAAAAAACCACAAATTACATCAAACATAGGAGGACAAAACCATGAAAACATTTGCTTTATTTTTAGTCGCATCAGTGATCTTCCTTTCATCTTGTTCAACTTCTTCATATCAAAGCCGTGCAACTTATGATGATGTGTATTATTCACCTAAAGACGAACAGGCTAAAGTTGAAAGTAGAAATCCCGGGACTTCTGTAAAATATGCTGAGCCCGAAGAAGAATATATTATTTCTGAACCTACCTCAATCGCAGAAGAAGATTATTATGTTGAAGGAGGAGAGTATTCAGATATTGAACCTGCATATACTGTTACAGAAACTTATACAACCCCTGATGGACAAACTCATGTTACTAATAATCACTATTACGAGGACTTCAATTATGACGATTATTATGATTACCAGTATTCATCCCGTATAAGACGCTTCCATAGCCCATATTATTCCGGTGGTTATTATAATGACTATTATACAAATTCTTACTATTATGGTTATGATCCCTATTATTGGGGCACAAGTATTTATGTCGGTTATAACTGGTACTGGCCATCATATTCTTATTACAGACCATCCTGGTATTTTGGCTTTAGCTGGGGATGGGGCGGTTTTGGCTATGGATATCCATATTATTACAACCCTTGGTATTATCCATATTATGGATATGGATATGGATATTGGGGAGGTGGATACTATCCCGGATATTGTGATTACTATTATAATAGTTATGATAATAATTCCTATTATTATGGACCAAGAGGATCAAGAAGTGCAAGTAATGGTGCTTCCGGCGGAAGAGGATCATCTACATTCGGTGAACGATATGAGGCAAGCCTTGCTAGAAATAGTGGAGAAAGTAACCTAGGCACAACTTCAGGCGGCAGAGATTATTCTACACCAACTGCAACAGCTGCAAATGCAAGCAATACAGGAGTAAACACAACACAGTCTGCAAGTCCTAAAAAAGATATGTCAGGAACTTCCAGCTCAGCTTCAAGAAACCAAACTTCCGGAAGCTCATATGGCACAGCAGGGTCTCAGAGTAGTAATACCAGAAAACCTATTGCTAAGCCTGTGTCAAATTCATCAACATCTACCGCAAAACCTGCAGCAAGCTCCACACAGAGATCTTCAAGCGGCACAAGCAGACAAGCTTATACTAAGCCTTCTGCCAGCTCTGCCGGTAAGGCTCCGGGTACATCTGGTAGTAGTTCAGGAACTGCACAAAAGCCTGCAAAGACGTATCAGAAACCTGCTAGTAATTATCAGGTCAATAACCGTCAACCTAAGCAATATGCTAAGCCTGCGTCTAAAAGCTCAAGTAATTATTCTAGCCCTAAGTCGTACAGGTCGCCTAGCTATACTAAACCTAAATCAAGTAGTGAGTATACCAGGCCTCAATCAAAACCAACATCAACACGTACCTATAATTCACCGAGCAGGCAATCATCATCTTCCAACAGTTCTTCAGGCAATAGCAGGTCGTATAGTTCACCAAATAAATCAAGTAGCAAAAGCTATTCTTCACCATCCAGATCATCAAGTAGCAGAAGCAGCTCAGCAGGTCGCTCAAGTGGAGGTTCACGTTCTTCTGGTAGCAGCTCGCGTTCCTCTGGTAGCAGCTCACGTTCCTCAGGTGGTGGAAGAAGATAAATCACGAAATGATCCGTTTAATAAATTAAAACTTAAAATTATCGTCATTTATGAAAAAGATAAAACTGATAAGCATACTATTATTTAGCCTGACTTTAGCATCACTAGATGCACAAACTACTGTTGATGCCCTGAGGTATTCCCAAATAACTTTTGGTGGGACTGCAAGATACATGAGTATGGCAGGGGCTTTTAGCGCAGTTGGCGGTGATTTCTCTAGCCTAAGCACCAATCCAGCAGGAATAGGCTTATATAAAAGTTCTGAATTTACAATTACACCTTCAGTATTTTCCAACAAAACTACATCATTTTATAATGGATATTGGAATGAAGATAGCAAAAGTAATTTCAATATAAGTAATGTTGGAATGATTATGACTTATGATATAGAAAAAGACAAACCGGGATCAGATTGGAAAAATATGCAGTTTGGTTTTGGGATGAACAGATACAATAACTTTAATAGTAGAATGATAATGGAAGGTCCAAACATGGATAATTCATTATTGACATCATATAACGATCTTGCAAACGGGATATATTATGATAATCTTTACAATTCACCAAATAACTTTGATCTTGGCCCTGCGTTTGACACCTATCTTTTGGATACCTTGCCTGGCGAACCAACGCAATATAGAAATGCTATGCCTGCAGGTGGAGTATGGCAGAGAAAAACAATTCAGGCAAATGGCTCAATGAATGAATTTCTATTCTCTTTAGGAGGTAACTATAAAGACAAGTTATATATTGGTGCTACTTTTGGAATTCCTTTCTCCCGATATTTTGAAGAATCCAGATATACCGAGAATGCTATGACTGACACTATAGCTTATGATGAATTCAGCAGTTTCAACTATAGCGAAAATCTGGAAGCCAGAGGAACGGGATTTAACTTTAAATTTGGATTAATTTATAGAGCACATGACTGGATACGCCTGGGTGCTGCTATCCATACTCCTACATTTTTTAATATGCGCGAAAACTGGAGAACAAAAACTGAGTCTTACTTTGATAACGGAGATAACTATTATTCTGCATCTCCTTATGGAGAGTATGAGTATAAACTTGAAACCCCGTGGAAAGCAATTGGAAGTTTAGCCATTGTTGTTGGAAAAATAGGAATTATAAGTGCCGATTATGAATTTGTTGATTATAGCAATATGAGGTTTAGAACACATCGTTATTATGGATCTTTTGATGATTATCAGGATGTTAATTATGATATCAGGGAATATTACGGAAAAGCACATAATATAAGGGTAGGAACAGAATGGCGTGTGAATAATATTGTTCTTAGAGGAGGGTATGCTTTGTATGGGAGCCCATATAAATCCGGTTTTAATGATGGGGAACGTACTTCTTATACCGGAGGATTCGGATATAGAGATAAGCATTATTTCATTGATTTTGCTTATGTATATACATCATCAAATGAAGATTATTACTTCTATGATAAGTCTTATGTTGAACCGGTGAAAAATGAAAACACATCAAGTACCTTCATTGCTACTCTGGGTTTCAGGTTTTAAGGTGAATACCAATAAGTAAAATTCCGGGAGAAGAGATTTGCGATTAATTTGAATCTTTATTAATCTATTCGACTCAACCCTGCTTTTGCATCCAGGCTGATACCGTTTCTATACTCGCTATAATGTAGTTTTAGACATTTCTTATAATAGTATTCAGCGTCCTTAAATTTTTCACGCTCCTCGTAAATTTGAGCCAGTTTTAATGCAGAGTTTGCTGCAAAATAATAATTGTGCTCTGATCCCATGGTTAGTGTTTTTTTATATAAAAAGATTGCTTCACTTATTCTCTCTGATCTATGAAATATCCTCGCTTTGCGATATGAGTATTCAAGCGAATCTTTAAAAATTGTAAGTTCTGTTTCTTTGTCGATATCAGAAATTACCTCCAATGCCCTTGAGTAATATCCTCCATCAAATAATAATCGGGCCTTAAATAGTTTAATATTGGGCATTACCCCACTTTTTGCTTCGAATTGAGCTTGTTTGTCAGCATCAATAATTTCTGATCCATTATGTAAAACCCTGGTAATATATTCTATGTATTTATCATTATTCTCTGACACCAGATAATACCATGCTAATTTTTGGTAAGCTGATTTTAAATAATACTTACCTGTAAAATTTTGTAAAAATCGGAAAAAGTATTTATATGAATCCTTATCAAGCCTGTTTAGTTTAGCTCTGCCAGTAAGATAATCCATATAATAGAACGGATAAGTGTTATTATCAGTTTTGTAAGATGTGAGGATTTCAATTGCTTCATCATTTTTACCGGAGTGTATATATATTTTTGCAAGCGAATATTTTAAAAATGGATTAAAAGTCACTGTAGAGTATGAAGTTGTATCATAATACAGGGGAAGTAGCTCCGGAATATCCTCGTAATTTTTGAGAATGTTGAACATTACATAGGTGTAAATAAAAAGGCATTCTGCCTTCAGGTAATGATAATCCTTATTGTTAAAAGAGATATTCAGGATTTTTTTTATTTCATTTATTCCTTGTGATGTTGATGCCTCATCAGGTAATATTGTTCTGAGCCATTTATAATTATCCTTAATAGTTCCTATTAAAATGTGCATCATCCCAAGGCTTTTGAGGTTTGGAACGAAATCAGGAAATTTTCTGCTGTTGTCCTCCAGTAATCGAAAGGCTTTATTGATTTCATAAAATCCGGAAACATATTCTTTAAATTTAATTCTTGTTAACCCCCACTGAAAATAAACTTCAGCAATACAATAATTATAATACGGCGAGGACTGGTCACCTTCTTCCAGTTTTTTAATCCGGGCAGGGAGGTTTTCTTTTAGTTTGATAAAGTCAATATCTTCTTCTCCAATGATGGCAGTTAAAAAGTCGATATAATTATCTAGATAATAAGGAATATTATTGCTGGGATTAATACTTTTTTCATTTGACAACAACTTTCTTCCGGAGTTGAATTTCAGTTGTATGATTTCTCCATATGCTTTACGACAATTTTCATTCATGTCGTAATGTGCATGAATAACAAGAGTATGTGTCAGTATAAATAGAAATAAAATAATATTCCGCATAAAATTCTTCAAAGATTATTTAATGCAAGGTATTGATTTTTTTGGAAATATTAAGGATATAAAAAAAGGAGTACAAAAAAATGCACTCCTTTTAATATGAATTTGAGATTCAATTAAATTTTTACTCCTTCAGCAATATTTTCATCAATTAATATTCTTCCGCAATATTCACAAACAATTATCTTTTTGTGCATTCTTATATCCAGTTGATGTTGGGGAGGAATTTTATTAAAGCATCCGCCACAAGCATCTCTTTCAATAGGAACAACTGCCAGGCCATTTCTTGCATTTTTTCTTATTCTTGAGTATGCAGTAAGAAGGCGTTCTTCGATAAGGTTCTTGTTTTTTTCTGATTTTTTTAAAAGATCGTTTTCTTCTTTCTCTGTTTCAGCAACAATATCTCCCAGCTCATTATGTTTAATTACAAGATCCTCATTCTTCTCATCAAGAAGTGTTTGTGATTTTTCAACATCTTCCTTTTTTATTCCCAGGGTATAATTAAATTCTTTTATATATTTTTCAGATAATTGTATTTCCAGGCTCTGAAATTCAATTTCCTTGGTAAGGGAATCATATTCTCTGTTATTTCTAACATTCATTTGCTGGTCTTCATATTTCTTTTTTAATACCAGGCTCTCATCGATGCTATTGTTTTTTTCAGTAATTTTTTTCTCAAACTCCTCAATCTCCAGAACGAAGTTTTCAATTCTTGTCTCCAGCCCGGCTATTTCATCTTCAAGATCTTGAACTTCAAGTGGGAGTTCTCCACGAATAATGCGGATCTTATCAATCTGAGATTCAATTTGCTGTAATGTATAAAGAACTATTAATTTTTTTTCAATGGTTACAGCAAGCTGATCTTCTTCGCTTTCAGTGCTTTTGGGAACAACTTTTTTTATTTTTTCTTTAACAACAGCTTTGACCGGCTTCTTAGCCGTTTTTTTTGTAACAGTTTTGCTTTTTGTACTTGACTTCGCTTTAGCCATAATTGTATATTGTTATGATTACAAATAGTTTACAGGATTGGTATTAGTTTTAGAAATTTGGAGTGCAAATTTAGGAAATTTTTTATTAAGAATTGCATATATTAATTCTTTACTAAATTGTTCGCTCTCAAAATGGCCTATATCAGCTATTATAAAGTTATCATCAGCTTTCTGAAAATCATGATATTTTATATCTCCTGTCATGAAGATATCTGCTCCTGCAGCAATTGCATCATGAATAAGAAAACCTCCTGAACCTCCGCAAACTGCAACTTTTTGTATTTTCTTTCCACTAAGTTGTGAATGCTTAATACATGGGATGTTTAAAGTTTTTTTTATTTCTTTCAGAAATGATAAGTCGTCAACCTCATTTTTTAGTATGCCTATCATACCTGATCCAACAGAAGTATAATCGTTGGCAAGTGGAAATATATCATATGCAACTTCTTCGTATGGATGTGCTTTCTTAAGTGCAGAAATGATATTCCTCTCATGAAAAACAGGATAAATTGCTTCAATTTTTATTTCCGTTTCGAAGTGCAAATCATTAGTTTTACCAACAAATGGATTAGCATTTTCCAGTGCTCTAAAACTTCCTTTTCCTTCAGTATTAAAGCTGCAACTATCATAGTTTCCAATATGTCCTGCTCCAGCTTCAAAGATAGCGTTTCTTACTTTATCAGCATTGATAGTCGGGCAAAATGTTATTAATTTCCGCAACATATCATTCTTTGGTTTTAATATCCTGGTTTTTTGTAAACCTATCTTACTGCATAAGATAGAATTTACCCCTTTATCAATATTATCAAGATTAGTGTGAGCCGCATAAATGGCTATATCATTTTTTATAGCCTTTATAAGAATTTTTTCAGTAAGATTATTGCCGTTTATTTTTTTTAATCCTTGAAATATCACAGGATGATGTGATATGATCATTTGAAATTTCTTTTCAATAGCTTCGTCAATAATTTCTTCAGTAACATCAAGAGTTATAAGAGCTTTATTTATAGTGTCACCTTTGTTGCCAAGGAGTAAGCCTGAATTGTCATAATCTTCCTGCAAAGCTATTGGTGCAATGCTTTCAAAGAAGTTTGTGATTTCGCTAATTTTCATCATTTGAGTTTTTATTATTAAAAGTTCAAAATTACAAAAATATATCGATTGTAAAAAGATGGCAAACAATGTAATTTGATTTGCAAAGAAAAAAAAGTTTTGTAATTTTAAGCTGTGAAAATTATCAGGATTTTATTATATCCATTAGCATTGCTTTACGGAATGCTAATGTTAATAAGGAATAAATTGTTTGATTGGGGGCTATTACCATCAAAGAAATTTGATTTTCCTGTTATTTCAGTTGGAAATTTAACTCTTGGAGGAACAGGAAAAACGCCACATGTTGAATATCTGATCAATCTTTTAATGAAGAAGTACTCAATTGCCACTCTCAGCAGAGGTTATGGCAGGAAAACAAAAGGATTTATTATCGCCTCAGATTTTATGGACTATCTTCAAATAGGTGATGAGCCGTTACAATTCAAACATAAATTTGAAGATATTCACGTTGTGGTTGATGAAAAACGAAGGCGCGGTATAAAGTTATTGTTAAAAAAGATTGCTGATCTGAATGTTGTTATCCTTGATGATGCTTTTCAACATCGCTATGTTAAACCTGGTTTATCTATAATACTAAGTGATTATCATAATTTATACACCAACAATTATCCTTTTCCAACAGGAACTTTAAGAGAATTCAGATCAGGTGCAAAAAGGGCGGATATTATTATTGTTACAAAAACTGCTAAGGTTTTTTCTCCAATTACCAGAAGAATGCTTGTTGATGAGATCAAAGCAAGACCTCACCAGCAATTGTACTTTTCATATATAAGTTATGGATGTTTAAAATCTTACAATGATGAAAATGAATCAATAAAAATAACGTATAGCTCAACTATTCTTATGTTTGCAGGTATAGCAAATACTTATCCGTTGGAAGCTCACCTGAAACGAAATTGTGGTGAACTGATCGTAATGAATTTTCCTGACCACCACAAATATACAGAGAAGGATCTACTGCAGATCAAGGAGAAGTTTAATGATATTTTTACTGCAAATAAAATTATTATCACTACTGAAAAGGACATGATGCGGTTGATTAAACAAAACCTGTACAATATAATAAAGGATTTCCCGATATACTACATTCCTATTGAAATTAAGTTTCATAAAGATGATGGAGAGAAATTCGATAATCAAATAATGGAATATGTTGAAAAGAGTACAAGAAACCGCCAGATACATTAAGAGAGAGATATCCTCTAATCCAAAAATAGGAATTGTGTTGGGTACAGGTTTAGGTGGTTTGATCAAAGAAATTGAAATAGAACACAGCCTTGAATATAAATCCATTCCTAATTTCCCGGTTTCTACTATCAAAGGTCATGAAGGAAGACTGATCTTTGGACGCCTTGGCAAAAAAGATGTTGTGGCAATGCAAGGAAGATTTCACTTTTATGAAGGCTATAACTTGCAGGAAGTTACCTTCCCTGTGAGGGTTTTAAAACTTCTTGGAATTGAATTACTTGTTCTCTCAAATGCAAGTGGAGGAGTTAATCCGGATTTTGAGGTTGGAGATATGATGTTTATTACTGATCACATTAACTTTATATGCTCAAACCCTTTAATAGAAAGTGTTGAAGATGGCTTAGGAGAAAGATTTGTTGATATGAGTGCGCCATATGACAGGACAATCATCGATAAAGCTATATCCATAGCTAATAGCATGTCAATTAAATATCAAAGCGGGGTATATGCTGCTGTTTCAGGTCCAAATTATGAAACCCCGGCGGAATATAATTATATAAGGTCAATCGGTGCAGATGCGGTTGGCATGTCTACAGTACCGGAAGTTTTGGTTGCCAGGCAAATGGATCTGTCTTGTTTTGCAATTTCAGTAATTTCAGATCTGGGGGTAAGCGGGAAAATTGTAAAGATATCTCATGAAGAAGTTATTGATGCTGCCACTCTTGTCGAACCCAATATGACAAAACTGATAAAGGAATTAATTGATTTAATCTAGTTACGTGTACCTATGAAACGTGTATGTATTTTTGTGCTTGCAATGATTACCTTGCTGATCAATTCCTGTGTGCCGGATGAAAGAACATCGGAATTCGTTATACATGGGCACTTTACAAACGCAGAGTCAAATAAAGTTGTCCTTGAAGAACTTGGTGTGAAAGATCTGACAGCTGTCGATTCTGCTGTTATTGATAATAATGGCGAGTTCACTGTATTAAATACACCTGACGATATAGGTTTGTATATATTGAGAATAGGTAAAAATAATTTTATCACACTATTAATTGACAAAGGTGAAAAACTTCAGATTCAAGCTGATGCATTAAAGATGGCATATACTTATAATGTTGAAGGATCAGAAGGATCACGCCTGCTAATGAATTATTATAAACATACAGTAAAGAACAAAATAAAAGTTGATTCACTGGGGAAAATATTTCAGCTTAGCCAGGGTTTACCGGAATTTCTTAATATAAGAATGAAATTGGATTCAAGCTATAGAGAGATATTTAAGGACCAACAAGAATATGTGAAGCATTTTATATCCAATAATCCTACCTCTCTGGCATCATTAGTTGTTCTTAATAAGCATTTTGGTCGTGGTTATGTTTTGTCTGAAAAAGAACACTTTGAGTATTTCCAAAAAATTGATAGCGGATTAATGGCTGAGCATCCAAATAATAAACATGCTATCGATCATCATGAAAGGGTGTCAAAGATCTTAATGCAGAATATGGAAAGAGAACTTGCTGATGAAAAGCTTCAAAGTGGAAAACCTGCACCGGAGATATCCGTTAATGATTCTAATGGAATACCATTGCCGCTTTCTTCGACGCTTGGGAAAATAACATTGATATATTTTTGGGCAGGCGAGAGTGCTCCATGTCGAAAGATCAATCCAAAACTTAACAAATTATACAAGGAATTAAAAAATAAGGAGTTTGAGATTTATGGAGTTTCTCTTGATCGTAATCCAAATGTATGGAAAGCAGCTGTAAAACTAGACGGATTAAAATGGATACAACTTAGTGACCAGAAAGGATATGCTTCACCACTTGTGAAGTTATATAATCTACCTGAGGAATTACCATATTTTTATCTTATTGACAAAGAAGGCTCAATATTATTGAGAGGCAACAAATCAGATTTTGAAAAAATAAAGAAGAGAATCAATATAGAACTTAGTTTGAATAATTAATCTGACTAGAAAGGCAACTTAATCAAAACAAATAGAGTCTTGAGTGTAGGTAACAAAATATATTTCGTTTCTGATAGCCATCTTGGTGTACCTGATTATGAGAATAGTCTTGTCAGGGAAAAATTACTGGTAGCATGGCTTGAGAAGATCAAAGCAGATGCAGCCGTAATATATTTAATGGGAGATATATTTGATTTTTGGTTTGAATACAAAACGGTAGTACCGAAAGGATATGTCCGCCTGCTTGGGAAACTTGCAGAATTGACAGACTCAGGCATTGAAATACATTATTTTCGAGGGAATCATGATGTCTGGGCATTTGATTATTTTAAAACCGAACTAAATATTACCTTACATTCTAAACCTTTGATCAGGGAATTTGGAGGTAAAAAATTCTTTCTTGCTCATGGTGATGGGCTTGGGCCGGGGGATACAGGATATAAATTCCTGAAGAGAGTTTTTGAATGTTCTTTTAATCAATGGCTCTTCAGATGGTTGCATCCTGACATAGGTACACAAACAGCTCTATATTGGTCGAAGAAAAGCCGTTATGCGAATATTGCCAGAGAGGGTAGAAAAGAAAAAAGTGATGCCTATGAGAATGAGATGTTATTTAAGTTTTGTAAATCATACCTCAGGAAAAATAATGATATTGATTATTTTGTTTTTGGGCACCGTCATATTCCAATGAATGTTGAAGTAGAGAATGGTACAAGATGTATTATTCTTGGTGACTGGCTAAGCAATTTTTCATTCGCTGTTTATGATGGTAATGATATTGAATTAAAATTTTTTAATGAAAATGGAACAAAGGCCATTTAGCCCGGTTAATTCCTAAATTTTTATAAAGATTTAATTATAGCCACTAATGCACGAATGAAGAAGAATAATTATTATAATTCGTTTTTAATTAGTGAATTCGTGGCCTCTATAAATTATTCAGGTTAGAAAAATATTTTTGAAATACTATGAAATTAAAGCACTACTACAGAACTATATTTTTGTTACTGATAGCATTTAACATATCTTTTGTTAAAGCACAGACTATTTCAACTGATGTTACTTCTGTGAAATCATGTGTTGGTACCGTTACTATTCCTATAACTGTATCTAATATAATTAATATTTCTGCCATATCACTTACTTTGAATTATGACAATTCGATGTTGAGTTGGGATTCCTATCAAAATGAACAGGATGAACTTTCCTCAGGATTTTTAATAGTTAATTCCAATGGTTCACAGATTATTATCTCATGGTTTTCCTTATCGCCTGTAAGTTTTGGCGATGATACATTGGTTGAACTTAAATTTACTGCAAATGCAGGAGTAGGTGATCTAACCTGGGATTTGTCAGCTCCGGATAATTGCCTGTATACAGATGCAAGTTATAACAATGTTGCGGCAATATATAAAAGCGGTTTTGTTACAGTTGAAGACTGCAGTGATATTTATGGTAGTGTATATTATGATAATATATCAAATACTGCAATGAATAATAGCACAATAATCCTGAAAAATGTGCTTGGAGATAAAATTGATTCAACAATTACAGATGCAAACGGGGATTTTATTTTTCCGTCACTCTTTGGTGGTAAATACACTATTGACGTAGCTACAACTAAGGCCTGGGGAGGTGTTAACTCAATTGATGCTTTAGGCATAATGAGGCATTTCGTTTTGTTGGATACCATACAAGGCATCAGGCTTGCTGCTGCTGATGTAGATGCCTCCGGATTTATTAATACCCTTGATGCCCTTTTTGCTGCCCAGCGCTTTGCGTTATTTATAACATCTTTTCCTTCAGGTGACTGGTTGTTTCAAGCAGACACAGTTACATTATTATCAGGGGTCGATACAACAACAGTAATCAAAGCTATTTGTTATGGAGATATTAATGCATCCTATCTGCCTCCTTTTGTGGCTCCCTCTCCCAAAGTTATAATAAAAGAATAAAAGCAATTTCAATTATTTAAACTATCTTTGGAGAAGGCTTTGTCCGGAAATTTAGTTAATCGACATGAAAAATGTACTTCTTCTTTCTTTGGTTATTTTATTTTTCGCCTGCGAAAAACTAGACGATCCAAATATACTAATATCTCCTGTAGCTTTGGAAGCTACACATCTTACAAGTAATAGTTTTGTAGCTAACTGGACCCGTTCACCCGGTGCAGGTATTTATAGAATTCAGGTTGCAATTAATATGGATTTTACCAAAATAATTAAAACTGTGAACTTGCATATAGGAACTGCTTTTGGGATAGATGGTTTGAATAACAACACAGAGTATTTTTATCGGGTGAGAGTATCGGAAGGAGAATTTACATCAAAATACTCCAACATTATTAGTGTCAAACTTCTATGATGCAATTTTTAATTATTACCAGAGATATGAAGGAGGATTAGATCTTATAGCCTAATAGGCAATAATATCTTGTTGATATTGACTTTAAGTTGTAAGCCATACCAGTTCCTTTCTCGTATCTCACTTCAAAAGAAAACTTTTTATATTTAGTCCCCAAACCTAAAATATATCCTTGCTCAAATATTCTTGTTTCATTCAGACTTTTATCCTCAACAACTTTTATTATTGAATTAAACCTCGATTCAATCTTTCTATTATTTGTTCCATTAATTACAAAACCATTTGAGAATCCTGCATTAAAAAATGCAAATAATGTACCTATTGGAAATTTATAACGAAGCATATTATTCATTTTTAAATACGAATAATCAAATTCTGAGTAAACAATAGTATGCTTATAGCTATTCTTAATATCAACATAATTACCATCTACCTTGTATGAGGTATAAATAAACTCATTATATATTGACCATTTTCTTTGATCTCTTGGTAGAACTATATCTAAGAATAAACCTCCTGTGAAATTTAAGGAGTTAGAATATTCAGCATTTTCAAGATGTGGAAAATCTTTGCCTTTAAATTTTAAAGAGCTTACTGATATTCCGGCTAAAACCCCAATTTCAATTATCGCTTTTTCTGTCTTTTTTTGAAATTTGATCACTGACTGTGTACACTCATAATAAGAAAGCAAAAGCTTCTCAAGACTATTTTTATTATAATTAGTATTATTTAATTTAGATTTAATTGTTGGACAATCCTTAAGGTAAACCGTTAATTGTCCAATGTATCTTTTATTATCTAAAACAACTGATGTCCCTTCATATATTTTCAAATACTTCTTATACGCTAATAGAACGAATTCTTCATTTTGTTTAATGTAGAAATTATCTTTTCCATCGCTATCCTTATAATAGTACAAACTTTTTATTCCCTGGATCATTGTTTGTAAAAACACAGTGTCAGCCACAATCTGTAATTCCGGGTTAAATCGTAGCATGCTTATTTTAACAGGACTAACTTCTGTTTCTACGATAGCACTTACATAAATTTCATCCAGTACCCTGAACAATTTTATATCAAACGGAGAATAGTTAATCTTTTCGCCATCGATTTTATCTAGAAAAGTTATTTTGCCAGGATTTCTTTCCCAGTTACGATAATCGACAAAACCATGAGTAGAGTCTCCTTTTAAAGTGACAATATAACCGGGCAAGAAGTTTTCCTGACTAAAGCAAAACTGCATTCCGAGAATACCTAATGCAATCCCAATAAGTCTAAGATGTTTTGTCATTATTTTTTTAGTTTTTTTGAGATAAATCTCATTATTAAACTAAGGGTTTTGTGTTGTAATGCTATAAAGATAAGAATATTTGGCTAAAGCCATTGTTTTTATGTTAAACTCTTTTTTCCTCCAACTAAAGTTGGAGGCAATTCAAAAGTTGGAGGCAATTTAAATGAATTGCCACTGGTTTCAACCAGTGGACAGCAGATCAAAAAAACAAATATGACTTTAGTCAAAATATTTATTTATTCTTAAATTTCATATTTTTTGCATCAATCAATATTACCCCTTTACCTAAGGTTGCTAAGGCAATTATTAAATTAGGTGCTTCATTTGGTTTAAATTTTATTCTATGTATTGGCTTATTTAATGTTACAAAATAGTCGCCTAAATGAGTGATTATTTTTGCTTTACCACCAATACCACCATATACATAAGTTATGCTATCCTCATTAAAATCAACACCTAAAAGCCAACCAGAACCACTATTTGAAATCTTTTCTGTTTGTATATTTTCAACATCTGAAATATTCCAAGTAATTACTTTTGAATCATCACCGCAAGAAATAAGTCTTGAACCATCCGGGCTAAATGTAATATCTCTTACCCAACTTCTGTGTTCGTTTAAGGATGTTATTAATCTTTTATTCTTTACTTCATAAATATTGATCAATTTATCTCCACTAGCGGTCGCAATTAGTACTCCATCCGGACTGAATTTTACAGAAGTAATATCATCCTTGTGATCAGTAAATTCATGAACAACTTGGTTTTGTTCCAAATCATATAAACAGACTTTATTATCCGTACCACCTGATACCAGGTATTTATTATCCGGCGATATCTGAACTGATGTTATTATCCCTTTATGAAAAGAGAGGGATTCTTTAATCTCATTATTGACAAAATCCCATATTACTATTGTACTATCCTTACCTCCACTTACTAGCAGAGTGCTATCTTTTGAAATGTCGATTGATAAAATTTGTCTCTTATGCCCATTTGTAAATTCATTTAATAATATCTTAGAATTTGTCGAATAAACTTTTATTGCATTATTGTCTGCTATTCCAAGTGCCTCTCCTCTATCAGTAAAGCAGATATCATAAATAACTTTATTATTTGTTTCAAAAACAATGAAATCTTCTTCTTTCTGAGCATGCACACAAGGTAGAGAGAAAATAAATATAAACAGAGTCAGAAGTGCTTTCTTCATAGTATATTTAGTAGAAATAACGTTTATCTTTTTTAAATCTCACGAATATTCCGAAACTCAACTGGGTTCTTGAAAATTTCTTGTCATTATATAGCTTAGATTTAATCCAATCATTTTCAAATGAGTATGTGACATAAGCACCAAATGAATTACTAATAAAATATTCAAAGCCTGCATTTCCTTTTAAGCCAAAGAATAGATCGGTGCTTTCCATGGGTTGTGACACAGTATTGTTTTCACTTTGTATGTCACATAAAGGATTTTCTAAAAGCAGAATTGAAGAACCAAATGTTGGCGATATTTCAATAACAAACTTAAGGCTATTTAAACCTCCATCCTTCATAAATTTGTTATGAAACTGGATAGTTGGAGAGATTGATTTTAAAATTATTTCTGCTCCAGAATAATCAGACCTGTCTGCATACTCCCAATTATATCCGTTCAATTTTTCTAAGCTTATGCCAAAACTAAAATATTTATAACCTTTGTATAGGGCCTTTAATGACACACCATTTAATTTCTCCAGATTAGAATACAATGATGGGGAAATAAAATCGCCTTCAATAATTATTTCTTTATTATGAAAATTACCATTTACGTATCCAAAGTATACATTAATATCATTATCTAAAAATTGTGCTTTACCATTGTAATTTTGGAAACAAAGCAATAAGCACAAAATGCTCATGTAAATTGTGTTATTTTTCATAAACCCATAATTGAAGATATTTCGTATCCATATATTCGGTAACCGCTATAGTAAATATCTTGTTTTTAGATTCAAATAGCTTTGAAATCGCAGTCGCATGCGGGTCTGTTAATTCAGCCATCTTTATCCATAAATCAAAAGTTGGGTTATATTCAAATAATTCTGAATTATAATATCCATAGCCATAAAAATTTGCACTTGCGCCAAGTAGTTTAACGCCGGGTGTTTCTTTTTTTTGTTGCCATTCATCTGTTACGGGATCGTAACTCCATAGATCAATCACTTTTTGGCCAGGCCAGTTTGTATTGATTCTGCCCCCTCCAACATATCCAATACCATTGATGCTAAATGAAAAAGCATTACTGAGAAGATCTCCTGGAAATAGTGCTATCTGATGCCAAGTATCTGTATTAATGTTGTATTTCCAGAACTCTCTATTGTTCTCATTCGTATTCAAATATCCAAATCCAACATAAATATTGTTATTTATTTGAAATCCTAAATTAAAACTAATTTCAGGTTGTATTGTGGATAGTTTATTGAAAGTTAACTGGTTTGGATCAAAAAGATAAAAAGAATTCACTGAGAAAATATAAGCCAGGTTATTATATGTAGCGCTGATTCCACGTCCATATCGTAGAATATCGTTTGTAAGTATATATTGGAAATTTTTAGAATTATGATCATAACTATAAAATGATCCATCCCAAAAGCTAAAATATGTAATATCATTAATTGTAAAACACAAATAAGCACCTTCAAGCGAGTAACCTGTTTCATCAACAATTTTTAACCAACTTCCTATATTAATTTCATCTTCATGACTATCAAAAGAGACTTCATTCCCATATGTTGTTGCATCTTCTGTTTGAGCATAAGCTCTAACATAGAATTTCTCATTAGGGAGTAAAGATTCATTTGTTATTAAGCTGTAAACTCCATCAGGAGTGTTTTTATTTTTGATCTTAATTCCATAATTATCATTGGGATGGACTCCCCATATAAATCCAGATTCTATGATTGGAAATTTTCCATGGTTGGTTATTTTAGCTGAAAAAGTAGCACTCGCTTTAGTTATATTTGTTACTTCTCCAGTGAATACCAAAGGGTAATCAAATTCAATATCTTTTTTACAGGAAAGAGTAGTTAACAATAAAGAAATTATCCAAAATATTTTTCTCATTAATTTATTGATTATTTTACACTGCATTTATCCTAAGCAAAGGATATTCTGTTTTCTGATCAACAGAAGCCATGAACTTAAGTTTTTAGTTGTTAATAAAAAACTCTAAAATCTGTATCCCAACAGAAAATAATTTCTTTTTGATATTACATTTAACAAATAATAAGCAGATATTCCAGTCCCTTTTTCAAATCTCATTTCAAAAGAAAACTTTTTGTATTTTACACCTAATCCTAAAAGATATCCTTGCTCAAATCTTGTTGTTTCTGGTATACATTTACCTTCTTTAATTTTTTCTGTAGAACCTATTATTACATTCTTTTGATAATTTGTTTCACTTATAGCATAACCACTTGACATTCCTACATTAACAAAGATAAAAAAGTTTCCCAAGGGGTGTTTGTAACGAATCATATTATTCATTTTCAAATAAGAATACTCTAATTTAGTATCATAATAAGCTTGACTTGCCCAGCCCCTATAATAATTATAATGGTCTTCCATTGAATATGATGTAAAAATAAGCTCATTATTAATTGACCATTTTCTTTGAGCTCTTGGCAAAAGCAGGTCAAAAAACAATCCTGCTGTGAAGTTTTTTGATTTAGAATAATTCCCATTTACTAGTTGAGGGAAATCATCGCCAATAAATTTTAAAGAGCTTATTGATATTCCAGCTAAAACTCCAATTTCAAGTTTTATCTTTTCTGTCTTTTTTTGAAAATCAATCTCTGGGTTTGTACACTTGTAAAAAGAAAGGAACAGTTTCTCAAGGCTGTTTTTACGATAGTCAGTACTGTATACCTTTGAGAGGATTTCTTTACAATCCTGAAGGTAAACAGTTAATTGTCCAGTGTATTTTTTATTCTCTAAAACAACTGATGCTCCTTCATGTATTTTCATATACTTCTTATATACTAATAAATCAAAACCCTCATTTTGTTTTATGTAGAAATTATCTTTGCCATAGCTATCTTTATAATAATACAGGCTTATGATTCCCTTGATCATTGTTTGTAAAAACACAGTGTCAACCACAATCTGTAATTCCGGGCTAAATTCTAATGCGCTTGATTTATAAGGACTAACTTCTGTTTCTACGATAGCGCTTAAATAAATCTCATCATAAACACTAAACGATCTAATCTCAATTGGAGAGTAGTTAATCTTGTTGCCATCGATTTTATCTTGAAAAGTTATTTTATCAGGGTTTCTTTCCCAGTTACGATAATCGATTAAACCATGAGTAGAGTCTCCTTTTAAAGTGACAATATAACCGGGCAAGAAGTTTTCCTGACTAAAGCAAAACTGCATTCCGAGAATACCTAATGCAATCCCAATAAGTCTAAGATGTTTTGTCATTATTTTTTTAGTTTTTTTGAGATAAATCTCATTATTAAACTAAGGGTTTTGTGTTGTAATGTTGTAAAGATAAAGAATATTTGGCTAAAGCCATTATTTTTATGTTAAACTCTTTTTTTCTCCAACTAAAGTTGGAGGCAATTCAAAAGTTGGAGGCAATTCAAATGAATTGCCACTGGATTTATCCAGTGAACCATGAATAAAAAACAAATGTGGCTTCAGCCAAAATCTTTTATTTTACTAATACTTTTATTGAAACAGCAAAAGATCTTCAAAGAAAATCAGAACCTGTATCCTAACAGAAAATAATATTTTTTTGATAGGCAGTACTGTATATTTTTGATAGAATTTGTTGACAATCCTGAAGATAAACCGTTAATTGTCCAGTGTATTTCTTATTCTCTAAAACAACTGATGCTCCTTCATATATTTTCAAATACTTCTTATATACTAATAAATCAAAACACTCATTTTGTTTTATGTAAAGATTATCTTTTCCATCGCTATCTTTATAATGATACAAACTTTTTATTCCCTGGATCATTGTTTGTAAAAACACAGTGTCAACCACAATCTGTAATTCCGGATTAAATTCTAATGCGCTTGATTTATAAGGACTAACTTCTGTTTCTACGATAGCGCTTAAATAAATCTCATTATTAAACTAAGGGTTTTGTGTTGTAATGCTATAAAGATAAGAATATTTGGCTAAAGCCATTGTTTTTATGTTAAACTCTTTTTTCCTCCAACTAAAGTTGGAGGCAATTCAAAAGTTGGAGGCAATTCAAAAGTTGGATATAAATCAAAAGATGGAGGCAATTCAGAGTATCAAGTACAATTCATTATCATATTAACACATTATTTTATAAAAGCCCCAAATTTTTCTACAAGCTCCACCATGCGGGTGGAGTATCCCATTTCATTGTCGTACCAGGCAATAACTTTTACAAACTTATTCTTATCACCAAGTACGGCAGTGAGTCCTGCATCAAATATTGCGGAGTTGGTATTGCCAATAATATCTATTGAAACAATTGGATCTTCAGTATATTCAAGTATTCCTTTAAATTTATTTTCTGCAGCATCTTTAAAGGCTTGATTTATTTTTTTTATACTGGTGGGTTTACGGAGAGTACAGGTGAGATCTGTCAGTGATCCGTTAGGAACAGGAACACGAATACCGCTACCTCCAAGGTTCTTTGTTAGATGAGGAAAGATTCGCGTTGCAGCTTTAGCAGCTCCTGTAGTTGTCGGAACTATAGAATATGCGGCAGCCCTACCTCTTCTGAGATCTTTATGTGGTGCATCCAGCAGATTTTGATCCTTGGTATAGGAATGAACAGTAGTGATAAAACCTTTTTCAATCCCCCAGTTTTCATCCAGGATTTGAATTAAAGGAGCTACGCAGTTTGTTGTGCAGGATGAATTGGAAATTATAAGGTCGTCCTTACTTATAATGTGATCGTTGATGCCAAGAACAATGTACTTGATATGTTTTGATTCTCCTTTGGCCGGAGCCGAGATAATAACTCTTTTGGCTCCTGCTATAATATGTTTATTAGCTGTGGCTTTACTTATAAACTTCCCTGTTGATTCAATAACAATATCAATATTCAGGTCTTTCCATGGTAACTTTTCGGGATCCTTTCTTGAAAAAACCTTTATGCGTTTCCCGTTCACTGTTATATGACTATTATTAACCTCAACATTGCCGGGAAATCTACCCTGAACGGAATCATATTTTAAAAGATGCGCAAGAGTTTTGGCATCTGTTATATCATTTATTGCAATGACCTCAATATTTTTGTTGCTGATGAGTGATCTGAAGGTGATCCTTCCAATACGCCCAAACCCATTAATTGCTAATCTGATCTTTTTCATCCTTGTCCTAAAAGCTAATTTTTTTTCAGGTCAAAAGTAATAAAATTTGCCACTAAAATTCAAAAACACTAAATCCTACTAAAAATTGTGTTTTTAATTTTGGTTTTTGAATTTATTTAGGATGCTTCGACTTCTGCTCAGCACAAGTTTTAGATATTAGAAATTTGTGCATAAAAAAAAGAGCCTACTGTATGGGTGGCAGCGGCTCTTTTCCATTTTTATTAGGGGTTTATCGAACAAGTAAAAAATGGCCGTATTTGTGGTGATAATTTCCTAATGCATCCCTGTAATAGAGGACATATACATAAGTGCCGCCAGGAGCGATCTTACCTTTATAATATCCATCCCAACCATCTTCCTGATCATGGGTTTGAAAAAGTTTCATTCCCCAACGATTAAACACACTTAAATCAAATTCAAGTATATTAACACTATAAGCTCTAAAAATATCATTACTTCCATCTGCATTTGGAGTAAATGCATTGGGAAGATAAATAGTGTAATCCGGTCTTACTTCAATTTTTCCTGTTATGGAATCAACACAGCCGTATGAATTTATTACTATCAGGCTAATAATATATGTTCCTGTATCATTATAAGTATGGAGGAACTCAGGGAGAGTAGAAGAATGTCCATCACCAAGATCCCAAAGATAAGTTAATCCGTCACCTTCAGAGTCGTCATAAAAATTTATCAATGGATAAAAAATGGAAACCTCATCAGGTTCTGTGTATAATCCTGCCTTAGGAACCGGATAAACAGTGATCATATCATCAATAGTACGAGTCCCAATGCAGCCATCCTGATTAATAACAGTATGGGTGATACTATATGTTCCGGGATTGAAATAAAAATATTCCGGGTCTTTTTCGAGGGATTTAGCACCATCGCCAAATTCCCAGATGAAAGTAGCTGTTGATATAACATTTGTCGAATTATCAGTAAAATTGACTTTGAGTGGGGGGCAACCTTCAGTTATATCTGCAGAAAAGTCAACAACTGGTAACGGGTGAACTATAACTGTATCAGTTGAAATGGGGCTAAGACAGCCTTTATCAGATACCTGCAGCCTTATGAGATACACTCCGGTAGTGACCCAGAAAACTTCATAAGGTCCTTCACCTGAACCGGTGAATACTCCATTGCTGAAATCCCAGTTAAAAACAGCATCGCTTGATGCCATTCCTGTGAAAGTAATACTTGTATTCTCTCCCTCGCAAAGAGATTTATTTGAGACAGAGAATGCTGATGAAGGTATTGGGTTGATAAATATTTCTGTCATCGAAGTATCTACACATCCATTAATGTCAGTTCCCGTTACATAATAAATAGTATTTAACATTGGCTTTGTGATGGGATTTGGAAAAGTTTCTTGTCCGACAAGTGTTGGGTCAGGAGGATCTGAAGACCAGAGATATGTGTAGGCGCCACTAACATCTAATATTGTAGAGTCGCCAATGCAGATAGAATCGTTATTGCTGGTGGCAATAACCAGAGGTAAAGGATTGACATTAACAATAACAGTATCAATATCTGAACAAACCTGCGTTACTGTTACATAATAAATTGTTGTATCAATAGGAGTGACCATGATAGTGGGAGTAATATCTCCTGTACTCCAGAGATATGAGTTTCCTCCTGAAGCGGATAAATTAACAGATTCTCCAAAACATATTGAAGTGTCATTTCCGGCATTGGCAAAATGCGGAACAATTATCGACACTCTGACAGTATCAGTATATGATGTATCACAAACATCAGTAACGTTAATATAAAAATCGGTCATTATTGTAGGGCTCACAAATATTGAAGGAACAGTATCACCTGTACTCCATGTGTATGTATAGGGAGCAATTCCGCCTGAGTCAACAACAATCAGATTGGCCGTATCTCCACAAATAATTGAAGTATCATTTGAGGCCACAGGCATCATAGGCATATTATCCCTGATTTGTATGATAATGGTGTCGTAATCAGTGAGGCAAATGGATTTAGGGTAAATTATTTGCACATATTCAGTCCCTTCCTGAATACTGTCATAATAGGGTATTATTTCAATAGCAGTAGAATCCTGGCTGGCAGGAATAAAGACATTTGTGGTTACAACAGGATAATCAGATCCGTTATTAGGGGCTGTTCCACCGATAACTATTGGAATAATATATCCTGATTGTGTTGGTTTTGGTAAAACAAAGCTTATTATAGCATTATTACATCCTTCAATTGCATTTGTGTCGATATGGGCATTAGTATAAGTGGTCTCAATTTCAATTGCATCTGCTGAGAAGCTGTTTTCCTCAAGGAAAACTCCGGAATCAAAGATGTGGTCACCTCCATCTGCGATAGCTAGTTTAATATGATAAGTAATACATGGGATAACAACGGCTGTGGCAGTTAAAATGGTTGTCCATGCATCATATTGAATTGAATTCTGGCTATTATGAAGAAAATATTGACAATTCAGGCATGGGCCGGTATTGTTTATTCCATTATTGACTGTATTAATTGAAACACCCGTCGTTGTTCCCGGGACTAATGCAATATTTATTGATCCACCTGGAAAAGCCGGGGGGCTGGAATAGGGACCTGTTATCCCGGGACCGCTGATGAAAAAAGCAAAGACATCATTTACAGTGGAATTTGAATATTCATGGTATTCTTCTGAAGCAAAAATATATCTGAACTTGATAGTATCCGATTGAGGAATGAAATCAAATTCAAGTATGCAAGCGTCCCAGGTGTCAATCGGGTTACCTGAAGGTGAATATAATGAAGAGATCGCTGTCAGGTCGGGATCGCCATTTATTTGATTATTCACACCATCGCTACCTGAGTTATTAGGACCAACAGCTACACTTACTTCGCCACTTGTAAGCAATACCCCACTTTGTAAACCAAGATTAGTATTTCCTGAGAAATGACCGCGTGCGTTATTAGTACCGGAATATGTAATATTGTATACAGTTACTCCTGTTCCCAGTAATATATTTTCAACAAGTTCCTGCGGTGTCATGGCAGAATTTACAACAAGTTGTGCCCTGCCTTGAACATGGGAAATGAAAAAAACTAAAACTATTAAAATACTTTTAATAAGTTTATTCTTGAAATTGAACGCCATATACCCCAATAAAAATGTTAAGCAATTTTGTTGTATCCTGTCTTCTACGGAAAAAATAATAAATAGATACACTTCTAATTAGTAGACACAGGTGGTTTGTAAATAGTTGCTTTTGTTTAAGTTTTTTTAAGAAAATATTCCACTCTTCTTCAGAGAGTAAAGGTAGTGAAACTTTATGATTAATAAAAAAAAAGTTTATATGTAATGTAAAAGTATGTTTCTGATAAAAACATAAGATATTATGCAATTTCCATTATATTCTTAATTAAACAATGATAGCAAAATATTTAGTGATTTGTAGCTGGAGAAATTTAGGATAAAAAAAGTTATTATTTTATTGCATAATATAAATAGAATTAGTACTTTTATCAACTATGTTTTAGTGATGTATATAGAATTAATTTTTTATCTTTGGCATTGATATACATAATTTTAAATGAATCTAATTAAAAATAAAAAAAAGTAAAAACAAAAATGATTTCAAAAATTAAAGTAAATAATCCCATTGTTGATCTTGATGGTGATGAAATGACAAGAGTTATCTGGCAATTTATTAAAGAAAAGTTGATATTACCATATCTTGATCTGGACATCAAGTATTATGATCTTGGGATGGAGTATCGTGATGAAACCAATGATCAGGTAACTGTTGATGCAGCACATGCTATACAGAAGTATAATGTGGGAATAAAATGTGCAACAATTACCCCTGATGAAATGCGGGTTGAGGAGTTTGGATTGAAGGAAATGTATAGATCTCCAAATGGTACAATAAGAAATATTCTTGGTGGTACAGTATTCAGAGAACCAATACTTACAAATAATGTTCCAAGGCTAATTCCCGGTTGGATCAAGCCTATATGTATTGGCCGTCATGCTTATGGTGACCAATACAGAGCAACAGATTTTGTTACAAAAGGAAAAGGTAAATTAACAATTACTTTCACACCTGAAAATGGAGATGAGCCGTCTCAATATGATGTGAATGATTTTGAAGGAGACGGCATTGCAATGGCAATGTATAATACAGATGAATCCATCAGAGGCTTTGCATATGCATGTTTTAACCAGGCTTTAATGAAAAAATGGCCATTATATCTATCGACTAAAAACACCATACTTAAGAAATATGACGGGCGTTTTAAAGATATTTTTGAGGAGATATTTCAGTCTGACTACAAAGAAAAATTTAATGAGGCTGGAATTACTTATGAACATCGCCTTATTGATGATATGGTTGCCCAGGCATTAAAATGGGAAGGTGCATTTGTATGGGCATGTAAAAATTATGATGGAGATGTTCAATCTGATACACTCGCACAGGGCTTTGGTTCACTCGGGCTTATGACCTCTGTTCTTGTTGCTCCGGATGGAAAAACTGTAGAAGCTGAAGCTGCTCATGGTACGGTTACACGTCATTTCCGTCAACATCAGAAAGGAAACCCAACATCTACAAACCCCATTGCTTCAATTTTTGCATGGACCAGGGGATTGGCACATAGAGGGAAACTTGATAATAATGCTGAATTGATCAATTTCTGTGAAACTCTTGAGAGAGTTTGTGTAGAAACTGTTGAATCAGGAAAAATGACCAAGGATCTTGCTCTTACAATACATGGTAATAAATTAAAACCTGAACATTATCTTACAACAGAAGATTTTTTATCAGCACTTGATGAGAACCTAAAAGCAGAATTGTCATAATATAAACTTTTCGTTGACACGAAGGTTTGACTGATTGCATTCACAATTGGCGTAATCAGGATGTTTTGAAAAGGTGTAAATAACAATATTTCTAACAATTACAAAAACACAAAGACATGGGAAAACTAAAAGAAAAATTATTTGAAAAAATTGAAGCGCACCGCCCAAGAATTCAGAAACTATTAAAAGAATCCGGGAATGTTGTAATCGACCAGGTAACAGTATCCCAGATTATTGGAGGAATGCGGGGAATAAAATGCCTTCTAACTGATATTTCCTATCTGGATCCTAATGAGGGAATCAGGTACAGAGGACATACTTTACCTGAGGTTTTTAAGCAATTACCAAAACCTCCGAATAGTGAAATGCCTTATGTTGAAGGGCTGATTTATCTTCTATATACCGGTGATATCCCAACAGACAGTCAGGTTGGAGATGTTGTTGATGAACTAAGTAAAAGAAGGATACTGCCTCGCTATGTATATGAAGTTTTAGATGCATTTCCAAGTGTCAGCCACCCTATGGCAATGTTCTCTGCAGCAATTCTTGCAATGCAAAGAGAATCGACTTTTGCCAGGAAATATAATGCAGGAATGAATAAATATGATTACTGGGATCCTATGTTTGAAGACTCCCTTAATCTTATTGCAAAACTTCCTGAGGTTGCAACTTACATTTATTCGAAACTGTACCAGGGTGGAAACCGCATACAGTCAAATCCGAACCTGGATCTTGGTGCTAATTTTGCTAATATGATGGGTAAAGATAAACCTTATGACGATGTATCCCGAATGCATTTTATTATTCATGCTGATCACGAAAGTGGTAATATCAGTGCACATACCGGACATCTTGTGGCAAGTTCCTTGTCAGGGATTTATCTTTCTATATCTGCAATGATCAACGGTTTAGCAGGACCTCTTCATGGACTTGCCAGTCAGGAAGTATTAAGATGGCTGCAAGACCTCATGGATAAAATGGGAGGAAAAATTCCTACTGAGGATGAAATGAAGCAATTTGTTTGGGATACATTAAATACCGGACATGTTATTCCAGGGTTTGGCCATGCAGTACTGCGCAAAACTGACCCACGTTATAAGCTTCAAAGAGAATTCAGCCTGAAACATCTAAAGAATGATAAGATCTTTAAATATGTTGATCTGCTTTATAAAGTAGTTCCACCAATCCTGAAAGAACAAGGGAAGGCAAAAAATCCATGGCCAAATGTGGATGCACAATCCGGTGTGGTTCAATGGCACTATGGTGTTACTGAATATGATTTTTATACAGTATTATTTGGAATAGGCAGAGCGATAGGAATTACAGCTAACATTATTTGGGACCGTGCTCTCGGCTTCCCATTGGAGAGACCGAAATCATTAACAACAGCTATGCTTGAAGATATAGTTAGCAAAAAGAAATAAATCCGGAGTTTTCGATCATTTCATAAAAATATCGCCTGTCTGATCTATTCAGGCAGGCGATATTTTTTATCACTAACCACATGATCAGACAAATAGAAATAAAATTACCTCCTTTTAAGAGAGGGTTCCACCTGATAACAAATATTATCGAAAAAAACCTGCATCTTCTTCCTGAAGCTGAATTGTTAAATGTTTTTATACAACATACATCAGCGGGCCTTGCTATTAATGAAAATGCAGATCCTACTGCCAGAATTGATCTGGAAGCATTTATGGATTATCTTGTTCCTGAAGATCTCTCGCTATATAGCCATACCATGGAGGGAAAAGACGATATGCCTGCTCACATAAAATCATCACTAATCGGCCCATCTTTAACTATACCTATAAATGATGGAAGACTGAATTTAGGAACATGGCAGGGAATTTATCTCTGTGAGTTTAGAAACCATGGAGGTGGAAGAAGATTGATAGTAACGGTTTACTCCTAAGAAATTGTTAAATTTTTATATCCCATTTTTCATTTACAAAACGAATTATCTCAGGAAAAAATTCTCTAAACTCTTGATTGTATTGATTATAATCTTTCTTTAGATCAAACACCGCATTCTCCATCCCGGACTCAAAAGTGGTTCTTTTGGCCATTCGTTCGAAATTATTTTGCAAACGGTTGAATTGTGCATAATTTACAAGCCAGTTAGAACTGATCATAAATGGAAGTATCATCTTATATCTGGAAGGTAGTAGAAAAAAATTTCTTTTCAGGATCTTATATGCATTGTCAACAAAAATATCAAGATTTTCTGTGGAATATTCCTGCCAGTTTGCTGCCAGAAAATGATCATAATACATATCTACTATCACTCCTGAAAATTTATGATATTTATCCATTAATCTCTGTCGGCTTTTCTTGAAAATGTGGTGCTTATCAGTAAAGTTATCAATATCTCTATGCAGTCTTATACCTTCTTGAATGCTCATACGATAATTTTCAACTGCCTTACCTTTAACAGCATCAGCAATAAAATTACCGAATATTAAATCTTCATTATTTCCGGATAGATATATATGAGCAAGAAAATTCATTCTTTAATTTGAATTAGAAATCCACCATTTCTTTCCAGTATTCCATTTTTCCTTGAAAGGACCACAATGGGTGCAATTCAAAGCCACCCTCTTAAATGGTGAATTGTTACTGGTATTTTATTTATATTAAGCAAGGTTTTATGTAAAAAATGTATAAATTTGTAGCAAGAAAACACAGTAAAATTAGACAAATAATATAAACTAGAATTTCACAATGGCAAATTTACTTTTATTAGGTGCTGAAGCAATAGCTCAGGGAGCGATAGATGCGGGTATAACAGGGATCTATGCTTATCCAGGAACTCCTTCCACAGAAATTACAGAGTATGTACAAAACTCATCAGAAGCAAAAGAAAAGAATATAAGATCAGCATGGTCGGCTAATGAAAAAACTGCCATGGAAGCAGCACTTGGTATGTCATATGCGGGAAAACGTGCAATGGTATGCATGAAACACGTAGGTTTGAATGTTGCTGCTGATGCATTTGTCAATTCTGCAATCACCGGAGCTAATGGAGGCTTGATTGTTGTTGCTGCCGATGATCCTTCAATGCATTCTTCACAAAATGAGCAGGATTCAAGGTTTTTCGGTAAATTTGCAATGATACCGATTCTTGAGCCATCAAACCAGCAAGAAGCTTATGACATGGTTCAATATGGCTTTGAGATTTCAGAGAAATACAGTATTCCTGTTCTTATGAGGATAACCACCAGGCTGGCTCATTCCAGGTCAGGGATTGAACGAAAATTTTCCCTTGGCCAAAATGAACTCATATTACCTGAAGATAAACGGCAGTTTGTTCTGCTACCTGCTATTGCACGCAAAAGATATAAGTTATTGCTGGGAAATCAGGTTTTGTTTGAAAAGGAATCTGAAGAATCGGGTTACAACAAATACTTTGAAGCAAATAATAAGTCCCTTGGTATTATAACTTCAGGCATAGCCTATAATTATCTTATGGAAAATTATCCCGACCGTAAACTACCTTTTCCTGTCCTGAAACTTACTCAATGTCCGTTGCCCAGAAAATTGATTGAAAAATTTTATAATGAATGTGACACTCTTTTAGTTTTGGAGGATGGCGCTCCGGTTATTGAAGAAATGCTCAAGGGTTATCTTAATATCGGGAAAGAGATAAAAGGACGTCTGGATGGTAGCATTCCAAGAGATGGTGAATTGAATCCTAATATAATAGCTAATGCCTTGGGAATTAAAGAATCTTATGGAAATGATGCTCCTGAGATTGTCGCACCCAGGCCACCATCACTATGTAAAGGTTGTGGGCATATTGATATGTATAAGTTCCTGCTTGAAGCACTCAAACCATATTCTGAAGGCCGTGTGTTTTCAGATATTGGGTGTTATACATTAGGAGCTCTTCCGCCTTTCAATGCAATAAATTCATGTGTTGATATGGGAGCATCAATCACTATGGCAGTTGGTGCTGCTGGTGCAGGTCTGTCACCTGCCGTTGCAGTTATTGGAGATTCAACATTTACTCATTCAGGTATAACCGGTTTGCTGGATGCAATTAACGATGGTGCAAATGTTACTGTTATTATATCAGATAATTCCACTACTGCTATGACTGGTGGGCAAGACTCTTCAGGTACGGATAAAATTGAGAATATTTGCAAAGGACTGGGAGTTAGTGAAGAGCATTTGAGAGTAATGATACCTCTGCCAAAAAATCATGAGGAGAATGTAAGAGTGATGAAGGAAGAATTGGAATACGATGGTGTTTCTGTTATTATTCCACAGAGAGATTGTATTCATACTTATAAAAGAAAAATAAAACTTCTAAAATAAATTTAAACACATGAAAAAAGATATAATATTAGCTGGTGTTGGAGGACAGGGGATATTATCGATTGCTGCAATTATTGGATATGCAGCTGTGAATACCGGCTTGTTTCTTAAACAGGCAGAAGTTCATGGCATGAGCCAGAGGGGTGGTGATGTTCAGTCAAATTTGCGATTATCAGATAAGGAAATTGCCTCTGACCTGATACCAAAAGGAAAAGCTGATCTGATCATCTCTGTTGAACCAATGGAATCATTGCGCTATCTGCCATGGCTTTCAACGGAAGGTTGGCTGATAACCAATACTAATCCATATATCAATATACCAAATTACCCTGATATAGCTGATGTTTTAAAAGAAGTAAAATCTGTTTCAAATCATATTGCCATTGATGCTGAACAAATAGCAAAAGATCTTGGCTCAGTTCGTTCCGCTAACGTTGTTATTCTTGGAGCATCTTCTCCTTTCCTGGGAATTGAATATGAAAAACTGGAAGAATCAATAAAGATTATTTTTCAGGCTAAAGGTGAGAAAATAATTCAACTTAACCTTGATGCTTTGAAAGCAGGACAAAAGTTCTCAGAAAATTATCGCTAAAATGCTAAAAAGACGGCATGTAGAAATACTAATTCTTGTTCTGTGTGCATTAATAGTAATTCTGATATCCCACAAATATTCTCCGGAAAATATTACGGATAAAAGTAAAGTTCAATCTGAACTATTTGCAGAAGTTGAATATAAATCAGAGTATGGAATTGTTGTTGATTCTATTAATGTTATTAGGGGTAAGGTTAAAAGAAATGAGAATCTCTCGGAGATACTATCCGCATACGGAGTTGATTATTCAGTTATAGATGTGATCGCCAGAAAGTCGGGAGAAACATTTGATGTCAGGAAGATAAGGGTAGGAAATGATTATACTCTGCTTTGTTCAAATGATTCTAGCGCAAAGGTTTTATATTTAATTTATGAAATTTCTCCGGTTAATTATGTTGTATTCGACTTAAGGGATACAGTGGATATTGTGACAGGCGAAAAAGAAGTTGTCAGGAAAATATCAAACGCTTCCGGAACCATTACATCTTCTTTATGGAATGCAATGATCGATAATAATACCAATCCTAACCTGGCAAATGACCTCTCAGAGATCTATGCGTGGACAATAGATTTTTTTGGCATACAGAAGGGAGATACTTATAAGGTTATCTATGAGGAACTATTTGTTGAAGGAAGATCAATAGGAACAGGGAAGGTATTGTCATCATGGTTTAATCATTATGGTAAAGACTATTTTGCAATATATTTTCATCACGACAGCATTGCAGATTATTATGATGATTTAGGTGGTAGCATGAGGAGGACTTTTTTAAAAGCCCCTTTGAGATTCAGAAGGATCAGTTCGCGTTTTTCTAATAGTCGCTTACATCCCATATTAAAGATCAGGAGGCCACATCATGGTGTTGATTATGCAGCTGCTGTGGGAACTCCGGTTCATGCAGTCGGGGAGGGAATTGTTATAAAGGCTCAAAGGAGTGGAGGTGCAGGCCGAATGGTAAAGATCAAACATAATGGTACATATTCAACAGCATATTTGCATCTTTCAAAATATGGAAAAGGTATAAAAAAAGGTGTTTATGTGAAACAAGGTGATGTGATAGGATATGTTGGCAGTTCGGGATTATCTACAGGGCCTCATCTTGATTTCAGGTTTTATCGTAACGGGAAAGCCATAGATCCTTTAAAAGTTGAATCACCTCCCGCTAACCCTGTTGATACCGCTTACTTTGATGTTTATTATGAACTGGTTGAAAAGATGAAACAACAGTTGGATACTATTATAGTTAATTAGTTAAGTAGGTGATTAGTTGAGTAAGGAGTTAGGGTGAATAGTCATTCATTCCGAGGGCTATCTGGAGTCATTAGTGTTAATCCAATAATTCAGTGGTGATCTCATAAATTACAATCGAATTACGTGCGAAGCACAAATGACGCGAAGCGAATGACACCCGAAGGGCAAATGACACAATAAAAAAAAGCTGCCCGGAACGAGCAGCCTTTTTTTATTAAAAATGATGATCAATTACTGTTTCGTAATTACCATTGTTGAATAATTGTAATCATCGCCACAAGCATCATCCCATTGTAATCCATATGAAAAAGTCATTGATTTATTGAAGCCTTCCCATGTTCCGGCACCTTTAAACCAATAATCCCATGGTCCTGGTAATGTTTGACCCATATACTGGCAACTCATAGTAACACCACCAGTAAGGAGATTAATTTCCATTATTACTTTTCCTTCGTTACCAAAACCTGGCTGGAATAATTCACCCCAGTCCGTAAATAACGGTCCCATCAGGGAAGGAATTCCGGCATTGCATGGGAAAGTAATAGTACTGCTTACCTCATCACCAGTAACAGTAACATCAACTGGATAGTCAATGCCACCTTCATCGGTTTCAGTACCGACCCATTGACCAACAAATTCGCTGAAATCCATAGGTTTAAACTTCGCCAGTGCCACATCCATGGATATAGGTTCTGATGTGATACCTCCTTGCGTTGTTTCAGTTACTTTGACCTGGGCAGCCACATCAACATCTGACTGATTGAACAGTATTTCAGCAGTAAATGATGGATTTCCTGGAGTGATTGTAGCACCATGGCCAACTACTTCCCATTTATATGTTGAGCCGCCTCTTGGGGTTACCATATATGAAACCGCGGCAAGGCCTGAAGCAGCAGTTGCTGATGGGCCATCAATATTGAAAATAACCGGCTTAATGCTGTTATAGTCATAATCGTCATTTGCTATCTGTACAGGAGATTTTTTACAAGCTGAAAAAACCATGAGCACCAGAAGCAATGATCCGAGCAAATAAAATATTTTTTTCATAATATATCTTTTTTAATTAATTAAATCGTTTATCACTAAGTCATTATTTAATAAGAGGCTTGTCAGCTCCAAAAATTGAAACTCCCCCTCCTGTGCTTCCATAATTACCGGCAGCTTTACTCTTGGCATTCCATCCGCCATTTGATGTACCAATTCCATCTGCATTAGCGACTCCTCCAAAGGTATATTGTGGCATTAGCATAACATCAAGCTGTTGTCCCGGAATTGGAAAATGTAAAGGTGTTCCTTTTTGTAACATATCCTTACGTCTCATATCGAAAAATGGGATACCGCAACCTGTCAGGAATAACTCTATAGTTCTTTCATAAAAGATTGCATCTTCGATCTCCTGGAATGTAGCACCGGCTGGTAACAGGTCAAGTTCTCCACGAACAACCCGTGAACCTACATAAGGAGGTTCACCATTAATAATGTCAATTGCTCCCTGGAGATTTCCTGTTCTAAGTTCAGCTTCAGCCAGTAGGAGTTCATTCTCTGCTTGTCTCATTTCAGGCATAGGCTCTGTCCATGTAGCTAAATAATCATCAAGCCTCGAATACCTGTAACTGGAAAATTGATAATATCCTCTTTCAGGTTTAAAAGGGCAAACTGCTTTATATTCAAAATCAGATAACAATCTTGAATCATCGGATGTAGCAACTCCCTGATTAGGAAGATCATCAATTGAGCCTGAAGCAGGGAAATAATCAGGCATATTAGGGTCCATCATATGAATAACCCTCATATCAACTTGTCCCCAGCCACCATAAACAGAATAAGTTTGATACGTTGAATACCAGACAATGTCATCTGCCAGTGGTTCAAAAGTAAAATCAATTCCTTTTGAAGCATAATCTTTCACTTTGGTCCAATCAGTACTTTTATTTTCATTATCTGCTTTATTACGTGCTGCATAAACCATTAATCTTGCAGCAAATGAATTTGCTAATTTTGCAAATTCGGTCTGGTCATATACCATTCCACCCGGGATTGCTGTAGCTGGCAGAGTAAAGGTATTATTATCGCATATTTCAATACATTTATCAAGATATCCTATAGATGCAGCAATAAGGTCCTGATATGGCACTGCAAGTATCTCATCAGTTTCGAGGTTCACAGTTTCATCAACAATAAATCCCTGGTCGAAAACCAATCCCAGGTAACCCAGTGAAATCCCTTGCCCAAAGCGGCAGATAGCTTCAACCATTTCTGTTTGACCTTCGCCTTCAATAACAACGCCTTCATTTATGAGTTGTGAAATGATATCAGTTGAAAGTGAAAGGACATTGTATAAGCGAATATAGAATTCACGGGAAGTATTAGCGTAGGCATATGCAGGATCGTTATTCCATGCACCACGTGGTTCTACGGAGATATCATACATTGCTGCATTACCCCATGAACATGTTCCATGGTCAGCTGCTACCCAAAGGGCTAAAGCAATACAATCATATTCCTGGGTTGTTTGGAACCAGTTATTTATTATTCCACCTGATAATCCTAAGAGATCTTCAGGGCTAGCTAGTACAGTTACTTTATCAGGGTTGTTCAAATTTTTAACTTCATCCATTTTTCGACACCCAGTATAAACAAGTAATAAGCTAAGCAAAATTCCGAAAATTATTTTTTTGTTTTTCATATCTTATAGTTTTAATAAAATAATATATTTAAAATGTTAAAAAGTCAGGGTTAATGATCCGCTGATTGTTCTGTAGTTAGGGTAACCATAGGCATCAAACTTAAAAAACTGAGAAGTACCATAATATGTGTTAGATGCGTTGTCATTTACCTGACCCACTTCAGGATCGTATCCTGTATAATTTGTGAATGTAAGTAAGTTACGTCCTACCAAACCAATCTTGATTCCTTTAAAGAATCCATTTGCAAATCCACTTAACTTATCTCTTCCTAGTGTGTAATAGATTGATAATTCTCTGAGTTTCACATAAGTGGCATCTTCAACGAAATGAGAGTTAACATCATTTACGTCGTATAAGGCAGAGTAATAATCAGTTGTTTTCTTTTCGTTTGGTTCTTTGTCGAACTGATCAACATCTATATGCCTTAAGTCGCGATATAGCCATTGTTTTGTCCTGTTATAAACGTCTCCACCATAACTCCAGTCGAACAGAAAATACAATGATACATTTTTATAACTAAGATTATTTGCAAATCCAAAGCGGAAATCAGGATTAGTATTTCCAATTTCTTGTTTAACAGAATTTCCATTTTCATCAAGTAACTTAATAGGTTTTTCATTAACGGTTCCCTGTGATCCGGCAGCTACAACATATCCGTCGCTATTAACTTCATAATTGCTTAGTTCATCACCAACAGCTAACTGAGGAGCTAATTCATCAAGGCTTCTTAAGAAATATGAACCATAGATCATTCCGAAAACTTCACCTTCACGGATAAAGAATACCTGGTCAGCATCCTGTCCGATAGGTCCTGTCTGGAAAGGAGGAATATCCAGTTCAGTTACTGTTTGACGTATCCTGTCATAAATTATAGATGATGTCCATTTAAATTTATCCTTTTGAATTAATCTTGCAGTAAAAGTAGCTTCATTAACTTTACTTTCTAGAGCAGCTGCATTTTGCCATTGGTATTTAAATCCGTAATATGCCGGTAATGGAGCTAACATGATCTGATCATCAGTATTTGTCTTAGCATATACATACTCCAAGCTGAATTTGTCAAGGAAATCTACATTAAGACCTACTTCAAATTCCGTTGACCGTGATGGTTTCAAGTCTTTGTTACCCATAGTGTTTGCCAGGACAGGTTGTCCATTTTCGAAAATGTAAGTTTCATACTGTGCATAGAAACCCGGACGTTGCCCGGATGTACCATAAGCTGCACGAACTTTTAGTTCCTGAATACCGGGAAGAGAGAAATCTTCAGATATTCTGTATCCAGCTGAAATCCTGTAATAAGGATGCCATTTTTCATTTTCACCAAAGAGTGAAGAACCGTCATACCTGATCATAACATCGGCGAGATATTTTCCTAAATAATCAAACTGGAATATTCCAAAGATGTTATTTGAGATAATGTCCTGGATTTCTGATTCAGTACTTTTAGCACCAGTTATCGCAGTAAGCGATGGCATATTCTTAACACTAAAGTCATAGCCGACAACATCAGAGTTTGACATTTGGTAATCTTCATACAGATAGCTTAATTTCGCTTTTGTTGAGAGGTCATTGAACTTTTTTTGTAGATGCAAGGTAAACTGCCCTGTATATGAGAACAAATCCTCATCATATACTCTGTAATATCCTTTGTCTTCCTGAAGTCCTGATCCACCTCTTTCAAGCATGCCTTTGGGTGTCCATTCTGTATAATGAGTATTTCTTCTATCATAGGCAAATTTTCCTTCTATTATCGCCCAGTCAGTTGCATACCAATTACCGGAATAGCTACCGATCATATAGTTCCTGAGTTCTTCTCTTTTAATCTGGCTAAGGGCATAGAGAGGGTTATCTTCATTTACATTCCAGAAACTCGGGTCAACGTCGTAGGGTTGTCCGTTCTGTTCATTTGGCCTGTTAAGGTCACAATCAGGCCACAGGAATAAAACATCAAAAAAGATACCACCTGTTCTCATAAACTGTCCGCCGGGAGAGTTTGTTGAGCTTTTACCAACCAATTGGCTTGCAGAGAGTTTTAGTTTCTTACTTAGCCAATGATCAACATTGATCCTGAAATTTTGCCTGTCATAACCATCAGTCAATTCAATAACACCTTCTTCAGTTGAATTTTCAAAAGAGACCAATAGATTAGTATTTTTACTATTATTGGCAACAGAAATATAATTTGTATAGAAGGCACCATTTCTAAACATTTCATCCTGTTGATCATTTATATATGCGTATGGATTATCAGCATAATGATCATCGGCAAGTATTAATCCGCCTGTTATTGAATTATCATAACGGGTTCCTCCTGTATAATCAGCAGGGAAAGTAACGCCTGCAAAATCTGTGTAAAGATTTCCGGGATTACTAGGATCTTTTAATTTATAATTATGGTGTTCAGACAGGCTAATGTACCTTTCTTTAGGTATTTGGTTGATACCAAATTCATTTCTGATGGTAACTCTGGTTTCTCCTTCTGCAAGTGTTTCTCCTCTTTTTGTTGTGATCACAACAACTCCGTTACCTGCACGTGAACCATATAAGGCTGATGCTGAAGCACCTTTTACAACTTCTATAGACTCAATGTCATCGACATTAATATCCGCTAAAGTACCTTCTATTATCGTACCATCAACTATGTAGAGTGGGTTCTGGCTACCCATTAATGATGTAGCTCCCCTGATCAAAATAGTAGCTGATTGACCAGGTGCCCCGGTATTATTAGTAACACGCACACCGGCCATTTTCCCCTGAATAGCGCTTGCTGCATTTATAGCAGGAACTTCTTCCAGAGCTTCTGATCCAACTTTAGAGACAGAAACAGTAAGTTTTTTTCGCTGTGTGCCTGAGGCAACACCGGCAACAATCACTTCATCCAGCTTAAAAATATCGGGTTCCATTATAGCATTAACTACCGTAGATGTTCCGATCTCAATCTCCTGGGTTTTCATTCCAACAAAAGAAAATACAAGTACTTTTGCGTCTTCGGGAACAGTCAAACTATACTCACCATTCAAATCAGTTGTAATACCAACAGTTGTACCTTTCACAACTACTGATACACCGGGAATGGTTTTCCCGTCCTCTGAACCGGTAACTTTACCTGTAATCACTTTTGTTTGTGCCTGCAATGCTTGCAACCCAATAAACAAAATGAGCATTAAAAAAATTGTAAATTTTCTCATAATTAATAAATTTTAGTTAGAAATAAAGTTAATAATTTACTGATTAAATTAATACAAATATGCCTGTAACTATACTTATAAGAATTAATTACACAACATGAAATTATATAGATTGATATTTTTCCCTTTATTTGACATTTTTGGGATTGCCAAATTGCGTTGCAATATATATCTAATTATTAAGTTATGCAAGCTTTTTTAATAATTATTTAACATAAAATTAACAATAATTTGTTAATAATCGTTATTGAAGGCAGGTAAATTTTATGATAATCAGTATTTTATCACATAGTTCGAACTCATTAATGTTGATATTCTTGTAAAATCAGACCATTAATATAATGGTTCAATGGTACAATCGTGTAATGGTATAAAGGTATAATGGTATAATGGTACGATATATTAGATACAAAGGTTTAAAAGTAGGTAGCCAGCAGTAAATCCTGCAATCTATACTCCAAACTTTAGGCACTCTTAACTCCAAACTTCTTTGTTGTATAATTGAATATTTCGGTTTAAGACATATGCTTCAGCATGGAAGCATAAAGGATTACAAACACGGTAGTAAGCAGAATTGCAATTATTGGGAAATCTAGTTCCGGAATAAAAAACGATGGAAGTATAAGTATGAGGATCTGAGAAATGCTATAAATGTGAAAGCCAATTTTATTAAGCTTCCACATATTTAGTACTCCTATAAAGGAAAGCAGTTGTATGATAAAACTAAGAGTAAAAAAAGTTCTTCCTCCTGATAACATTTCTTCCATGCCTGGGATATCAATTCCTGAAGAAGAGTATATTTCAACAATGCTACTATATGATAATGTGATAATCAGGTTTGAAAAGCTTCCTAATCCACTTCCAATAAAACTCAATACACACAAAATTGTAAGCAGCTCGGGCCTTTTTGGCTGTTGCTCTTGTGGTTCTATGAATTTTATTGGTATCATTGTTTTTAGATTGTTAGACTATGAGATTACTAGACTATTAGATTGATAGATAATAGACTTATTTATTATAATCATTTTTCCTCTTGTCTCATAATCTCACAGTCTCCTATCTATTTTTAAAAGTCATAATGTATGCCAAAGCCAATTATGCTTTTTCTCTTATCTCCATTCACGTATTTGCTGTCTTCGAGTTTTGTTTCCAGAAATACTAAGCTTGTTTTGGTGAAATAGTATGATACTCCAAGCATTAAGTATTTAATCTGATATTGTCCATGAGCATTACCATATGGTCTCATATAATTAATCCCGCTGAGTGCACTCCAGTGATTATGGAATTCATAAATTATGAAGAATTCATAGCCATTGCCATCAAAATAATGATGCATATCATCCTTTTCATGATTCTTAAGTACGGAAAATGTTCCACCAATAGTAAATAGTTTTTTCTGAATAAACAAACCGGCAATTGCTGCTTCGTCTCCTTTTTTTGATTGGATGATATCTGGATTCTCAACACCATCCAACACCTTATTATATGCAAGTCCGAATGAAATTCCAGCAGGATTGGCATATATCAAGGATGCAGCATATGTGTCAGCGAATTTTATATTTTGTTTACCTAGCCTGAATTATTCATAAAAAAATGAGAAAGTTTGTTGGTTGTAAGTAATAATTTATTATCTTACAACCTGTTAACTACAACAAAAACAAACTTTCTCATGAGTAAAATTACAAATAAAATTTCA
>Ga0222657_1000118_pt1 | contig 58451 bp, 46 predicted proteins | sample AntAcemetagen474_FD_179858 | JGI IMG/M metagenome (GOLD analysis project Ga0222657, IMG submission 179858) | Saline water microbial communities from Ace Lake, Antarctica - #474 | ecosystem: Environmental > Aquatic > Non-marine Saline and Alkaline > Saline | place: Antarctica: Ace Lake... | reverse complement strand
TGGATATGAAAAATGCAGCTTAACTGAAAATGGAAACGTTAAAACAATAATAAACAAACAATTAGATTTTGCACTACATCTCAATTAACTGATTAATGGTGTATTAAAATAAGTGCGAAACTTTAGTCAATTATTAATGGTTAATTATCACTCAAATTTTACTTAAACAGTATTCTAAAGTAAAAAGAAGGTTTTGTTAAGAGACTTCTTACATCCATACTGTTATACATGCTGATGAACAAATCCTTGAGCTCAGGGTTATGATTGATTTTATTTACAACAAAATTAAAAAGCCAGGGATAACTTGATAGTTTTTGTATTTTATAATTAATCCTAAATTCTTCCTGAAATTTATTATTTATATTTCTATCATATTCTTGCATGAATTTTTCAGAGAAATCATTCTTATCAAAACATTTCCTGATCTGTTGTGATGCCATAATTCCACTTCTCATTGCATAACTAATTCCTTCTGAAGTAAAGGGGTTTACCAGGCCAGCTGCATCACCGCATAGAATAAAGCGTTCACCCGATATTTGTTTTTTCATTGAGCCCAATGGTATACTTTTCCCCTGTAGATCAGATATTCTGCTTGCAGATTTGAAGCGGAGGGAGATTTCAGGATGTTTGCTAATTACATCATTAAAGATATTTTTCAGATTGAGTTTCTTTTTAATAACTTTTGATGATAAACAACCAAGTCCAACGTTGGCGGTATTGTTCTGCATTGGAAATATCCAAAAATATCCGGGCAATAATTCTTTTAAGAAATGAAGTTCTATATAATTCTCCGGATGAAAACCGGAAACATTCTCAAAATACGCCATCACACTTGATGAAAAATGTTCTTTGTGGATACGATTATTTGCAAGAGATTTTGATACAATTGAGTTTGCCCCATCAGCACCAATAAGCATCCTGGCGTTTACTTCACTATCATTGCTTTTAACTATTATCTTTCTATTATTTCTTATGATATTGTTGATTTTAAAGTTCTGGTAGATAACAATATTAGAATGATCCTCCAGATGTTTAAATAAGAAATTATCAAAATGAATTCTTTTGCAAAGATACCCGGGGTTATCAATAGTTTTATCAGTTTCAGTTGTAAGTGGAAGATCAAGTATGGTGAGATTTGGGGAGATAAACCTGACTCCTGTAGATTTTAGTTTAGGTTCAAATTTTTGGAACTCCTCAGCAATATTACCCGGAAATTTTTTTAGTGTTTGTAAAACACTTCCGCTTAGGGCATCTCCACAGACTTTGGGTCGTGGGAATGTGCAGCTATCCACAATAGCTATGTTCAATCCAGTATCAGCCAGGTTTAATGCGGTAGAAGATCCGGCCGGCCCGGCGCCGATAATTACTATGTCGAATTCTTTCAATTATTCAATTATACAATGGTACAAATATACAAAGGTAAAAAGATACAACGGAAGATCAATCGATTATTCGAGTACTCATTGTTATTTGCCTTCCAAACATCTTATACCTTGGCGTTCAAAAAACAAAATTTGATTTAACCACTATTTATTCTTATATTGCAGCATAAAATATTCACTTGACCTAAAATTAAAATACTCTCCTTATGAAAAAACTAACTTTCGTTTTTGTTTTTTTTGTTTGTTGCAATTGTTTTAATTTCGGACAATCAGTAAGCTGTAAAATCTTCTTACAGGTGGCATATCAGGGAAATTCATTAATGAATACTTCATTAAATGCCTTGGTTCCCAATATGCAATCCTATGATACACCTCCATGGAACTATCCCGGATCTGAAAATATTAATTCCACTCCTGTCAATATGGTAGACTGGGTGCTAGTTGAGCTTCGTGATCCTGTAAATCCCGAGATAATTATTGCCAGACGAGCAGGGATACTCCTGAATACTGGAGAGATTGCAGATACTAATCTGACTTTACAAATAGATTTCCCTAATGTTCCTCCGGGCAATTATTATTTATGTATATACCACCGCAATCATTTGCCTGTAATGAGTGCAAACCCTGTCAGCTTACCTAATTCAATATCATATAATTTCAGCGATACTCTAAATTTCCCACCTTACGGAGGAGGTTCTCAGGCACTTATTGAACTTGATGCAGGAGTATATGGGATGATAGCCGGAGATGCGAATAAAGATGGCGAACTAAAGTATAGTGGTCCGGCAAATGATCGGGGTGCAATATTGCAATATATTCTTAATCAGACCGGATCAAGCAGTATTACAACCACTGTAGCAGGATACAGAGAAGAAGACGTCAATATGGATGGTATCATTAAGTACAGCGGACCGGATAATGACCCATCCTCTATCATTCAGAATCTTGTTGGATTAACAGGCTCAACTACAATAACCAAGGTATATAAAAGCAAGGTTCAATTGGGGATTCATCCGTTTCAGTGTGGAGATACATTAATAGATCAGAGAGATGGACAAAAATACAAAACAGTCCAAATCGGTAATCGATGCTGGATGGCAGAAAACCTGGCATATTTGCCTTCAGTTGATTATTTATGGTATGGTTCAGATACAGCTCCATTTTATTATGTTTATGGTTACAGCGGAATAGACGTATCAGCTGCAAAAGCAACAAGCAATTACAATACTTATGGTGTTTTATACAACTGGCCAGCTGCAATGGCTAGTTCAATGAGCAGCTCTACTGTTCCGAGTGGTGTGCAGGGGATATGCCCTGCGGGTTGGCATTTGCCCAGTGATGAGGAGTGGAAAATTCTTGAAGGAGAAGTTGACAGCCAGTATGGATACCCTGATCCTGAATGGAATGAAGTAACAGGTCGAGGTATAGATGCTGGAGGGAACTTAAAAGAAACAGGTACAACACATTGGAATTCACCAAATACAGGTGCAACAAACAGTAGTGGCTTTACTGGCCTGGCCGCTGGCCACCGTGCTGCCGTTGGGTACTACCTGTGGCTTGGCGTCTATGGTTACTTTTGGTCCTCAATGGAGTACAGTAGCTCGGATGCCTGGCTGCGGGTTTTGAACAACTATTCTGCTCAACCGGGCAGAACGAGCCACAGCAAGGGGAACGGGCTGCCCGTTAGGTGTTGTATGGATTACCAGAGTGGTGATACATTATTGGATATTAGAGATGGGAAAAAGTATAAAACAATTCAAATTGGTAATCAGCGCTGGATGGCAGAAAACCTGGCTTATTTGCCGTCAGTTTCTCCTTCTGATTCTGGTTCATGGGCTGATCCGTATTATTATGTTTTTGATTACGAAGGAACAGATGTATCGGCAGCTAAAGCAACAAGTAATTACCAAACTTATGGGGTATTATATAACTGGCATGCATCCATGGCCGGCGAAGCAAGCAGCGATAGTGTTCCAAGCGGTGTTCAGGGAATATGTCCCGCAGGCTGGCATTTGCCAAGTGATGAGGAGTGGAAAATTTTGGAAGGCGAAGTTGATAGTCAATACGGATATCCTGATCCTGAATGGGATGGAACAGTATGGCGTGGTACTGATGCAGGAGGAAATTTAAAAGAAACAGGTACAATACATTGGATTTCGCAAAATATAGGTGCAACTAACAGATATGGCTTTACCGCTTTGCCCGGTGGTGGCAGATTTGGCCTCCATGGGAACTTCCTCTCTTTGGGCTTCTCTTCGTTCTTTTGGACTTCTACTGAGGAAAGTTCCGGTAGTGTCTGGGGCAGAGACATTTTCAACGGTTTAAAAACTATAGACCGGGAGGAATACTACCTCAGCTATTTCGCGGCTCACGGTTTTTCTGTGCGTTGTCTCAAGGATTAGCGTGCGTTGGTGCAAAGATTCAAAGGGATAAAGGCAGGTTTGAAAGTTCGCAGGTTTAACAGAAACAATGTAACAATCGAACATAGATTCCTTATACCTTAAACCTACTACCTTATACCTGATTTAAACTCCATCACAAATACAAAAGGCCTCCCTTTGTAAGGGTATGTTGTAATTGGATCACTATTCTCATATCCAGCTTCATGGCCAATGTTTTGCCACTCTTCAATAGTTGTATGATAATCAATTCGGTTGGGGCGATCTTGTTTAATGATGTTTATTGCTTCAGCAATCGGGAAATGATAGAGACATAGTTTTCGATCTTCTACAGAAACCGACAGCTCTAAAATTCCCTTACTGAAAGTCCCATAACTATTAGCCACAGAATATATCAGTTCAGGTGAATCTTTTTCTGGTAGATCATGGTTCCAATTAACTTCGGTCAGGATGAAATTTAGAGAGAACTCCCTCATCAATTTTAACATCGGTATTTTCTCTTCCTTTGGCATGTGGTGAACTGAAATTGCTGCATTGATAAACCAGATAGGAGTGTTTTGTTTGATCACTTCAATCTGCTCTTTAGTTATTTCCTGGATTCTACAGCAAATGCTTATGGTTTCACATTCAATATCGATATGCTTTTTGCAATTCTCACTGGCTGTCTTTAGCATATCTTCGAAAGGATCAATAAAAATAATCCTTATTGATTTGAGCTTGTATAATTTAACAATCTTGTTAACAAATTGTGCAGTAAGTACACCGTTCCCCGGCCCAATGTCCATGATAGTAACCGGTGTGTCTGATTGTTGTGGAGGATTATTCTTAGCAAAATTTAATATATTCTTCACAGTTCCGGCCTGATGTTTTTTATAAAGCTCTGTTTGAATATAAATATCATAAGGAGCTGCACTATTAAATACTTTGCCTGCCATTTCAAAGGATCCTACATCCTTAAGGTAATCATACATGATTGAACAAAATGTATCTTCTTTGTTTAATGAAAACATCTTTAAAGATTCATCGATTCTGTCTTTTGAAGCCAGCAGGCATGCTGCATAGGTGTACGTAAAACCTTTGTCAGCAAGTTGAGGTTTTACTTGTTCACATACTTTCAATATCTCATCAAAAATAATCCCATTATCAATTGCTTCTTTAATACTATTTAAGTGCTTAATTTCGGATTCTTTTAGAAAAAACATATTTTTTGAATTTTTAGAATTATTATTTCCAATTTTGGTTTGATGCTGGCAAAAGTAAAAAATATTCGCACAAGAATTCGAATATTGGAATGATGGAATATAGTATAAAAGTTGTAGTTTTGTTATTTAAAAATCCTTTGCCTTAGCCTATTTATCATGATCAAAAAAGAACGCTTCAAACTCTTCATCGACTATTTCTCAAAACACCGCCCTGTTGCTGAAACAGAGCTCAATTATGGTACACCTTATGAAATGCTTGTTGCTACAATACTTTCGGCGCAATGCACTGATAAACGTGTTAATATTCTTACCCCTGCTTTTTTTAAGAGCTTTCCCAGATCAAAGGAACTAGCAATTGCAAAACAAGAAGATGTGTTTGAATTGATAAAGAGCTGCTCTTACCCTAATAATAAAGCGAAACACCTGATAGGGATGGCTTCAGTTCTGGAAGATACATTTAATGGTGAGGTGCCCTCGGATGTGGAGAGTTTACAAAAACTTCCCGGTGTTGGACGGAAAACTGCTAATGTTATAGCTTCGGTTGTATTCGATGTGCCTGCAATGGCTGTTGATACTCATGTTTTTCGCGTTGCTGCCAGAATAGGGCTGACCACTAATTCAAAAAATCCACTTGACACTGAGAAGCAGCTTGTAAAATATATTCCTGAAGATAAGATCAACATTGCCCACCATTGGCTGATATTGCATGGGAGGTATGTGTGTATGGCAAGAAATCCAAATTGTGAGGAATGTGGGTGTACGGGGTTTTGTAGGTTTTATCAGAAAACAATGTGCTAATTAACTCACTACTAATTGATCTTTCTCTTATCAATTGCCTCAAAAAACTGCCTTTTATAACTCTCTCCAACCGGGAGGTTTTCACCGCAAATTTTTACATGCATTCTTTCAATGCTGTCGATTTTGTTTAATGAGATAAGGTAGGATTTATGAATGCGGATAAATTCTGAAGATGGGAGGGATTCTTCGAGCTTTTTAAAACTGAGTAAGGTCATCACCTTTTCCTTTTTTGTCCATATACGTAAATAGTCTTTCATCCCTTCCACAAAAAGGATATCCCCGAAATCTATTTTCTGTGTGATATTTCCGTTTTTTACGAAAAAATAATCTTTTGTTGATTCTGTATGTTTGAACTCAATGGGAGCAATATCGGATTGCATTTCAGGGTGTATGGTGTTATAAACTTTTTCGCAAGCCTGTAGAAAACGCTTGAAAGATATAGGCTTGAGCAGGTAATCACAAACATCAAGCTCATAGCCTTTTAATGCATATTCATCATAGGCTGTTGTAAGTATTATCTTGGGCTTACTTTTCAGTGATTCGAGCATTTGTATGCCGGTCAATTCATCCATTTGTATATCCAGAAAGATTAGTTCTACCTTATTATCTTTCATATACTCCATTGCATCAATAGCATTATCAAAAACTGAAAGCAGATTAAGGTATCCGATACGTCTGATATATTCCCTTATTTTATCAAGGGCCAGAGGCTCATCGTCAATGGCTATGCAATTGATCTTCATGATCAGAAATAATTAATTTTTAATCTGGTAATGAAGTAATTATCATCTTTTATAATTTCAAGTTCATGCCTTCCAGGATAAAGCAATTCAAGTCGTCGTCTGGTATTTGCAAGACCTATTCCAGGTGTATTATCTTTATTGTATGATTTTGTTTCATCAAAGTTATTAATTACTTCAAAGTTAACAGATTTTGTCTGGCAGGTTAAAATTATTTTTATTCCGGGTGCTTTTACATTTTTCTGGCCATGCTTGAAAGCATTTTCCACGAAGGGAATGAAAAGCATAGGTGCTATAGTTTTTCCTTCATAATTACCTTCAAGCCTGAAGCTTACAAAATTTGGTTCTTTTAATCGCATTTTCTGCAGTGAGATATAGCTTTTAAGGTAGTTGATCTCTTTTGTAAGAGGAACTGTATCAGTGCTGGCATCATAAAGCATAAATCGCATTATATCTGATAGCTTAATAATGGCATCTGATGCTTTTTCCTGATTGGTCATTATTAGCGAATCAATATTATTAAGAGTATTGAAAAGAAAATGAGGATTGAGTTGTGAACGAAGTAATGCCAGCTCACTCGTTTTATTTTTGCTTTCAAGCTCTTTTTTTACCTGTTGGTTCTGGAACCAGAATTTTGTAAGTTTTATAGCTGCAAATATTCCTACAACTGTATATATATTAACCAGTGTATAAAATGGATTTATATCCCAGAATATCATTTCCTTAGTATAGTCTGAATAAAATACAGGATACGAAATATATATCATTAAAAAGCGCTGTATCAAGATAGCAGCAATTGCAGATAATAGCAGGTAAAAAGCAAAGAGTATATATTTTTTCCTGAATAAATACTTTGGCAGGAGGTAATAAACGGTAAAATAAGCGGCGGCTATATCAACCCATACTGTGATAACTAAACTACCCAGAACACCCCAGTTAAACCCGCTTTTGCTGAATAATGAGAATTGAAAAAAGAAAAATACGATGTATAGAAACCAGAATAGAATATGGGATATTACTCTACTGCCTTTGAAATTAAAATTATAAGTTTTGAAATCCATATATCTTCTATTGTAATACAAATTACGTTAAAAAAGAGCAGAAAATCTAATAAGTAGAGCTTAAATCGACCAAACAAGCCATGTAATATACGAAATTGTAAAAGTAATCCATGTTTCCGGTTTACGGATCAAATCAAACATTACATCCATTTAAATAACATGCTTGTATATTGCATTTTTATTTTAGAAAATAGCTTCAGACCTTGGCTGCCGAAAAAGAGATAAACATGCAAAAATTATAAAAGGAGGGTAAATGTCAAATGTAGGAATAGGTATTGTGGTAATTCTGATTATTCTTGTTCCGGTGTTTTTTCAAATTATTATACTTAATATGGTATCGAAAAAAAGATATGAGGACTTAAAGGATCATTTAGAAAAGATAGAGAATGAACTTAAATTAATTAGAAAGTCTAAATCAGAATAAATCTTTGAGAACAGAAAATTCTAAACATGGTCAATTATTTAATTAATCAATCACAAAAAACAGGAAAATGAAAAATCAAATTGTTCTTAAAAATGTAATTGGCGTTTGTTTGATAATGCTAATGATAGTAATGATGTCAGGATGTGGAGCAAATAAGGCTGTTTCTAAATCAGGAAAAAGAGGTATTATATTCGAATACCAGATGCCTGCTAGCTCTGTCCTCAAGTATAGTTATGTTGTTGATGCAATTGAATCAGCTGAAGTGAGGAAAAAAAAGATCGATGTGAATTCCAAAATGGATATTGACTTCACAATTAATTCAAGTGGCTATGCTGACAAACTGTATAACTTATCAGTAAACATTGATGCAATGACTTCGGAGCTGAAATACATGGGGAAAGAAATTGATGCAGATATGAGTTCAGTTATTGGAAAAGATTTTAATATGAAATTATCTAGCAAAGGAACTAATGTTGATGCCTCTGAAGCTGCAGAACTCAAGTTTGATATTGCTCCCGGAAGAACGCGTGACCTTGTTTCTTCATTTAAAAATTTATTTCCAAAGTTGCCTGATAGCAGAATAAAAGTTGGTGATAGCTGGAAAGCTTCTGATACTATAATGGAGAAAACCGGTGAAGGGAGCGTTCTCATAGTTATTAATAGTGTAAATACCTTGCAGGGCTTTGAGGAAATTAATGGTAAGAATTGCGCAAAAATTACTGCAGATTTTGACGGAACAATAGAAGGATCAGGTAAAGAGGGTGATGCTGAACTTACTACTACTGGTACTCTTGAGGGAAATGATATCTGGTATTTCGCTCATGACGAAGGTGTATTTGTTAAATTGAATACTGAAGGTACGGCAACCACCATGACGATAGTAAAGGGCGAAAAGAAAATGGAGATCCCTGGCACACGGAGATTCACCTACCATATAATGTTAGTAGATTAATTATGTGTTTTATGGAAACAAAAATTAAAATTGCGATGCTTACAGTATCTTTATTAAGTATCACTTCAATTTCTGCAATATGTCAGGAGTATATTGTAATGGGTACCCCCTTTGTTAACATTAGAACAGGTCCTGGTACTGATAGCTATATTATTGCGTGGGCAAGCAAAGGAGATGTTTTTAAAGTTGTTCGTAAGCAAAGTGGTTGGTATGAGATAGTGATGTTTACAGGTGAACGTCGATATGTTGTGGAGGCTGATTTTGTATACCAACTTACTGTGGCGGATATAAAAAAGAGACCAGATATGGACTTGCCTTCTGAGAATAGATGTAAATCATTATATAAAAGCATTTTAATGGCAAAAAAACGTGCCGCTAAAGAAGCAGATGAGATCATTCCTTATAGTGAGGATAGAGACAGAAATACCATTTTTAGAAAAATTAAAGAAGATCAGATAATACTTGAGGTAATGATCAACTCCGGAATACAACCCTTGCTTTACCAGGATTTGATAAACAGGGCAACAGCAAATAATTGGTAAAATAACCCCAATTAATATAATATTCATAAAAACTTAAGTAATGAGAGCACTAATTTTTATGGCTGCCCTTGTGATCTGCAGCCTTGCTATTTCTAAAGCCGGTAATGAAGAGATCGTTATTGGCGAAAAAGTCACAATCAAATCTGTGTGCTGAATGAAGATCGAAATCTTATGGTTTATCTGCCACAAACCTATGAGATTTCAGGAAAATCTTATCCGGTAATGTATTTACTGGATGGAGGATACCATTTCCATCATGTGAGTGGAATAGTAGATTATTTATCCACACGTGGAATGATGCCCGAAATGATTGTAATAGGAGTGTTAAATGTTGACCGCACCAGAGACTTCTCACCTACACATGTTGATAAAGCCCCAACATCCGGAGGTGCAGAGAAATTCAAGTCATTTTTATCTGACGAATTGATGCCATATGTTAATAAGAATTATAGGACTCAGGGATATGAAATACTTGTAGGACATTCTTTTGGGGGGACTTTTGCAACTTATGCTCTTCTTTCTGATCCTGATATTTTTGATGCATACATTGCAATCAGCCCATATTTGATATATGATAATGGCGATGTAATTAAAAATGCAGAGAATGATTTAAAATCTAAGTATAAAAACAATAAGCACTTCTATATGACTCTGGGTGATGAACCTGATTATGTGGCAACACTTGATAAATTTGAATCTATCATTAAGAATAAAGCGCCTCAAAATCTTGATTTTACTTATATTCAGATGAAAGATGAGAACCATAATTCAATACCTCATCTAAGCATTTATAACGGCCTTGAGTTTATCTATTCCGGATGGCAGATACCAAAAGAGAAATACAAAGAAGGGCTTACCGGAATTGACGGACATTATAAGGCATTATCTGATAAATATGGTTATGAGATCGCAGTACCCGAACAGACTGTCAACCAATTAGGCTATAATTATCTGAATAAAAAAGAGTATAAAAAAGATATTACAAGTAAATAGTCCCTAAATTCCCTTTTCATAATCCCTTTTGAGCCGTAGTATTTTGCTGCGGCTTTTTTTGGATTTTATGGTTACCTTTTGTGGAAAACTGATACTTATGTTGAAAGAGATAGTGGAATTGTTATATGTTATTAGTTATATATTATATGATGCTAGACAGTAAAGATGGTAAAGAGGGAAAAAATATTAAGCTTTGAAGATTTGGATTATTGGGAGGCTTGTAGAGATGTTAGGAGGTTTGTTATGGATATAATCAAATAATTTCCAGCTAAAGAAAGATATGCTTTATCAGATGGCATGAGAAGATCTTCTCGTTCTATTACCGAAAACATTGCAGAAGGATTTGGTCGATACCATTATCAGGAGAATATCCAGTTTTGTCGCCATAGTAGAGGATCATTATATGAAATTATTGATCAGTTAATAACAGCTTTGGATGAGAAATACATTACTAATATTGAATATAAGGAAGGAAAACTCTTTGTCAGTAAAGCAATTGGACTGCTTAATGGTTATATTAATTATTTGAAAGCTGCTAAAAACAATTATCAGAAAAACAAAAAACAACTAATAACATATAACTAATAACATATAACAAAAGTGTTCACAAATAAAGTTAGAGTAATCGATAAAAACCGATTTCTTTAAGTATTTTTGTAATTCAACTTTGAAAAAATAAATCATTATGAGCGAAAATAATACAGAAAATAAGGCGAAAAACAAAGCCTTGCAGCTTACTCTCGACCGTCTTGAAAAAAGTTATGGTAAAGGTGTCATTATGAGATTGGGAGATGCACCAATTGAGGATATTGAAGTTATTTCAAGCGGTTCCATTGCATTGGATGCAGCACTTGGGATAGGTGGGTTTCCAAAAGGGAGAGTTGTTGAGATCTATGGACCTGAAGCTTCAGGGAAAACAACCCTGGCTATACATGCTATTGCAGAAGCACAAAAAGCCGGAGGTATTGCTGCCTTTATTGATGCAGAGCATGCTTTCGACAGATATTATGCAAAGAACCTTGGTGTCGATGTTGAGAATCTTTTGGTTTCACAACCGGATAATGGAGAACAGGCACTTGAGATAACTGATAACCTGATCCGTTCAGGCGCCATCGATATTATTGTGATCGACTCTGTAGCCGCACTCACTCCCAAAAGTGAGATAGAAGGGGAGATGGGTGATTCGAAAATGGGTCTGCAGGCACGATTAATGTCGCAGGCAATGCGGAAACTTACTTCTGCTATCAGTAAAACTAAATGTTGCTGTGTTTTTATTAATCAGCTACGCGAAAAGATAGGAGTGATGTTTGGTAATCCTGAGACAACAACAGGTGGAAATGCTTTGAAATTTTATGCATCAGTTCGTATTGACATTAGAAGGACATCCTATATTAAAGATGCTGAAAAGGTAACAGGTAACAGGGTAAGGATTAAAGTTGTTAAAAATAAAGTAGCACCACCTTTCAGAACAGCAGAACTGGATATTGTTTATGGTGAAGGATTCTCAAAAACCGGAGAAATAATCGACCTGGGGGTTGAATACAACATTATCAAAAAAAGCGGTTCATGGTATAGTTATGGAGATACTAAGCTGGGGCAGGGGAGGGATGCTGTAAAGCAATTACTTGCTGACAATCCTGAGCTTTCCGAAGAACTTGAAGGTAAAGTTAGAGAGAAGCTGGCTGAAATAACTTAAACTGCTACTGCCACTGCTACTGCCACTGCCACTGCCACTGCCACTGCCACTGCCACTGCTCTTACTGTTATTGTTAAATTGCTAATTGGTTAAATTGTTTTTATAGATCTATGTTTCGCTTTCCGATAGTTAAATATGTATTGCTAAGTAGCATTATTGCATTGAGTATTATTATTAATATTTCGTGCGATAATAATAAGTCTGATGATAATCAGAGCCAAGCTGAATCCTCCAACGACAGTATAGTTGATCCTCTTAAACTGATCACTCAGAAAATTGCAATTGATTCCTTAAATGCTGATCTGTATAATGAACGGGCATTTCTGTATATTCAAAAAAAGCTAATTAATGAATCTCTGAATGATATCCACAAGGCTTTGGAATTAAAACCATCTGAAGTGAGATATTACATAACGCTTTCAGATATTTATATGCTTATGGGTAAAATGCAGAAGAGCATTAACACATTGAAAAAGGCAAGTGATTTAAATTCTGAAGATCCAGCCCCCTATCTTAAGATAGCCGAAATATATCTTATCAATAAAGAATATCCTTTATGTTTCGATTATATTGAAAAGGCTATTGCCTTAGATGCTGTTAATCCGCGTGCATATTTTATGCGAGGATTTGCAAATAAAGAAAGAGGAGATACAGCAAGGGCCATTAAGTTTTTTCAGATCGCTGTTGATCAGGACCAGGATTATTATGAAGCCTATAACCAACTGGGTCTACTTTTTGCTGCAAAAGGAAGTGATATGGCTATTGACTATTATAATAATGCTCTGGATATTAAGCCTAATAGCATTGAAATTAGATATAACCTTGCAATGTATTATCAGGATGATGCAGATTATTCGGCAGCAATAAATACTTATTTAAGTATTCTTGATATTGACTCACTTTATAAAAATGCTTTTTATAACCTTGGATATATCTACCTTGTATACTTAGAGGTTTACGAAACCGCTATTGATTATTTTACAAATGCCATCGAAGTTCATCCTGAATATATTGATGCGTATTATAACAGGGGATATTGTTATGAACTTCTGGGTAGAAATAAAGAAGCTGAAAGTGATTATCGGAAAGTGCTTGAGCTGGAGACTAATTATGAAAAAGCAGTGGAAGGACTGAACCGACTTGATGGGTTACGCTAGCTATGTCATTCGATTGTTATTTGCTTCGCGTTATTCGATAGTAATTAGGTTGTAATTCATTGAACTTGCCTTCGAATTAAAAAACATTCGCGTCATTAAGTTGAGTAGTTAATTGGTTAATTAGGAAAACCCCTAGTTGAGCGTAGTTGGTAACTGCGCACCAAGTAAAAGTTAGTCACCTGACTAGATCCCCCTGCCCTTTGTTGAAAGATAGACTGATAATGGAATTTGTTGGTTATAAATTGCAACTGGCTTCAGCCTGAATTGCCACTAGATTCATCTAGTGGATCAGAGTTTAAAACAATGAAAATGACTTTAGCCAAAATATTTATTTGGTTAAAACCATATTGTTTCTTGTTACTTTATATCCTCCAGATGAATCTGGAGGCAATTCAAAATCTGGAGGCAATTCAAAATCTGAAAAGAGTATCTAATACAGAGTATTGAGTACAGAGTATCAAGTATCAGGTATCAAGCATTGAAACAATAGTAAATAGCAATTTAGCAATAGAATACTCCAGGCTTAGACTCTTTTTCTGCTAAAATCAACCTTACACCCCGAGCAATTACCACTACAAGTATTGTCTGATTTATTAGCTTTCGAAAGATTTTTATATATCATTACAATTGCTGACACGATCGCAGAATAGACAATAATATATGTGATTATTTCCTGAGCCATTCTTATCTTAGTATATTAAGTATTGAGTACAGAGTATCAAGTATCTCAAAATCCAAACTCCAAACTTTTTTTTCTTTACATCTTTACACCTTTGCATCTTTATATCTTTAAAACAAACTCCCAATCTGATAGATCATAAAAGAAACTACCCATGCCAGTGTTGTTGTGTATAAACCCATAAATACGCCCCACTTCCAACTTCCTGATTCTTTTTTTACTGCTACAAGCACTGCAATACATGGGAAATATATCAACACAAACATCATAAACCCAAATGCCACGAGTGGTGAGAATACTTTTTGTCCTTTCTTTTTTCCTTCTTTGTATGTTTGTGTTTGCAATTTTGTAGTTAAAGACTCAGAGACCTTGTTATTCCCAATTCCTGATTGGTAAAGTACTCCAATGGTGCTCACAACAATTTCTTTAGCTGCCATTCCTGTAAGAAGGCTAACTCCCATTCTCCAATCAAATCCTAATGGTTCTATCACAGGTTCAATGAAGTGACCCATTTTTCCTATATAGGATTTTTCCTGTCGCTCAAGATCCTGTTCATTAATTATCTGTACGATTTTATCAGAATACCTCTTTTCAATATTTTCAATCTGAGTTGGATCATTTGTATCGTCTATTTCCTGAGATTTCTTTGTCTTTTCCTGTTGGATAAGTGTAGAGTAATTTTCTGAAAAACCTATATCTCTGGGAAAATATCCTAATGCCCAGATAAGTATGGACGCAATTAGGATAATCCCTCCCATTTTCCTTAGATATTGTTCAGCTTTACCCCACATATTTCTGATTGTTGCTTTAACTGTGGGATAGCGGTAGGGTGGGAGCTCCATGACGAAAGGAGCTTCCTTGTTTTTGAATAGGGTCTTGTTAAATAAAAGAGCAACAAGGATGGCAATCATAATTCCTATTGCATATATCAGAAACAACATTGTTCCAGGATATTCAGGAAAGAATGCTCCTATGAACAGTACATAAACCGGGAGGCGGGCGCTACATGACATAAATGGATTTATTAGCATTGTCAGAAGCCTCTCATTTCTATTTTCAAGAATTCGTGTCGACATAATCGCAGGAACATTACATCCAAAACCCATTATAAGTGGAATGAAGGATTTTCCATGCAGCCCAATCTTGTGCATCAGCTTATCCATGATAAATGCAGCTCTTGCCATATATCCTGTATCCTCCATGAGTGAGATAAAAATGAATAAAATAAGGATGTTTGGTAAAAACACAATAACACCGCCCACACCGCCAATTATACCATCGATGATCAAATCCTTTAACATACCTTCCGGCATGAGTTTTCCTATTATGGAGCCAATGATCTCAACAAATCCTTCAATCCATAACATTGGGTATTGACCTACTTTAAAAGTTGATACGAACATTAACCATAAGAAAAAAATAAATACAGGAAATCCCCAGATCTTATGTGTTAAAAAAGTGTCAATAATTTCAGCGCGTTTCCTTCTTTCATGCACTCCGGGTTTTATTGTTTCTTTTAATGCCCCGGATATAAACCCAAACTTTGCATCAGTAATAATTGTTTCACTGTTTTCTTTATATAAGTTTTCAATTTTTTCAGTTTGAACTTTTGCTGCTTTTGATATCTCCTCAAAATTAACACAGTGTTTACATTTCCTGATTGTTTCACGATCTTGTTCCAGTAATTTGATAGCAAGAAACCGTGGGGCAATAATATTTGTCAGGGCTTTATTGTTATCAATTTTTAATATATCCTGCAACACTTTTATAGCTCCTTCAATAGTATCTCCATAATTTATATGAACATGCCTGACATTCGGGTCCCTGTCCTCATAAACTTCAATGATCTTATTAAATAGGGTGTTTATTCCTTTCCCTTTTGATCCAACAGTAGGAATGATTGGAACACCTATCATTTTACCCAGTGACTGATAATCGAAAATATCACCTTTTGCAATCAATTCATCGTACATATTTAAAGCTATCACTACCTTAATGTCCATATCGATCAATTGGGTTGTCAGATAAAGATTCCTTTCAAGATTAGATGCATCAACAATATTTACGACTACATCCGGAATTTTCTCAAAAATATAATTTCTGACAAATAATTCCTCCGGAGAGAATGTGGTTAATGAATAAGTTCCGGGAAGATCAATAATATTGATAAGGTAATCCTCGTGTCTTAATTTTGCAATTTTAGCATCCACAGTGACACCGCTGTAGTTGCCAACTCTTTCTCTTGAGCCTGAGGCAAAATTAAAAAGTGTAGTTTTTCCGGAATTTGGGTTTCCTATAAAAGCTACATTAATAATTTTGTCTTTTCTTATATCACCATGTTTTATATCATCACTGACAATGACTCCCATGAAAGAAGTCTCTTCTATATGAACATCTTCTCCTTCTTTTATCACCTCAATAAGATCTGCTTCACTTTTTCGTAGTGAAACATTGTAGCCCATAACAAAATACTCTATTGGGTCACGCAGAGGAGCTTTCCTCATAACAGTGATTTTTTGCCCGACAACGAATCCCATCTCCATTATTCGTTTTCGGAAAGCACCGCGCCCCTTTACTTTGCTTATATAGCCACTTTCTTCCTGATTGAGTTCGAGAAGTGTCATGTTTTATTTAGACTAAATATAAATAAGGGCAAAGGTATTTGATTTTTTTACAATAGCAAAAAAATTAAATCAACATTTCATCTTCATTCTGGTAAAAGTCTTTGTATTTCAAAGTATGAATATACTTGAGTGCATTAATTAATCTGTATCCCCAATGACTTTCAAAAAGAATATTGCACTGGTATACAGCATTCTCTTTAGCATCCCTGCTGCTTTTCTGATAAAGTATGACAAAGTCCTTTAAATCCTGATATATATCAGCAATATTGTCCGACAGGCTTGCTCGTATGGGATCAGTTTCAGAAATATCACTATTGTCGATATACCAATATTCATCATCCTTTTGAAATTTTTTGCGTAAAATGCTAAAAATATTTTCCCATAATTCTCCTGTAACATACCTTTCATTAGCCTCATCATTATTGGGATCTATAACAGGTAGTAAGCATGCCTTGAGATATAGTATTGGGAAGATCTTTTGCATATAATTCAATATATCTTCCTTCGAATAGTCTTCAGATTTCTCAACGAATAAGGTATATTCATTTGCCAGTGTTAGCATTTCAAGGACATTTTGGGAATAGACAGGTTCATTGTGTGGTGCTTGTTCCATGATATAATTGCTTATAAATTTATGCTTTGGACTTCGAAAATACGAAATTCCTATGATAAGTGAGTTAACTTCAACTTTGTTCAGAAAAAAAAAGTGACAAAGTGATGATGCTTCGATTGTGCTGGCTAAGCATTATTATGGGTATCTGATTTTTGTAATGTTGACGAGGGATCAAAGGGCCAGTTTACACATAACTCTTGGCACTCCAAATTTTAGTCACTCGTGATTTGTTTGCAAAGGGATTACTCACTTTACAAATTGTGATAAAATTTTTCAAGAATTAATTGGAATCTGCTATATAAATTCCTATATTTGACTCAAATGTATATTTGATGGATAAGCTGGAATTAAAAAGAAATTTAATAAGGGTCTGTCTGACCATTCAAAATAAGAGTGTGGAGAATCTCACATCCGTTATGCGAGATGCACAACAAAGTGCAAACGATTATGGCCAACCTAAGGATAGATATGATTCATACAGGGTTCAATTACTGCGAAAATGTGATATGTTTGGAAGCCAGCTTAAGAAAGTTTACGACGAAATTAAGGTGCTTGAAAAAATTGAAGTATCACGGACTAACGAAACTGTTAGTTTTGGTGCTGTCGTAATTACTGATGCACAAAAGATATTTGTTTCTATTGGAATTGGAAAAATTGATTTCCAGGGTGAGGCATTTTATGCCATCTCTACACTTGTTCCCTTTTACAAGGCTATGGTAGGATTAAAACAGGGTGATGTTTTTGATTTTAGAGGAAAAGATATCACGATTTTGGAATTGTTTTGATCAGTTATCACAACTTATAATCCATAATTCATAATCCATAATTCATAATTCATAATTCATAATTCTTACCTATAACGTACTAAACCAGGAGCTGTAGGATTAAAATTCCATGGATGTACACTATCAACACTTTTTATTGAGAAGTATACAGAGTTGAGATCATCTGGAGCAATAGGATAGAATGAAAAATCTATCTGGAAGGTTTTAAAGATCAGGTTCTCATTCCTTATTCTTAATCCCAGTCCCAATCCCATAAAATAATTTGTAGTGTTTAAAATATTTCTTTCAAAGCTAATAAATCCATTGTCAATATATCCGAATGCTGCAAACCTGAAACCGAAAAAATATATTGGTGTAAACAAAACTGACTCCACATTTAAAGTTAATCTTTGTATTCCTGTTAAAGCTTCATTTGTTCCTACTCCACGGAATCCATTTTCATCATTTAAGTATATCTTTTCGTAGCTATACCTTCCTATACCGCTCATATATCTTATCGAAAGAAAGTTCCTGAGCTGAGAACCTATAAGATCAGTTAATTTAGAAATGTATGCACCTCTGCTACTGAACAGGCCCTGATGAAATGATCCTCTTGAAATATACCCCCCATATTCTGCATTTGCATATAAATATTGCCCTCTTTCATTAAAAAAGCCATAGGAGAATTTAAGCCCTGAATAAAGTGTATTTCCGTATTCTCCAAATTTTTCACCAATAGTATAAGTAAGATTATATCCATAAGGAATATCTTCAGTTTTACCAAAACTGTAGATAAGGTTAGTCAGATAATAGTTGTTTCTTGAAATAGAAATGCTAGCAAGATAAAGATCACGGTTTTCATATTTATACTCATTATCATCACCAAATTCCTGATGTTCTAAATATACATATCTGCCATACTTTCCGGATAAAGTAAAATATGTTTTGTTTTCACCTTTTTTTTCAAGAATGTTTAATGGAAAAGTCTTCCCTGCCCACACATCTATTGCATCATATTTTAATGTGCCCGGTTCAACGATAGTATCGTAGGTAGTGAACATGACTGATCTGTCAGTTCTTTTGAATCCAATTCCCCCTGCAACTGTTAATATTGGAGGGATGAAAGGCCTTGAGCCTCCAACATAATATGTATTCTCATCAATGTCATTAGTGTATTCGATAAAACCTCTGATAAAGGATCCCTGAATATTTTGAACTTCGTAGCTGAATTGCTTGTATCTTACAACAGGCTCCTGATTGGTATTTACACCAATTTTATTGTTAAATTTATGACCAAGGCCTAGTATGTTAGCATCATAGATCCTAAATGTTGCTGAAGTTGAACTTTTAACTATGGGAACAACTGTCATTGACCAAAGATCTTTTGTCATTATCAGTATGTCAACGGAATCAGATGTGGATTGTGTGGTTGATATGCTGATCAATGCATCCTCAATGTATGGAAGTTCTCTAAGTATCCTCTCGTTTTCGGCCATAATTAGAGCGTCTACTCTATCACCTTTTTTTATATGGAGATTTTGTTTTATAACCCACAATCTACTATTATAATGTATACTATTTAACATCTTGCCCATTTTTCCAATGGCCACCAATGTTGTGTCATAAAGAGTCGGCCCGAACACATCAAGTCTTTTTATTCGAATATTCCTGATTATTTTTCCCTCATAGCTAAGAAAGGGTGTTTCGCTTTTCATGGTTATAACAGTATCTCTTCTTTTTCTGTTTTGACCAACAAAGGTTAAATCATATATGCTCTTTGTAAATTTTGAACGTTTAGCCTTGAATTCCAGAGAATCATAAAAGACCTTACTTTTCATCATTGGAGTTAATTTATGTCGGAAAAAAATGGAATCCGGAGCAAAGATAATCGTGTCCTTTTCAGCTATAAAGGAGATGTTACCAAGTGTGACCCGGCTACCTTTTCTGACCAGGACACTATCGGTTCTGCTCTTGTGCTTACTGTGCTGAGCACTAAGAGAGTTGCAAGCGATAAGTAGTGAAATAATTATCAATAACCTTAATTTAATCTGCATAAGATTCCCTTTTATTGAATAGCAGGCTATTGGTTTTTAAGTAACAGATGCAAATAAATGCTTATTGTAACCCCATATAATTGATAATGTTATCAATCTTGTTATCGAGTTGATTGCTAACTTTTTCGAATTGGGTTTTATCAGGCAATTCACTGTAAACACTAAAGTAAAATTTAATCTTTGGCTCAGTACCGGAAGGCCTCACACTGATCTTACTTCCATCTTTAAGGAAGAACTGCAAAACATTTGATTTTGGGAAATCAAGAGGTTTTTTAAGGCCGGACAACCTATCTGTTTCTTTCTGCAGGAGATAATCTTTTATTAAAATTACTTCTGAATTATTTATTTCCTTAAAAGGATCATTTCTGTAGTCATCCATCATTTTTTTAATTTCCTCTGCACCTGATTTGCCTTTCCTCACTACTGACAATAATTTCTCCTTGTAAAAAGCATGCTCGTGATAAATGTCAATAAGGACATCATAAAGAGTTTTGTTCTGATCCTTCGCCCAGGCAGCAATTTCTGCAAACATAGCACATGAAATAACAGCATCTTTGTCTCTAACAAAATCACTAACAAGGTATCCATAACTTTCTTCACCTCCGCCAATAAAAGTTTTAATTCCTTCAAATTTTTTCAAAACTTCGGCAATGTATTTGAATCCGGTGAAAACATCATAGTAATCAATATCATTCTTACGTGCAATATCCCTGACAAGCTCAGTAGTAACAATAGTTTTTATTATATATTCCTGTCCCTTAATCATGGATTTTTCTTTCCATTTTTTTATAAGATAATATATTAGGAGGGATACAGCCTGATTACCATTAAGGAGAATAAATTCATCATTATTATCTTTTACTGCCATTCCAACTCTGTCTGCATCAGGATCGGTAGCTAATACCAGATCTGCATCAATCTCTCTTGCTTTTATTAATGCCAGGTCAAGTGCTGCACGCTCTTCAGGATTTGGAGAAACAACAGTTGGAAAATTCCCGTCAGGATTGGATTGTTCCTCCAGAACTGTAACATTATTAAAACCATATTCTTTTAAACAACGAGGAACCAATGTAACACCGGTACCATGAATAGGAGTATATACAATTTTTAGAAAACTATTGTTTTTAATTGATTCAGGGGATAATGATAATTTTTTAATCTCTTCGATGTATATATTATCAATATTTTCTCCTATATATTCAATTTTACTTTGATCACCATTAAAATTAACATTGTCAATGCTTCGGATGTTATTCACTTCCTGAATGACATTGGTATCATGTGGGTTGACAAGTTGTCCTCCATCATCCCAATAAACTTTGTATCCGTTATATTCCTTTGGATTATGAGAAGCAGTGATCATGATACCACTTTGACATTTCAAGTACCTGATGGCAAATGATAATTCAGGAGTTGGCCGCAAAGCATCAAAAATGTATACTTTGATTCCGTTGGCACTTAGAACTTCAGCTGAGATTTTCGCGAAATATTCGCTGTTATTTCTGGAATCAAACGCAATGGCTACTTTGATCTCCTTTTCTTCAGTAAACATCTTCTTAAGATAATTTGCCAGGCCTTGTGTTGACGATCCCACAGTATATTTATTCATTTTATTAGTGCCTACTCCCATTATACCACGCATACCGCCAGTACCAAATTCAAGGTTTTTATAAAATGAATTAATGAATTCTTCCTCATCATTCTCCATCAATTCTTGTACCTTCTTCTTGGTTTCTTTATCATAGTTTCCGTCAAGCCACACCCGGGCTCTGTCCATAATATTCTCTTCGATCTTAATGCTCATTGTAAAAATCTTTTTTTAAACAATTTAACCATTTAGCAATTTAACACTGCTAGCAAGTATGTATAAGTTATATTACACTACTTTTTGATAACTATCCTGGTTTCTGATAATGGCCCTTCACTTATCCTTACGAAATACGTACCTTTCCTGGTATTTGAAAGATCAATTTCTTTAATATACAATGAGGAAATGGTCTTTTCACCCATACTAAAAATAGTCCTTCCACTTATATCAAATATTGATATTGATATCGAAGTTTTTTGTATTGGATTTATTTTCACAAAAAGGGAATTGACAATTGGGTTAGGAAATATTTCATAATCAACAAATTCGTGTAATTCTTTAAGTGATACTGAATATGGTAATATCCGGAACCCGTCAGTTTTAGTAAGATATCCGTCAATTAAATCAAAAGTATTCACATTATAATAGCCAAGGGCCGCAAACATTGGTATTGTGAAATCCGCATCAATTTGAGTATTACTGATGACATTTACGCTATCAGGGTAAATCGTTGTTCCACTTCCCTGTGTGAACCACACTGTTTCTGTCCCTTGTGCAAAATAGTTAGTGTTTTGACCACTAATAGTCACTGTGAGAAAATCTCCTTGCTTCGCAGTATCCGGATCAGCTTTAACTATCATTGGCTGATTGGGGTTTAACTTCACCAGAAAACCATCAGTTTTAACAAGATGACCATCAAAAGCATTATACACATTGACATCCCAGTATCCTAGTGGAGTTGAATAAGAGATTGCAAACTGGGCTTGTAGTGCTAAGTCATTAACAGGGAAAAAATAAGTTGGCCAAAGGGTAGAACTTCCCTGGTTAAAATAAACTGTCTGACTGCCTTGAGCGAAGTGGGTGTTTTGGCCGCTGATAGTTAAATTTAATGTTGTTCCCTGTTCCCCTTCAGGTGGGTCAACTGTAGTAATCTGCTGAGCAGTAATGCTCCCGAAAAAAAGCATCATGCAAAGTAAAAGTGTAAATATTTTAGTTATTTTCATTTTTGTTTTATTTTAAGCTACAAAATTACAAAAATTTCAATTTATTATTTTGAACTTCTCCTTATAAGTTTTGGATTGTTCAGGAGTGATAACGCTGTCAACAGATTCAAGTAAATATATTGTTTCAGTTAATAGCTGGTAATTATAAGATTTTTTATTTTCCAAAGCCTGCATGAATACTTTTTTCATCCATTCATCCGAGTTCCTTATTCTATTGAGATTAATTTTTATTAATCTGTCATCTGTTTCAGATATTAGATTTTTAATGATATTACTCAGAATAGTAGTGACAAAGCCCGGATAGTTTGGGTTTTCGGTATAAGGATTGCATCTTGATAGATAGAAATATGCGCTATCAGTATTATCCTTATTAAGATATGATACACATAAGTTCAGCAAGGTATTTTCAAATTGTGGTGAAACCTTAAGTGCCTTATTATAATAAGATATTGATGTGGTATGCTTACCCACCAGTCCATAACATGTTCCAAGATTATTCAATACATGTAAATGATAAGGATTTGCAACATATGATTCCCTGAAATCCGATAATGCTTCATCAATAAGTCCAAGGTTGTAATTTGACACGCCTCTGTGCCAGAAAATGGGTGTGGATGTATAATCCAGAGTGCAGAATTTGTTATATGCCTTATCAACCTCGTGAATTACCTGTGTCCATTCATTTTTTGCCTTGTATTTTAAGGCTTTATTAATATGGATCTCTCCTGACATCCTTATAAATCCAATAATAATTCCTGCCAGAAGTATTAATAGCACAGGCATCGAGAGCCATAAAACATAATTGATTTTAATAGATGAGTAGTTGTTCTTTTGTTGGTGATAAGCTACTACGATGGAAGAGAAACACAAAATAAGGAAAATTGTATGTTCAATTCTTTCTCTTGGAAAACTAAGCATTGAAATTATGACATAGGATATAATAAAAAAGAACATTAGGATAATAAAACTTTTAACTTTAATATTCTCCTCATTTCTTAATATCTTAAAAACATAGTAAATACTGATGATAAATATCAGAATGAAAAACATAAAACCTCCGATCCCGGTTTCACATAAAACCCAAATAAAATCGTTATGAGGTCTTTGAAAAAACACTTTTCCTTTTTCTGACCTTAAATCTTTAGTTCCATATTTAGAGATCAATATTTTCCAGTTACCGCTACCTACTCCAGTAAAAGGAGATTCTTTGATCATGTTTGCAGATTTCTTCCACAATTCTACTCTTTCCTTTGACGAGCCAAATTGATTGTTTTTTAACCAATATGTTTGCTTTTTTAAAACTTCCGGGTTTGCGAGTTTTGAAAACAAAATCCCTGAAAAGATCAGAATGCTGAATAATATAAAAGTTACTATAAATATCTTTCGCATAAAAGATTTTTTTTCTTGAAAGCTTTTATAAAAGACAATAGCTGCTAAAACAAAACTCAAAAATATTGAGACTGTCATAGCAACCCAAACTGATTTAGTTAAAAGGAACGTGATAAATAACATTGTTAAAATAGCTGATACAAGGGATAATGTTTTCCAATATCCTTTAAAATTCAGGATACAGAAAACTGAAAATGGAAAAGAGAGCAATAATATCTGTGCAAATAAATTTCTATGTGCAGATAAGCCTCTTACATAATATGATGCCTGATGATCAAACTCACCTTTTATCAAGAGATCGTATATCTGGTATATGCCAATTAATAAAATAAGTAAGGAGAAGATTGTGACTGTTTTACTTAAAATATTATATGAATTTCTGACTCTCGAGAGCAGGAGAGAAGAGAGAATAAAATATATAAAGACAGTAAAATGTTTCAGGAAATCAGCAATGGCTTCGGTTGTGTTTTCAGCCTGAATTATCGATAAACCTACAAAAAGAATATATACAGCCCACACCGGGAAAATATAATTGCGTAAGAGTGAGAGGTCGAAATAATCAGGATCCCTTAAAATTTTTATAACGAAAAAAACAGAAAATAGAAAAGTCAGGAAAGAAAAAGCCAGAAGACGGGTAATATATGCAGGGTCAAGGGAAGAAGTAGTATATAAAAATGGGATGATAAGAACTGATATGATCAGAAAGATAAACAGAGGCAGGCTTGATTTGTCAATTTTGTACATCAAAGCTTAATTGTTTATAAAATTTCTAGCTAAGCCACAAAGTAGCAAAGCCGCAATTAGTAGGCGATTGATTCAATATTCAACACTCAATACACAACACTCAACATTCAATTTTCATTATTTCTGCATATTAGACTTCGCAGTTTCAATGCTTTTATATATTATAGCTATCAACTCTTCAGTTTCTTTCATAATTGGAACTATTTTTTTTGTATTTGGAATTAAAGGTTTCCTTTCTATAATTTTTAAGCAAATTCGGCTTTCTTTTAGCTCTTTTAGAATTATTTTCAGTTTATGAACAAAATCTTTTCTTGACTCTGCACTTTGAGCTTCTACATAATTTAATGTGGGCGAACTACCACTTCTAATTAATTGACTGACTATATGAGTTCCTAGTTTTGAATTATCAATGTCATCAACTACATCACTTATTCTTATTGTAAAGTCAATAAATCTATTTTATAAATCAAATTTTTTCATTTTTTACTTGTTTATTGATTATTGTATGTTGCTTATTGAATGTTTTTTTACAAAGCCGCAAAGAATAAGTAAATAAGGAATAAGTGTTTAAAAAACTAAATTTACTGCTACTGCCACTGCTACTGCCACTGCTACTGCTACTGCCACTGCTACTGCCACTGCTACTTCATATTAATAAAGAATGCAAAGTCTCATCTCGTTTATGAATCAATCAGTCAAAGAGCTGTATACATTCTCTAAGACTATCTTTCCAGTATGGAATTTCAATGTTAAAGCGTTTTTTTATTTTAGTTTTATTGAGAACACTATACGGAGGCCTTGGTGCCGGTAATGGATAATCACTTGTTTCAATAGGCATGATATTACATTCTATTCCGGAAATTTCCATAACAGCTTTAGCAAAATCATACCAGCTGATAGCGCCCTCGTTTGAATAATTGAAAATCTCAGGTTTTTTAATATCATCTGTTTGTGAAATAATTTCCAGGATTGACTTTGCAAGATCCCTGCTGTATGTTGGGGTTCCTACCTGATCACAAACAATATTTAAACTTTCCCGTTCTCTGCCATATTTCAGCATTGTTTTTACAAAATTATGCCCGAATTCGGAATAAAGCCAGGATGTTCGGATAATAACACTTTTAATACCTGCATTAATGATCTCTTTTTCTCCACTAAGTTTTGATCGCCCATAGGAGGATGCCGGGCAGGTTTCATCACTTTCATTATAAGGACTGAAGTTTTTTCCATTGAAAACATAGTCAGTTGAAATATGCACCAAAAAAGCATTATTCTTACTGCAGGTTTCAGCAAGGTTTTTTACTGCATGAGAATTTATCAGAAGCGCTTTCTCATATTCTTCTTCTGCTTTATCAACAGCTGTATATGCTGCGCAATTAATAACAAATTTAAAGCCCTTGTCAAGGAAAAAATCTTCCAATTCTATTATATTTGCAATATCAAGCTCTTCTATATCAGTATAGGTGAATTCATAGTCTGAATATTCTGAGGAGAGGTCTTTGATACTATTACCAAGCTGTCCATTACTACCTGTAATCAGAATTTTTGTCATCTTACTCAGGATTATAGTGAATTTTTAAAATAATTTATGGTATGAATTAATCCTTCCCTGAGCTTAATTTTAGGTTCCCAGCCAAGTTCTTTTTTTGCGAGTTCAATGTTGGGTTTACGCTGCATGGGATCATCTGCAGGTAGAGGCTGATAAATAATTTTTGATTTTGAATTAGTCAGTTTTATTACCATCTCAGCCAGTTCTTTGATAGTAAATTCATTAGGATTACCTATGTTTACCGGTCCAATGAAATCAAGACGTGAGTTCATAAAACCTGTCATTCCTTTGATCAGATCGTCAACATAGCAGAAGCTACGCGTTTGTGAACCATCGCCATATACAGTAATATCTTTTCCGCTTAATGCCTGGACAATAAAATTTGAAACTACTCTGCCATCATTTGGATGCATACGTGGTCCATAGGTATTAAAAATGCGCATAATTTTAATCTTGACATTGTTCTGTTTATGATAGTTCACAAACAATGTTTCTGCACTTCTTTTCCCTTCATCATAGCAAGCTCTCGTCCCGATTGGATTAACATGGCCCCAATAGTCTTCCGTTTGAGGATGCACCTGGGGATCTCCATAAACCTCACTGGTTGATGCCTGAAGTATCCTGGCTTTTGTCCTTTTGGCAAGTCCCAGCATATTTATTGCACCCATAACTGAGGTTTTGACTGTTTTTATTGGATTATACTGATAGTGAATAGGGGAGGCAGGGCAAGCCAGATTATATATCTCATCCACTTCAATAAAAAACGGCATTGTGATATCGTGCCTGATAATCTCAAAATATGGATTTTTTAACAAGTGGATAACGTTCCTTTTCTGTCCCGTAAAATAGTTATCCAGACAAAAAACTTCATTACCTTCATTGAGTAATTTTTCACATAAATGGGAGCCAAGAAAGCCTGCACCACCCGTTACTAAGATCTTTTTCACAATGTTTCGAATTATTTATTATTATTTTTACTGCCACTGCCACTTTTTATTTAGCTGTAAGTCCTATGCTGAAATATTCAAACCCAGCCTCCTTCATATCCTTTAAATCATAAATATTCCTTCCATCAAAGATAAGAGGATTTTTTAGACTCTTTTTCATTAAAGAAAGATCAGGAACTCTGAACTCTTTCCATTCAGTTACAATCAGCAGGCAATCAGCATCATTTAAAGCTTCATACTGATCTACTGCATATTCAATTTTGCCGCCAATTCTTCGTTTTGATTCATTCATGGCAACAGGATCGTAAGCTACTACAGTACAACCGACATTAACAAATTTATCAATGATTACCAATGATGGAGCTTCACGCATATCATCAGTTTGTGGTTTGAATGAAAGACCCCATAATGCAATCTTTTTTCCTTTAAGGTCTCCACCAAAATATTTATTTACCTTATTAAAAAGAACAGATTTCTGATCTTCATTAACTTCTTCAACGGCCGTTAATACACGCATATCATAAGCGTTTTCTGATGCTGTTTTGATCAGGGCTTTTACATCTTTTGGAAAGCAGGATCCCCCATAACCAATTCCAGGATAGATGAACTGGTTTCCTATCCTTGTATCACTTCCTATGCCTTTTCTTACCAGGTTAACATTTGCGCCCATTATCTCGCAAAGATTCGCAATATCATTCATGAAGCTGATCTTTGTCGCAAGCATGGAATTTGCTGCATATTTGGTCATTTCCGCTGAGGGAACATCCATAAAGATAATAGGATGGCCGTTAAGAGTAAATGGTTTGTAAAGTTTCTTCATGAGATTTTCTGCTCTCTCAGATTCAAGTCCGACAACTATTCTGTCAGGTTTAAGAAAATCATTAACAGCATTTCCTTCTTTAAGAAATTCAGGATTGGAAGCAACATCAAATTCAATTTGCTCACCCCTTGCAAACAGTTCTTCCTGTATAGCTTTTTTAACTTTTTCAGCAGTCCCAACAGGAACCGTGCTTTTTGTAACTATACAGATATAGTCTTTCATCGACCGCCCAACTTCTCTTGCCACATCAATAACATACTTAAGGTCAGCACTACCATCTTCATCTGGTGGAGTGCCTACAGCACTAAATACTACCTGGCAATCATCAAGACTTGAAGCCAGATCAGTGGTGAAGTGTAGCCTTCCTTTTTCAATGTTCCTCCTGACCATTTCATCAAGTCCGGGTTCGTAAATTGGGATTATACCCTCCTTAAGATTGTTTATTTTTGTCTCATCAATATCAATGCAAGTAACATCAATTCCGACTTCAGCGAAGCATGTTCCTGTTACCAGCCCAACGTATCCTGTTCCTACTATAGCTATTTTCATAATCTTTTGATTGAATTAAAATCTACAATATTAAATATTGTTTTTGATTGATCGCAAAATTAGAAAATATATTTGGTATATTGTAAAATGTTACATTGTTAAATTGTTAAATACAGCTTAGCTTAGTTTGTAACTGTGCTTTAGTAAGTTTCAGGTTTCATGTTCAAAAAATACTAACTGCCTACTGCCTACTGTCTACTGTGGACTGCCACTGCCACTGCTCCTGCCCCTGCCACTATTCTTCCAGTTCCTTACTAGTCTTAAAATCGATATAAATAGCTACCCAATACAACTGTTTCTAGTAAAATTTTGTCTAATATCTAGTTATTTAGATAAAAGTAATTAAACCTTAATTATTGCAAAAAAAATATTAATTTTGTGTTTCAGCTTATTGGGGAAATGGATTTAGGCATAAGGTTAAAAACTCGAAACCCGTAATCCGTAACTCGAAACTTAACAGTTAACGAATAAATTTGCAATTCAAATAAAATTTTAACATACAATTATGAGAAATCCAATATCCTTTAAACCCGGCCATGGAATAAAGCAAATTGTTCATATTGCGTTAATGTTTTTATTAATATCCTGGACAGTAGCTGCCCAGGAAACTGTTATTAATTATACTGATGCTTTGAATGATCCGGGCTTTGTGTTGCAGAGTGAAGATCAGAGTGGGGTAAATATCACATTTTCAATTGATAAATTTACTTTTACTGATAGGGTAATTAATGGTGATAATCTCAAAACTATCCAATTGCCCGGCAATTTTTTGCCAAATAATTTTGGTGCTCCTGACTTGCCAGGTAATGGTAAATATATTGCTGTTCCTGTTGGAGCTACTGCAACTCTTACTGTAAAGTCTTTGCGTACTGAGAGTTTTGCAAATGTTGATATGGCTTCTGCACCGAAGATTCCAAAGGTTACTGACACCGGTCCACTGGATTATCAAAAGGATATGAGTATTTACTCAAAAAATGCCTTTTATCCTGTTAAGCCTGTTTCTTTGTCTGCTCCGATGAAGATCAGAGGTGTTGATGTTGTGATGCTGGGAATTACTCCTTTCCAATATAATCCTGTTACAAAGGAGTTAATTGTTTATCGTGATATTGAAGTTGAAGTGAATTTCAACGGAGGAAATGGTCACTTTGGGGAAGACCGTTTACGTAGTCGCTGGTGGGATCCAATCTTAAAGGATGCATTATTTAATTCAGCCGCTTTACCGAAAATTCAAAATAACAGCAAAGCTGCTAAATCAGACTCCACTGATCTTGAATATATTATTATTACACCTGATGATGCGGCTTTTGTACAATGGGCTGATACTATTCGCATATGGAGAACAAGGCAGGGTATCAGGACTGGTGTAGTCACAATATCTGATATCGGGGGTAATACTACAACTTTGATTGAAAATTATATTAATCATGCTTATAATAATTGGACCATTCCACCTTCAGCAATATTATTTCTTGGTGATTACGGAACTACGGGCAACGATTGTATTATCTCCCCGGTATATAATAACTATTGTATTTCTGATAATATTTATGCTGATGTTGATGGTGATCACCTTCCTGACATCTCAACCGCAAGGATTACTGCCCGTAATGCAGCGGAGCTGGAACATATGATTGGGAAATTTCTTAGTTATGAAAGAAATCCTCCGGTAAATCCAGGGTTTTATGATAATCCGGTTACTGCTATGGGATGGCAGACTGAAAGATGGTTCCAGCTATGTTCCGAAATTATTAATGGTTTCTGGGAATATGGACTTGGGAAAAATCCTGTTCGTGAAAATGCAATATATAGTGGAACCCCGGGTACAGTGTGGTCAACAAACACAAACACTCAAATAATTGTGGATTATTTTGGCACATATGGGCTGGGATATATTCCCGATACCACAGCCCATCTTACCGACTGGGGTGGCGATGCAACAAGGATCAATCATGATATTAATAATGGTGCTTTTATGCTACAGCATCGTGATCATGGGAGTGTCACGGGTTGGGGAGAACCTAATTATTCTATCAGCGATATGACTGGCCTGGTAAATAACGATCTTACTTATGTTTTCTCAATAAACTGCCTTACCGGTAAATTCAATAGTAGTAGTGAGTGCTTTGCTGAAGCTTTTCATCGCCATCAATATGGAGTTCTGGGTATTATGGCTGCAACTGAAGTTTCTTATTCTTTTGTTAATGACACTTATGTCTGGGGTTTGTATGATAATATGTGGCCGGAGTTTATGCCGGCTTATGGTGCTCCTCCCGGACACTCCGATAATATATTACCAGCTTTTGCAAATACCGCAGCTAAACATTTCCTTCAACAATCAAGCTGGCCTTATAACCCCCAGAACAAAGAAGTTACATATTATCTGTTCCACCATCATGGTGACGCGTTCTCAACAGTATATTCCGAAATACCTCAGTATCTAACTGTTGTCCATGATCCTATTTTATATAGTGGAGTGAATTTTTTTACTGTCACTGCTGACACAGGAGCACTTATTGCTCTTACAGTAAATGATGAAATAATTGGTGTTGATTATGGAACAGGAGGCGCTCTTAACATTCCAATTATTGCACAAATGCCAGGGAATCAAATGTTGGTAACAGTTACAAAACAAAACTACTATCGCTATACGCAAACTATTCCCATAATCCCACCTGCTGGCCCGTTTGTTGCGTACTTATATCACACTATTGACGATACTGCCGGAGGTAATGCAAATGCAATGGTTGAATTTGGAGAGATAATCGACCTGTCGATAGCGATGCTTAACCTGGGCATTCAGATGGCAACAAATGTTAATGTAACGATAAGCACATCTGATACTAATGTTTACATAATCGACAGTACAGAGATTTATGGGAATATAAATCCAAATGATACAGTGTTTATTCTTGATGGTTTTTCCTTTGGAGTAAATGATTTAATTCCTGATAATCATAATGTTCTTTTTAATGTTGAAGCTGTTGGTGATAGTACATGGAATAGCACATTTACAGAAACAATATTTGCTCCGGTTCTGGAGATCACTAATATGATAGTTTCTGATCCTGCCGGAAATATTAACGGAAGGCTTGATCCCGGCGAAACAGCAGATATTATTATTAGTACGAAAAATACAGGTCATAGTGATGCGCTCAATACTGTTGGAAACCTTTTATCAACACACCCGGATATTACTGTTAATACAACTGTTTACAATCTAAATACAATAGCTGCCGGAAACAGCGTTGATGCAATATTTAATATCACAGTTGATCCTTTGTCTTCAATTGGTACTGTGGTAGATCTTGATTATAGCGTAAATTCAGTACCTTATAATGATCAGAAAACATTTTATCCTAGTATAGGACTTATTGTTGAGGATTGGGAAAGCGGTGGCTTCAATACCTTCAACTGGAACTCTGCAGGCAATGCTCCATGGACCATTGATGTCATAAACCCTTACGAAGGAATATATTGTGCCAGATCAGGAATTATTGGACACAGTTCTTCTTCTGTTTTATATGTTACATCTCAGGTTATGGCTGATGACAGTATCTCATTTTTTAGAAAAGTGTCTTCTGAAAGTGGATATGATTATTTGAGGTTTTATATTGATAATGTTCTTCAGGATCAATGGGCAGGAGAATTGCCATGGACCCGTGTCAGTTACCCTGTAAGTATAGGTCTACATACTTTTAAATGGGAATATATGAAGGATTCTTACGCTTCAAGTGGTGAAGATTGTGCATGGCTGGATTTTATTGAATTTCCTCCTATTAATATACCTTCACTTGATGCAGGAGTATGTAAAATATATGACCTCCCGGGACAATCTGCATTTCATGATATCAGGGTTGACATAATAAACTTTGGACTCGATTCCTTGATATCAGCTACAATTGATTGGGAAGTTGATGGAGTTCCTGGTAGCAGCTATTATTGGACAGGCAATTTACCTAAAGATGGAATTGATGGCCCTGTAACTCTTGGGAATTATAATTTTACAAATGGCTGGCATAACATCAGGGCATGGACAACAATTCCAAATGGAGGTGTTGATGGATTTAATTTTAATGATACACTTGAGATAGATGCCTATTTTATTTCTCCAATAAGTACATTCCCCTACTGTGAAAGTTTTGAGAACGGCCCGGGTATGTGGCAGCAACCTATCAACGATGATTTTGACTGGACACGTAATAGTGGAACTACTCAGTCGGGAAGTACAGGTCCTTCAGGCGCCTATGATGGCACATATTATATGTATACTGAATCTTCCAACCCACGGGTTGATGGTGATGAAGCCTTTTTTGATGCAGAGTTTGATTTTAATTCTCTTAGTAGTCCTGAACTTACATTTCATTATCACATGTATGGAAACGGTATGGGTACTTTATATGTGGATGTTTTTGATTCTGTCTGGCACATGGGCGTGTGGAGTCTGTCAGGCAATCAGGGTAATACCTGGTTTCAGGCAGTGGTAAACCTGTCAGCTTATGCAAATAAAGCAAATATTGCTATCCGCTTAAGAGGAGAAGTTGGCAATGGTTCAGGTAGCACATATAGAAGTGATATGGCAATTGATCTTGTTTGTGTTCATGAACTTGTCCCGATTTATTGTATTCCTTATTCAGGTTGTACAAACGGTGATGGGATAGAGGATTTTGTGCTGAATACCATAACACATATGGGATCAGGATGTAGCCCGGGAGGATTTGGAGACTTTACAAATATGCAAACAAACCTTGTTCCCGGAGGCTCATATAGTATGTCAGTTTCTTCGAATTATGCTAACCAATATGTTTCCCTTTGGATAGATATGGATGCTAATTACAATTTTGATAATAGTGAAAGACTTATTTCTGATTTTCCCTTACCCTCAGCAGGTCCTTTGTATACTGATAATCTCATTATTCCTGCAAGTGCAGCTTCCGGCCTCTACAGGATGCGTGTAAGAGCCAGATGGGATGCAACCAGCATTAACCCATGCGATACTTTTACTTATGGTGAAACACATGATTATATGGTGATGATCATTCCTGATACTACTCTCATAGTTTATACTTCACCTGATACATCAATCTGTGAGGGAGATTATGCAAATGTTAATGTTAATGTTATTGGATCAGGAACTCCATTTATTTATTTATGGAGTAATGGAAGTACTTTGCCATCAATGATTCTTAATCCTGTTGTTACAACAACATATACAGTTACTGTTACTGACTCATATGGGAATTCTGCAACTGATGATGTGGTTGTTAGCGTAAGTCCTTTACCTCAGATTAATTTGCAGCCTGTTAACACAAGTGTCAACCAGGGTGGTAATACTACGTTTAGTGTTCAGGTTATTGGAGCAGTGTCCTATCAGTGGCAGTATAGTCATAATAATGGTAATTCATGGGTAGATGTCACAAATAATAGCACATATTCGGGAGTATATACAAATGTTCTTACGATTACAAACGCTCTTCTAAACATGGATACTTATTTATACAGATGTGTTATTACTAATTCTGATTCCTGTTTTGTCATTTCTGATGAAGCTTTGCTAACTGTTATCCTTATTCCTACAATTGTGACTGAAGCAGTGTCGCATACAGGATGCCTGGGTAACTTAATTGTTCCTGTTACAGCTACTAATTTCAATAATGTTGCTTCGATTTCTCTAACAATGGATTATGATACTACACATCTTTTATGGGTGGGCTATCAGAATTTGCACCCTGCTTTGGCAGGAGGAACAATAATTGTTAATGCATCCGGTGGAAAAATAATTATAACATGGTTTGATCTTATTAACGTAAGTTTTGGTGATAATACCATACTGGAACTTATCTTTACTTCTGTTGGAGGTACAAGTACTCTTAACTGGGATATTCTTACCCCTGGAGCTTGTCAATATTCTGATATTAGTGCTTATGTTTTCCCTTCATCATTTATCGATGGTGTAATTAATACTTTTAGTTGTTCAAGTATAGCCGGAGAGTTTACATATATTAACCAGGATAGTACACCATTGACTAATACTCAGCTATATGCTTACAACCTGTCCGGATATGTTCAGGATTCAACAATAAGTGGTTCGTCTGGTGATTATAACTTTCCATATTTGCCACTTGGATATTATTCAATCATGGCAAATATTAATAAAGTATGGGGCGGAGTTAATGCTAGTGATGCATTAATGATCATGATGCATTTTGCAGGTATGACAAACCTGAGTGGCTTAAATCTTGAAGTTGCTGATGTTGATGTTTCAGGCTATGTGAATACCTTGGATGCATTGATGTGTGCCCAGAGGTTTGTTGGTATGATCAATTCATTTCCCTCCGGCGACTGGGCTCATGATATCGATACTCTGCTTATTAATGGAACTGCTCCTGTTATCTATAACTTTAACGGACTTTGTTTTGGCGATGTTAATAGTAATTACACGCCACCAACAATTAAAGCAGAGCCTCTACTCAGTCTGGAAACTAAGGGTATTCTGGAAGTTATGAGTAATGAGGATATCGTAATTCCATTGAGCGTTAATAAAGATATGGATATTAATGCAATATCACTTATTCTGAATTACCCTACTCAATTATTTAAGTTTAAAAAGCTTGAACTCATGGCTAAGCATGGTGTTCTTCAATATAAGGAGATCAATGGAGAAATCAGGATTTCCTGGTATTCAACTAATAGTTTGGAAATAAAAGAATCCGAGGCACTTTTGTATCTGTCTCTTTCTCCAATAACTTTTGATTATTCAAAATTGAATAAATCCATATTTGCAATTCAAGGGATTAGCGAACTTGCTGATAAAAATGCAAAAACAATCCCTTCAGCTAAATTGGTAATGCCCGAGCTTGTATCGGTTTCTGAATTAAAAGGGGGATTTTATCTGGGACAGAACTATCCTAATCCTTACAATGATTATACTGAAATTGAATACACTCTTGTTGAGAGTGGAAAGGTGAACCTTGAAGTATTTAATACACTTGGAGAAAAAATAGATATCATAATTAATGATGAAATGCATAATGCAGGTTCACATAAAGCAAAAATTAATGCATCACAACTTTCCCCTGGCATGTATTATTACAGGATGAATGTTGAATCAAAGTCAGGCAGCACAAGTAAAACACGAACTATGATTATCATTGCAGATTAATAACTTTAGGCACTTTAAGTACTCTAAGTATTTTAAGTACTTTTTTGTTTGCAATTTAGAATTAAGACATTACCTTTGTAAACGAATTTATTGAAAGTAAATATATAACTTAATTTATTGACAAAATTTTATGCTTATGAAAACGAAAAATTACAAATTTTTAGCAATTCTTTTAGGTCTGTTTTTATGGTCATCTGTATCATATTCCCAGGATACAATTACTGTGACAGTTCAGGATTATGTTGCCTGTCCTGGCGATACGGTTACAGTTGGTATTAATGCAACCAATTTTGTTGATGTTGGAAGTATTTCATTAACATTGAACTATGATACATCAGTACTTGTCTGTAATAATATTCTGATGAAAAGTGCAATTAATACTCCCTATACTTGGTTTATGCCGAATTCAACAAATGGGCAAGTGAAAATTGCATGGTTATATCTTAATACTTCAGGCACAATTGGTAATCTTGGTGATATAGATATATTTGAGATTCAGTTCAGTTATGTTAATGGTGCATCTGCATTAGGATGGGATATTGCAGTACCCGGCAATTGCCAGTTTGCTGATGATAATAATAATGATATTCCTACTATATATTATGATGGAAGTGTAAGTGCACCACCTTTCTCAGTTGATGTTCAGCCAATGAGTACAACCATACTTGATAATTTTAATACTTCCTTTACAGTTACTGCAACAGGTGCTAACACCTACCAATGGCAAGTTGACGATGGCGCTGGTTTTGTTGATGTTATTGATGGAGGGGTTTATTTAGGTGCTACAACTGCTCAGTTAGACCTTACAGCTGTACCTATGACCATGAATGGATATACATATAAATGTAATTTAAGTGGTCCATGTAGTATGACAATGAGTACTGATATTGTTATTCTTAATGTTGTTTCTGCAATGACAATCATTACAAATATTGGTAACTTAACCGAATGTGTTGGAGTTGTTGTAGTACCTGTTTATGCTACTAACTTTTATAATGTAGGAACAATTGATCTTAAACTCGATTACGATAATACTATATTAACCTGGACAGGTGTTACAAATGTGGATCCTGCTCTTGGAGGACTCACTATTACCAATATGATGGCTTATCTTGAGATCGACTGGACTTCAGGTACACCGGCCAATATTGGTTCAGGATTGCTGTTTGAGATTGAGTTCAACGCAGTTCCAGGCTATTCACCTTTAACATGGGACACACTCACAGCCGGAGTATGCCAGTATCTTGACGGAAGTGGAACATTGCTTGATGCTGCTTTTGAAAGTGGAGGATTAACAATTGATCCTCTTCCAGGCCAGCCAGATACACCAACAGGACCGGCTGATTTATGTATTGATCCTGCCAATAGTGATTATACAACCACAGGGGCAACTGATGCTACTTCTTACGAATGGATGCTTGATCCTGTTACTGCTGCCGGAACAATTACAGGCACAGGCTTAACTGCTACAGTAGACTGGGATGCTGCATGGACAGGCCTTGCTACTGTTAAAGTAAGGGGAATGAATTCCTGCGGTTATGGCGTTTATTCTGCAGATCATAACGTAATTATTGTCAGTGGAGTTCCTGTTGCACCAAATCTACCATCTGGACAAATTGATCTGTGTATCAATGGTGTGAATACTGATTATACTACACAAGCCGTTGCGGAAGCCAGCTCTTATGAATGGATGATTACTCCTGCTAATGCTGGTCTTATAACCGGAACAGGTCTTACAGGAACTGTTGATTGGGGTTCAAGTTACTTTGGAACTGCTGATATCGCTGTAAGAGCAGTAAATAACTGCGGAAACGGACTATTTTCTGCTTCTTTAACTGTTACGATTACTCCAGTGCCTTCTACTCCGGGTTCACCAATAGGACCTGATTCAATTTGTACAAATACTGTATCAACAGATTTAGTTGTTGGTAGCGTTCAATATGCAACTTCATATCTTTGGGAAATAACTCCTGCAGCAGCAGGATCTATTAGCGGGACAGATACAAATGCAACTGTATCCTGGCTTCCCGGATTTACCGGACTTGCAACTATTTCTGTAAAAAGTGTTAATAATTGTGGACAGAGTATGTTTGCCGGAATTAAAATAATTAATGTTAAGCCTTTACCAATCATGGCATCAACACCTACAGGTATTTCAGGAATGTGTATTAATAGCCCAAATTCAAATTATACTACAACACCTGTGCCAAGTGCTGATTTTTATTTATGGACTCTTTATCCAAGTAATGCCGGTACTATAACAGGAACAACAACAACGGCAACTGTGGATTGGGATAATCTGTTTACAGGTGATGCTTGGGTTAAAGTTAAAGCAATAAATACTTGTGGTGATGGAGCATTTTCAGATAGCCTGCACATTACTATTTCAGTTCCCCCTGTATTTAATATTGGAAATGATACAACATTATGTATTGGAAGTTCAATGACATTTACCGGCCCGGGTGGAATGGCAAGTTATATATGGTCAACCGGTGTTACAGGACCTTCTATTACAGTCCTTTATGCCGGACTTTCACCTGTTACATATTCACTCACAGTAACTGATGCACAAGGTTGTGCAGGTTCTGATTCAGTCAATGTTATTTGGAATCAATTACCAATTGTTGATCTTGGTAATGATACTACTGTTTGTATCAATCATACAATTACTCTTGATGCAGGTACTGGTACTAATTTCATTTGGTCAACCGGGGAAACAACTCAAACTATTGTTGTCGACTCTACAGGAGTTGGTATAGGGATTGGTACATACTCTGTAACTGTTTCTGATAATATTGGCTGTGAAGGATCAGATGATATATCTGTTACATGGAATCAATTACCAATTGTTGATCTTGGTAATGATACTACTGTTTGTATCAATCATACAATTACTCTTGATGCAGGTACTGGTACTAATTTCATTTGGTCAACCGGGGAAACAACTCAAACTATTGTTGTCGACTCTACGGGAGTTGGTATAGGGATTGGTACATACTCTGTAACTGTTTCTGATAATATTGGCTGTGAAGGGTCAGATGATATATCTGTTACATGGTCTGCTTGTCCTGGTATTGCTGAAAATAATAAAAACATGGATGTGTCCATTGCACCAAATCCTTCAAACGGTCAATTTAACCTAATTGTCGGTGAGGTGTCTGGCCAAATAGAAATGATGGTTCTTAATGAATTAGGTCAATTAGTTTATTCAGATAAGATCAAAGAAAATAACTCAGGTAATTATACTAAACAATTTAATTTGACATATCTGCCTAAAGGCATCTATTTTGTTAAACTGGTTAATGAGAATATGGTGAAAGTTGAGAGGATAGTTATCAGATAACAAATAAAATAGAAATGAAAAAAGCAGGTAATTAATTACCTGCTTTTTTTTTGTGATTCAGCCGGGGCTCGAACCCGGGACCCTTTGCTTAAAAGGCAAATGCTCTACCTGCTGAGCTACTGAATCTCTTTTTAGGATTTGCAAAAGTAGAATCAATTATTATAAATACAAAATTTTATTTATATAATTGCAAAATATTATTCTAAAGTACTAAGTATCATAATTCTAAAATTTGAACTTTTTTTGATGGAAATTTAGTGTTACATATTGTGGGCATTGTAACTCATTAAAATCTTTTTTATGGAGAATAAAGTAGTAATAATTACAGGTGCTTCTTCAGGAATAGGTAAGGCGTTAGCGCTGGAGATCAGTTCAAGAGGGGCTAAAGTTGTTCTGGCAGCCCGAAATGTCAGGAAACTTGAAGAACTTGCAAGTGAATTAAGATCAAAAAACAAAGAAATCCTGGTTGTTCAAACTGATGTCGCAGTGGAGAGTGAGTGCGAGAATTTAATCAATAAAGTGATTGAGAAATATCAGAAAATTGATGTTCTGGTTAATAATGCCGGAATTTCGATGAGAGCGTTATTTAAAAAAGTTGAGCTTGATGTTATCAGGAAATTAATGGATGTAAACTTTTGGGGTACTGTATATTGTACAAAATTTGCTATGCCATATCTTTTGCAGTCCAAAGGCTCACTCGTTGGCGTTTCTTCAATTGCTGGTTATAAAGGCCTTCCGGGACGTGCTGGCTACTCAGCCTCAAAATTTGCAATGCATGGGTTTCTGGAAGTGATAAGAACCGAAAATCTTAAAAATGATCTGCATGTCCTTATTGCATGCCCTGGATTCACTGCTTCAAATATTCGCAATACAGCATTAAATGAAAATGGAACAGAACAGGGAGAGTCGCCAAGAGATGAAGAGAAGATGATGAGTGCCGAAGAAGTTGCCAGCTACATTACAAAAGCAATCATAAAGCGAAAACGCACAGTGGTACTAACCAGTCAGGGTAAGCTGACTGTTATCCTTAATAAATTCTTTCCTGCTTTTATGGATAAGATGGTGTACAATCATATGGCAAAAGAGCCAGACTCTCCTTTGAATAGTTAATTGGTTGATTAGTTAAATGGTCAATTAGGAATATATTTTCCAACTCTTTACATAATTAACTACTCACCTAATTAACTTACTTAACTTTTTTTAATAAGCAATTAGTCATTAGAAATTTTAGAACGTGGATGGTATTGTAGAATATTATCCCGCAAATACTGCCGGTCAAGATGAGTATAAATCTCAGTAGTAGTAATCGATTCATGTCCAAGCATTTCCTGAACAGCCCTCAGATCAGCTCCTCTGTCAACAAGATGGGAGGCAAAAGAATGACGGAAAGTGTGTGGACTTATGTTTTTCTCTAAACCAATCTTATTGGCCAGATCTTTGATAATTATAAAGACCATAACCCTGGATAATTTTCTTCCTCTTTTATTCAAAAACAAAATATCCTCACTTTCCTTTTTAATATCCATCTGATGACGAATATTATCAAGATATATCAATATGTGCTTTTTTGCTACACTACCAAGTGGGACAAGTCTTTCTTTATTTCCTTTACCTGTGATCTTAATGAACCCTGCATCAAAATATAAGCCTGATAATTTAAGCCCGGTCAACTCAGAAACTCTTAACCCACATCCATACAATGTTTCAAGCATTGCCTTATTTCTTTCACCTTCGGCTTTGCTTAGGTCAATGGCAGAGATTAACTTGTTTATTTCATCAAGACTGAGTGTGTCCGGAAGTTTTCGCCCTATTTTTGGTGAATCAAGAAGTTCTGTAGGATTGTTGGTGATAACGTCTTCAAGTAAAAGATATTTATAAAAACTTTTTATACCTGAAATAATTCTTGACTGTGTCCTTGAACTAATACCAAACTCATTCAACCACTTTATAAACTCTTGTAACTGCTTCAGCTCTATTTTCTCCGGCGAAATTTTAAGCGCTTTGAGATTAAGATACTGAGATAATTTTTCTACATCATGGATGTAAGCTTCAATAGTATTTGAAGAAAGAGATTTTTCCAGTTGGAGATAAGTCTTGAAGCCTTTAATGTAATTGTCCCAAATCATAATCAATTTCAAAATTACACAATTTTTTTATGAGATGGTAGACTACTAGATAATAGATATATAAGCTTTGACCTTCTTGTCTAACAATCTATTGCCTCATAATCTAATATCTTATCTCACAATCTCTTATCTCATAATCTAATATTTTCTTATCTCATATCTAAAAAAAAATAAAATAGATTTTGTATTTTAAAAGAAATATTATAATTTTGCACCCTGAAAATAAGAGCTTAAAACTATGGCGAAAAAGGCAAAAGGTGTAAGAGTCCAGGTTATTTTAGAGTGTACCGAACATAAGGAAAGCGGTAAACCGGGTACTTCAAGGTATATTACTACCAAAAGTAAGAAAAATACTCCTGAGAGGATGGAGTTAAAAAAGTTTAATCCCATCCTGAAAAAAATGACATTACATAAAGAAATTAAATAAAAATTATCATGGCTAAGAAAGTTGTTGCTTCATTACAATCTGCAGGTAAAGACTTTGCAAAAGTTATTAAGATGGTAAAATCTCCTAAAACAGGAGCTTATACTTTCAAGGAAAATATTGTTCCTAATAGTGCTGTCAAAGAGTTCCTGGCGAAAAAATAATTTTAATAATTTATTAATTTGAGAAAAGCTTTTTTCACCTCAGAAAGAAGCTTTTTTTATTTTAACATCTCAATAAATTTTTCAGCAAATTAATAAATCATTAATTTTGCGGAATAATATAATTTCATATGGGACTGTTTTCAATATTCTCAAAAGAAAAGAAAGAAAGTCTTGATAAGGGATTGTCCAAGACTAAATCCAGCGTTGTATCCAGAATATCAAAAGCAATAATTGGTAAGTCGAAGGTTGATATCGACGTTCTAGATGATCTTGAAGAAATATTAGTAACTTCTGATGTAGGTGTTGAGACTACTCTGAAAATTATTGATAGAATTGAGAAAAGGGTGGCAAAAGATAAATATGTTGGCACATCTGAGTTAAATGATATTCTAAAAGAAGAAATTGCTGGATTACTTGAGGAAAATGTATCAGAAAACTTCGAGACTTTTAGCATCCCGGAAATTAATGAACCCTATGTTATTATGGTTGTTGGAGTAAACGGTGTTGGCAAAACAACTACTATCGGAAAGCTTGCATATCATTTTAAGAAAGCAGGAAAAACTGTCCTTCTCGGTGCTGCTGACACTTTTAGGGCTGCTGCGGTTGATCAGATTACCATCTGGGCTCAACGAGTTGATGTCCCGATTATAAGTCAGGGAATGGGAGCAGACCCCGCTTCTGTTGCATTTGATACATTGTCTTCGGCCAAAACAAATAATTATGATGTCGTAATTATTGATACTGCCGGCAGACTTCATAACAGAACCAACCTTATGAATGAGCTTGGGAAAATTAAAAGAGTAATGGGAAAAGTGATTGAAGATGCACCGCATGAAGTATTGCTTATCCTGGATGCCTCAACAGGGCAGAATGCAATTGAACAGGCAAAACAATTTACTGCAGTTACAGATGTGAATGCACTTGCTCTTACAAAGCTGGACGGTACTGCCAAAGGTGGAGTAGTCATCGGTATTTCCGAACAGTTAAAAGTTCCTGTTAAATATATTGGCATCGGTGAGAAAATGGAAGACTTACAGATCTTTAATAAATTTGAATTTGTAGACTCTTTGTTTAATTAATTACGGATTACGAATTACGGATTACGAATTACAAGTTTTGATAAATGATAACTGACATGAATAAATTATTGATCGTATTATCCTTTTTACTTGGGCCTATATTTCTTTTTCAGTCTTGTACTGACAAATCACTTGAACATTATGAAAAAGGAGTTGAGTATTTTGATAATAAGAATTATCAAGATGCAATAAATGAATTTGACCTTGCAATTGAACTTGAGGAGAATTATACGGATGCCTATTATAAAAGTGGTATCTCGAAAATAAATACAGGAGACTATCAATCTGCAATTGAAGATTTTAACAAGGTGATAGAGCTTGCTCCGGAGAATATTTTTGTGCTTGTCTATCGTGGTGATGCATTTAGAATTCTGGGTGATTATAAGTCTGCCATTGCCGACTACAGCACAATATTGGATATAAACCCTGATCATTTTCAGGCAAAATTTAACAGGGGGCTGGCCAGGAACATGTCAGGTGATTATAAGAATGCCATCGTTGACTTTAACTCTATCATTGACCATAGTGCTGATAATGCAGCTTCATATAATCATCGTGCTTATTCAAAATTAAAGCTTGGAATGCTTAATGAGGCATTGGTTGATGTTAATAAAACAATTAAACTGTTCAATCAGGATCCTTTAGCATACAGAAACAGGGCTTTAATATACCTGGAAATGGATTCACTGTCTGAGGCCTGTTTAAACCTAACATTTGCTACTGATATGGGCTTTGAAGAAAAGTTTGGTAATGAGGTAAACGATTTGTATAATGCTAACTGCAGGTAAATCAATATTCTTTTTATTCTTATATTTACAGTATCACGAGCTCAAAAAATAAAATATCAGTAATTACCCTGGGCTGTTCAAAAAATCTTGTCGACTCAGAAAAATTAATTGGACATCTTAAACTTAATGGTTTTAATGTTTCACATGAATCTTATAGTGATCTTAATGATATTGTTTTGATCAATACCTGTGGTTTTATTAATGATGCAAAGGAAGAATCTATAAATACTATTCTTGAGTTTGTTGAAAAAAAGAAAGCTGGCATACTCAAGAAGATATTTGTAATGGGATGTTTGTCTGAACGCTATATGGATCAGTTAAAAACTGAAATACCTGAAGTTGACGAATATTTCGGTGTATATCAATTACCGGAAATTCTGAATTCCCTTGAATGTGATTATAAAAATGAACTAATTGGCGAACGTTTTCTTTCAACCCCTGATCATTATGCATATTTAAAAATTTCAGAAGGTTGTGACAGAAATTGTTCATTTTGTGCTATTCCTCTTATTAAAGGCAAACATAAATCACGGCTACCGAAGGATCTGGTTAATGAGGCTGAAAAACTCAGAGATGCAGGTGTCAAAGAGTTGATACTTATCTCCCAGGATCTGACATACTACGGTTTGGATATCGAAAGAAAGACAATGCTACCCGAACTTGTTGAAAAGCTGGCAAATATTAAAGGCCTGGATTGGATTCGATTGCATTACACTTATCCTAATGGCTTCCCTCTGGAATTACTAGATGTAATAAGTAAACACACAAATATATGTAGATACATAGATATACCATTGCAGCATGCAAACGACAGGATTTTAAAATCAATGAAAAGGGGTATAGATATCACACAAACAAGGAAGCTAATAGAGTTGATCCGGAAAAAACTGCCTGAGATTGCTTTGCGTACTTCCTTTATTGTTGGGTATCCCGGAGAAACGGAAGAGGAGTTTAATGAGTTAACAAAATTTATTCGTGATTATCGTTTTGAAAGAGTTGGTGTATTTACTTATTCCCATGAGGAAGATACATCTGCATATAATCTAAAAGACAATGTTCCTGAAGATGTGAAACTTCAGAGAGCAGATGAATTAATGAAAATTCAGGAAGAAATATCATTTGATATTAATCAACAAAGAATTGGTAAGATTTATAAAGTCCTGGTCGACAGGGATGAAGGTGAATATTTTATTGGCCGTACTGAATTTGATTCTCCTGAAGTTGATAATGAGGTTATTATTAAAAAAGTTAATTTGAATATTGTAATTAAGACAGGTGAGTTTTATTATGTAAAAATTATTACTGCTGATAGCTTCGAGCTTACAGGAGTTCCGGTTTAAATTAAATAATATATTATGAAAAAGTTCATTTTTTTAGTCGTAGTCTTCTTTTGTTTACCGCTTATGAATTATGCACAAACAAATTGGAGCATTCTCTCAGATACTATAAATACTCTTGATCAACACAATTTAAAACAGGGTTTCTGGGTGGAAGAAAATGTAGATAAGACTTCTTCAAGAGGGAATTATAATAATGGAAAAAAAGAAGGGAGCTGGATCGAATACAATAATTATGGTGTTCTTAAGAAAATAGAGACTTATAGAAATGGAATAAGAAACGGACTATTTATTAATATTGATAAGAGAGGCTACTTTGAAGCTGAAGAATATTTCAAAAACGATGAGCTTGAAGGCTGGTCAAGGCATTATTCTTTTGGAGGCAGGCCAATTTCAGAAATTTTTTATATAAATGGCAAAATTGAAGGACTAAAAAAATTATATTATCATGACAGTGGTAAACTACAGGAGGAGTCTTATTATAAAAATGGAAAGAAAAACGGCGTATCGAAATGGTATAATAACCAGGGAAAACTGATAGCAGAATATTATTATGTTAATGGTGAGTTTGAGGGAGAACAGAGAACTTTTTATCCAAACGACACAGTTCAGAGTATTGAAATTTATTCAGGGAATAAAAGAGTAGGTGAGTATAAAGAGTTTTTTTCTAACGGAAAATTTAAAGTGTTGGGTAAATATGAAAATGACACTAAAGAAGGACGATGGATATTTTATGATGAGACGGGTGATGTTATTGATATAAAAAAGTATAAAGATGGTGAAGAGAAATTATAATATGGCAATTCCAATTTGTCAGGCATGAAAAAAATTTTAAATCCTTATCCAAAGCTGAAAGAGTATAATTGCTTTGGATGTTCACCCGATAACTCATGGGGTTTGAAAATGAGCTTTTACGAACAAGAAGATTATATTATGTCGAAATGGATGCCTCACATTAATTTCCAGGGATATATTAATATACTTCATGGTGGTATACAAACAACCCTGATGGATGAAATTGCAAGCTGGTTAATCCAGGTAAAGCTTAAGACAGCAGGAGTGACAGCTAAGATGGAGACAAGGTTTATTAAACCGGTATTAATGAATAAGGGGGAAATATTGTTAAAAGCTAAATTGATTGAGGAAAGAAAAAGATTTGCCAGGGTTTTTGTGCAATTATTCGACAGCGAAAATATTTTATGTGCTGAATCTTCTATTTCTTATTTTGTTTTTCCGGAAAAATTAGCTAAAAAAGAGTTTAATTATCCGGAACATAAAGAATTCTATGAAGAATAGACTGCTTAGGCTACTGCTACTGCAGCTATTTATTATGCTTGAAATATTAACTATCGTATGAATTAATCAGCTTATAACTGATTAGATAAGTGTTGAAAAAGATCAGCCCAGTCAATCTTACTGTAACTTGTGCCCATCCTAACAATAATAATATTTTTTTTCGGATAGATCCAAATATATTGGCCGAGGTACCCTTTTGCGAAATATGCCCCGCTGTCGCTCACTCTCCACATGTAAGTGTAATGATAACCCTGTGAGTCGAGAGAATTATTAATGATTGAGCCTGAGGTTTTGACCCATTCCGAAGGTATGATCTGTTTGCCATTCCATCTTCCTTTATTAAGATAGAGTCTGCCAAACTTGGCAAAATCTCTTGCCCTGGCATTCAGGCAACAAAATCCTTTTGTGTTTTTATATTTCTCACTATCATAATTCCAGCTTCCAAAGTATTCCATTCCAAGGGGCTGCCAGATTTTTTCTTCCAGATAATTGCTAATGCGTTTTCCGGTTGCTTTTTCAATAATAAAGCTTAAAAGCTGGGCATTTGCACTTTGATATTCATAAGTTAAACCCGGTTTTCCGGCAATACTAAGATCATTAGTGTATTTTTTTAAATTTTTTCCATAGTAGAATTTGGCCATTTTTCCAAAAGGATTTGCATACCATTCTTTATAATCCAGTCCGGATTGCATGTTTAACAGATCCTCAATTTTCACCTCCCTGAAATTTGTATCTCTTAGTTCTGGTAAAAAATCAGTTACAGGCTGTTTTATACTTTGAATATAAGCTTCGTCAATTGCAATAGCTGTTAATGCAGAAACAAATGCCTTTGTTACAGAAAATGAAGGATGGATATTATTCTCATCATAGTTTGAAAAATAATTCTCATACTGTATAGTATCATTCCTTATTATTAGTATAGCAAGCGTCTTGTTTTTCTTCAGGAACTTATCAAAATCAATCCGTTTGGCAGAATATTTTTCAGGGATATTTAATGGCAGGTTTCTATCAATTTTAGGAAAAATAAATGTGTAATTACCTTTGCTGATCGTATCAGAAGGAAATTTTTTATAGTCTCCTGCATCCGCAAAATTCCAAATAAAATACCTTCCAATATGGCATGAGGATATTGAAATTATAACAAAAAGCAGAAACAGATTTAAGGTAAATTTTTCATATTTCCTGAAATTCCATTGCAATCTTGTTCCCTTCATTTGCTTGTTTATGGTATTAATTATTTGATGTGATTAAGATTTTGTCGGAGGGAGCTTAGTCTTCGATATTAGGGTATAGTTCTTCATGCTTCAGGTCATACATGCTATTATATTCATCTTCCCAGAAAAATTTATCTTTACCCAGAGCAGGTTCGAGGTCATTGAGCCATACTGCATCAGGATTATATTTAGCAAAGAAAGGTTTATTAACCCATTCAGGATTTCGTGCTTGCAGGAATTGTAACAAGAATAGTTTTTCTTCATTCATATCAATAGTTCCAATAATCTGGACTTTACCGGGGGCAGCTGACATGCTTGGGCCACGGACAGTTCGACTCATGCCACTAACTTTTGAATATGCTTTGCGGAAGATATCAACAGCCTGGTCAAGGCTTACATTAAAATAATGTTGAGCACCAGTATCTCTTGCTACAAACATGTAATATGGTATACAGCCCAGATTGACTTGTTTTTTCCACATGCTTATCCAAAGTTTCGGATCGTCATTTATATGTCTTAAAATGGGTGATTGTGTCCTGATTTCTGCACCTGTTGAGCGAATTGCTGCAATTGCTTTTTTTACGGCCCGGGTTTTAAGTTCTCTTGGATGATTAAAATGAGCCATGATAGATAAATGCTTGCCTGATTTCCCAACCTTGCTGAATATTTCCAAAAGATCTTCAGAGTCTTTATCAGCAAAAAATTTATATGGCCAGTAAGAAAGTGCCTTAGTACCAATACGAATGGTCTCAAGATGAGGAAGGTCATCTTGCAACATAGGTTCGATATATGATCCCAATAATTTAGCACTCATAACCAGTGGATCTCCTCCAGTAAATAAAATATTAGAAGCCTTTGGTTGAGATTTTAAGTATTTGACCAGAAGTTCAGTTTCTTTACTCGCAAACTTTAAACTGTCAATTCCTGTGAACTGAGGCCAGCGAAAGCAAAATGTGCAATATGCATGGCAGGTTTGTCCCTGACTTGGGAAAAATAATACTGTTTCAAGATATTTATGCTGGACGCCTGTGAGCTTATCGCCATTAACCTGGGGTACATTTAATTCAAGTTGCCCGGCAGGATGAGGATTTAATTGCATCCTTATCTCATTTGCTGCTTTGCTTATCTCTTTTTTATCAGCTTTGTTTTTTAATAAAGTCGCTATTTTATCAAAATGCTCAGGAATAAGCATTCCTCTTTGCGGAAAAGTCAAAATAAATAAAGGATCTTCAGGTACATTATCCCATTTGATCAACTCATCAACTACATAGGAATTTGTTTTAAATGGTAATATTTGAGAAACAACCTCTATTTCAAAGAGCTCCTGTTCACTAAGAATACTTAGCTGTGGGATACTTCTGAAATTATGTATAGTATATGCTTTATATTCCACTACTGTTTTGTATTACTGGACTTGATTTGAAATAAATACATAGCCCTTTCATTGGGAGTGCAAAATTACTAATTTTTTTTGACTTTCAAAGTGATGAGGAATACAAATGATAAGAAATGGGTTCAATTATTTTAAAAATAATACATTACCAGCCACGACTTCTCCTGGAGTTTTTAATTATGTAGTTCTTTTTGATAGGCATTGAATGGCTTTTGAATCTTTTATGATAGTTGCTTTTAAACTTACGTGACTGAACCTTCCGGCTTTTTAACATCTTTTTATAACGATAATTATTAGTTGTTGTGCAGGAGGAAGTAAATACGCCTATTGAAAATAAACAAATAATAAGTAAAACAGACCACTTCTTTATATATTTCATCAGTTAATAATTTTGATTTTAATGGTCAGATGGTACTGATAGTTATCAGGATCATAATTAACAATCACGGTTTGTACAAATTTTGTTCTTATGAATAATTCATATTATAAGTTTCTTAGAAATCAGCATGCTCAATATAATAATCACAATTCCATAAAAATGAACATGTAAAAATACAAAAAATTTAAGTTTTGCAAAATATTATATGTATTTATTTGGATTATGTGATTTTTGCACCAAATTATTAATACTGTAAAAAGCCTGTAAATGTTACATTAAATTTATTTTTTTGATTTGATTGTGATAATTTTACAAAAGAATATAATTTTTATTGTTGTACAATTGAAAAATTTATATTTTTGTGATTGTAATGGTGACATGTTTTTTTCTTAAAAACTAGTCTTAATAGGGAATCAGGTGTAAATCCTGAACAGTCCCCGCTGCTGTGAGCTCTTTAACTTTTTAATAACCTTAGCCACTGTTCCTTTGGGATGGGAAGGCCTTTAAAAAGGGAGTAAGTCAGAAGACCTGCCAATATTAAAATATTTTTATTTAAAGCTTTCGGGTAATAAAGCGAAGAATTAATTTCATCTGTTTCTCAGAAACTTCAATTTTTGCCGGACTGTTTTAAGGTATAAAAAAATTAGCCTTGAAACTCTTTTATCCAAAATTAGGAAAACATAAGCTAAGCTGTCTGCTTATTTTATTTGCCGGGATTATTGGCAATCCGGAAACTGATTTATTTGCCCAGAGTTCAGGTGATAGTTTAACTGAATTGCCAATTGTTGATATTATTGCATCACGCCTGGATGAATATACAATCGGACTAAATCATGAAAAAATTGACAGTCTCAGCCTGACTTACTACAGAACATCCTCTCTTGCAAGTGTTTTGGGAGATCTTACCCCTATCTTTATTAAATCTTATGGTGTCGGTAGCCTTTCTACAATATCTTTTCGTGGCACTGCTGCACATCATTCAGGAGTTTATTGGAATGGCTTTAATTTAAACCCGGCAAATATCGGAATGAGCGATCTTTCTCTTTTTCCACTTGCTTTTTTTGAATCAGTCGAGATTCTTTATGGCGGAGCAAGTTCACTCTATGGAAGCGGAAATATTGGAGGTGGATTACATCTTAAAAATTTACCGGCATTTTATAAGATGAAAAAAATCGATGTGGAACTGGCTTATGGCAGTTTTAATGAAATGGAAGCTATAGGTACTGCAGTGATGGCAAATAGTAAATGGTATTCGAAAACTGTAATCATGGGAAAAAATATGTTAAACGATTTTACCTATACAAACTATAATGTTCCCGAGCCGATTGAAGAGAGACAACAAAATTCAGAACTCTCCCAATATGGTATTATGCAGGATATACACCGAAAAATATCTTCAGACCAATATGTTTACCTGGGTTTATGGTATCAAAAAAGTAGTAGAAATATTCCTCCTACTTTAACAATGTCTGAAAGCAAAGCATGGCAAATTGATAGAGCTTTTCGGTCATCGCTTCGCTATACAAAGTATTTTAAGAGAGGGACAGTAAATCTGAAAGCAGCCTGGTTTAGTGAGTTTTTACATTATGTTGATGAAATTAGTAATATAGATTCAGAAATACTTGTAAATACAATAATGTCAGAGCTGGAATGGAAGTGTGAAATATCAGGAAATTTGCACATGAATACTGGTTTGAGTTATTCTTCTACAACTGCTGATATTGAGGCATACAATGGTGACAAGAATCAGAATTCACTTGCATTTTACTTAATGTTGATTCATGAAATGAATTTTATTCCATGGAAAGTCAATCTTAATATGCGTCAGGAGTTGATTGAAGGATATAAAGTTCCCTTTACACCTTCACTCGGGTTTGAAGGTAAGATATGGAATTTTATATATGGAAAAATGAATTTCTCACAAAATTTCCGGATACCTTCCATGAATGACAGATATTGGATTCCTGGAGGGAATGAAAATCTCGAACCTGAAAAAAGCCTGAATGAGGAAGTGAGTATTATTTTTAAACCCATGAATATGAAGAAGAGTTTGAATGCAGATATTAGCTTAAGTATTTTTAACGCTTTAATAAAAAACTGGATACAATGGATACCCTCTTCTCAGGGGTTCTGGACACCTGAGAATATAATGGAAGTAAGGAGTAGGGGAGTTGAATTCAGAACTCGCCTTAGCTTAATGACTAAACATATTATCACTAAAATAAATTTAGGATATACCTATACTAAATCCACGAATGTACATGAATCTCATTCTCTTAATGGGAAACAATTAATTTATGTCCCATTACATAAAGTAAGTGGTCAAATTATAATAGAGACACGCTTTTTTACTTTTTTATATTCACAATCTTATAATGGTATAAGGTATATCCTACGTGATAATAGCGAAAGTCTTCCGGCATATTCAGTTGCTAATGTCAATATTTCAAAAGGATTTAAAATTAAAAAGCAACAACTGAGATTGCAATTTGATGTCTTTAATATTTGGGGACGTGAGTATCAGTCGATTGCATATAGGCCAATGCCAGGTCGTTCATATAAGTTAGGACTAAGATTTATGATTAATTAAAAAAAATGAATAATGAAAAAAAGAAATTTGATGTTTTTGGTGATAGCCTTACTTGCAGTTTTCACCGCATGTGAAAAGAATGAGATAGGTGATGATACTGACAATCCTTATTTACCTTCCGACACAAGTGCCCAAAAAAGTTATGTGTTAATTTCAAATGAAGGCCCATTTTTAACCGGAACAGGGAGTATCACAAGATATGACAGAGTATTGAAAACATGTCAGAAGAAGGTGTTTGAAAATGCTAATAATTACCCCCCTGGAAATATTGTTCAATCTGTTGAAGTTTATGACAATAAAGTTTTTATAATTGTAAATAATGCTAATAAAATAGAAATTGCTAATGATTCAAGCTTTGAATCTATTGCTGTAATTGAAAACATCAGCTTACCAAGATATCTTTTACCTATTGATAAAAATAAAGCTTATGTTTCGTGCTGGGATGACAAAGTGGCAGTAATTGATCTGGTTAATTATGAGGTGATAAATAGTATTGCAGTAGGGGTTGGTCCCGAAAAAATGCTCAGGTATGAGAATAAGGTTTTTGTGCTTAATATCGGTGGTTTTGGTAATGATAGTACTCTTAGTGTAATCGATTGTAATTCAGATGTTGTTGATACGACTTTTTTTGTTGCAAGCCGTCCATCTGGTATTGTGTTGGATAAAAATTCAAATATATGGGTAATGTGTTCAGGCACCGGATTTAACGGATATCCTTTGCCAGGTGATAGTCCGGGACATCTGATATGTATAGATCCTGGAGATTATTCAATTATTCAGGATATTACTTTTACTTCAAGTACAGAGCATCCTTACAAACTCGTAATAAATCATCTGAAAGATATTTTGTTTTATCTTTATCCCGGAGGAATATTTAAGTTTAATATTAACTCAAACAGTCTGGAGAGTATTCCCTTTGTTGCATCTTCAAGTATGTTTTATGCTTTGGGTTTTGATGATGAAGAGGAACTTATTTATGTGTCCGATCCACTTGATTATGTACAGCAGGGATGGGTTTTTAAATATGATGCAACTAATGGCACTGTTGTTGATTCGTTTGAGTCCGGCGTTATACCGGGAGGATTTTATTTTAATTAATGTCTGGGATAAATTCTAAATTATTATAAAAAAGCATAGAGCAAAGAGCTTGGAGATTATTTTGTAATTTGTTGGTGAATATTATTTTACTCCAAGTCCTATGCTCAATACTCCATGCAAGCCATGAAATACGTAACATTATATACAAACAATTAATGAATTTCAAACAAAAATATAAAAATGAGCGAAAAAGTTAACATCCATTGGATGGAAGATATGGCATTTGAAGCCAATGTTAATAACCACAAGATAATTATTGATGCAGTTGATAATGTTGGTGGTCATGATCGAGGCCCAAGGCCAAAGCCTTTAACACTTGCATCATTAGGAGGATGTACCGGAATGGATGTAATTTCCATACTTAATAAAATGCGGGTGAAGCCTGATTCTTTTAATATTTCTGTGGAAGCTCAACAAACAGAAGAACATCCAAAGTATTACAACAAAATAAATATTATTTATACATTTAAGGGTAAAGAACTACCACTTGATAAAATTGAAAAAGCCGTGAATTTATCACAGGATAGGTATTGTGGAGTGAGCGAGCTTTTACGTAAAGGAGCTCAATTAACCCATGAAATCAGGATAGAAGAATAGAATCAGCATTCGGGATTTTATTTATTATAATTTTTAATTCACTGATCATCATTGCTGTGGCTCCCCATATCACTGCATTATTTATGTAGAAGCAGTGAGCTTTGATATTATTTTTTTCTGCAGTATAGACTTCCTTTTCGGATACTACACTATCCTTTAATAATTGAGATAGTTTTACTTCCAAAATACTTTCAACTTCTGTTGGATCTGTTCTGAATAATGGATAGGTATTAGTATGAGCGATATACGGAGATACCAGGAAATTGCTTGGTGGAATATATAAATCAGAAATTTTACCAATTAATTTTACATCGGAGGTTTTAATGCCAATTTCCTCATAGGTTTCCCTGCAAGCAGTATGATATAAGGACTTGTCACTGACCTCGGATTTACCTCCGGGAAAAGATATCTGATTGCTATGAACGCCATTATATGCTGTACGCTTAATAAATACTGTTTTTATTTCATTGGCTGAAGAATATAGTAGAATAAGGACAGCAGCTTTTTTTACGGAATCGTGATCTATAGAAAATCTTTGATCCATAAGATGTGTTTTAGGAGCCATGATATACTGAGCATCCTCACCTGGTAGTGGAAGTTTGATTTGCTTTTTCAATAAGTCTACAAAGCTGTTAAAGTTAATATTGGTGACGATCTTCATTAGTGCAAAGCTACTATTTTTTTTGAATTTTCAGGTCTACCTCTCTTGCAATGGCTGAGGCTAAGGAATGAAAAATGTTAGCTGCAGGTTCATAGTTTTAATATTAGCGCAATCGTGATAAAAAAATCAACAAATAATTTTGATATTCATATACCTTGAAATATTGAATAAATATTATTATTTTTGTAAAAAATAATTAGAAATTACTTAAACATCTATTATCATGAGAATTCCAAAATTGACTTTTATATCATTGTTAGTTACTTTAATATTTTTTGCTTGTGGACCAATTGAAAAAGGCCCTGAAGATGTGGCTGAAGCTTTTTTGTTACACCTGAACACAAAAGAATATGATAAAGCAAAAGAATTATGTACAGATAATGGAAAGAAAATATTTGAGATCTTTGAGTCTTTAGGAGATTTAAATGGTGCAGGAGAAACTGGTCGCACAATCATTGAAAATGTCAGATGCATTATTGATGGAGATGAGGCGGTATGTTCCTTTACTGCTGATGGTGAAAATCAAGAGATGATCCTGCTTAATATTGATGGCAAATGGTTAGTGGATTTTGAAATGGGAGAAGAAGATATAAGTGCAAGCGATGAAGCTGAAGCTGACACAACGGTCAATGACTCTATTAGTTCTGATGATAGAGAATAATATTTTCTGGGATATTTGAATGGTATATGTATTATAACATATTCTTAATATTGTAATTACAATGGTGAGGGAAAAAACACATACATCACAAAGAGAAGACGAAAAGACTTCTGAGATAAGAGAGATAATTCTTTTTAATGATGATGTAAACACTTTTGATTTTGTTATTGAAACATTGATCTTAGTATGTGAGCATGATCAACATCAAGCTGAACAGTGTACATTAATTGTACATCTTAAAGGTAAATGTTCAGTTAAGAAAGGTTCATATTCAGAACTAGAACCTTCTTACAAAGAAATGTTGGATAGAGGTCTTAATGTATCTATTAAATAGTAAAATAATATTATGTCGTGGACAGTAATTATTGTATTGATTGTAATAGGATTATTATTTTTACTTCTTGAGGTTTTGGTTGTACCCGGAACTACTGTAGTTGGAATATTGGGCTTTATTTTGATGATTATAGGCATTTGGCAGGCTTATTCTCTTTATGGAAGGCCGGCCGGGCATTATACTGTTGGTGCAACTGTTCTGGCTACGGTATTAATACTTACATTTGCATTAAAGTCCAAAACTTGGAAAAGGATGATGTTAAAAACAGAAATTGATGGTAAGGTAAATATTATTGAGGAATCTAAAGTGAAAGTCGGGGATAATGGTATTACAATTTCCAGGATTGCACCGGCTGGAAATGCACGTGTCAATGGTGTTATATATGAAGTTCATTCGACCGGGGCTTTTATTGATCAGGGATCTGAGATACTTATTGTAAAAATTGATCAGAATAAATTATTTGTTAAACTAAAAATATAATATTATGGAATCTAATATTGTTGTTATTATTGCTATTGGTATAGCTTCACTTTTTGGCTTATGGATAATATTTTATTTTATACCTGTTGGCCTATGGTTTTCAGCATTATTGTCAGGAGTTCGAATATCATTGTTACAGCTGGTTTTTATGAGATGGAGAAAGGTCCCTCCTTCAATTATAGTAACCGCAATGATCAATGCTACCAAAGCAGGCCTTCATTTGACAAGGGATAACCTTGAAGCTCATTTCCTTGCAGGAGGGCGGGTCAAAAATGTCGTAAACGCATTAATATCTGCAGAGAAGGCAAACATTGCACTTGACTTTAAATCTGCTACGGCTATTGATTTAGCAGGGCGTGACGTTTTTGAAGCTGTTCAAATGTCTGTTAACCCTAAAGTTATTGATACTCCACCAGTTTCAGCTGTTGCAAAGGACGGCATACAGTTAATTGCAAAAGCCAGAGTTACGGTTCGTGCTAACATTAAACGATTGGTTGGTGGTGCTGGTGAAGAAACTATTTTGGCGAGAGTTGGTGAAGGAGTTGTTTCATCTATCGGATCTTCTGACTCTCATAAAATAGTTCTGGAAAACCCGGACTCAATTTCAAAAGTTGTTCTTGGAAAAGGATTGGATGCTGGTACTGCCTTCGAAATATTATCAATTGATATTGCTGATATTGATGTTGGTAAAAATATTGGTGCTGTTTTGCAGATGGATCAGGCTAATGCAGATAAAAACATTGCCCAGGCTAAAGCCGAAGAGCGTAGAGCTATGGCTATTGCCCTGGAACAGGAAATGAAAGCAAAAGCCCAGGAAGCACGCGCTAATGTTATTCAGGCAGAAGCTAAAATTCCAATTGCTATATCAGACGCTTTCCGCTCTGGCAATCTTGGTATTCTGGATTATTATAAATTTGAGAATATTCAAGCCGACACCAAAATGCGGGATTCTATTGCTGAACCACCGAAGTTTAAGAGAGATGATAAGGCTGATGGAAGTAAGAAATAGACTAATAGACAAAAGATTGTGAGATATTAGACTTGAGACGAAGTTTTTTGATCATCATAGTCTCATATCTCATAATCTAACAATCTCATAGTCTATCTTCTAAAAGAAATCCTTAAAAGTAAATCTGATAAAGGCTGTGAAAGAAGGCCCGAATCGTGCATAGGTTGGCTCGAAATTGGTATTGTCTTTAATAACAATATTCTGTAAATAAAGTGTAAAGCCGGGGTCAATTGAAACGTGTTCACTAAATACCAGGCGGATACCTGTGCCAAAAAATATTCCCCATCCAATACCTCCCTGACGGATCTCAAATTCCTGTAGATTACTGTTAGGTATATATCCCTGATTCCCATAAACATTAATAATGCTGTATTCCATATCCTCTATCAGTATCAGATTCTTGAGTACCGTGGTGCTATTCATACTTAATCCTGTTTCGAAATATACTCTAACAACCTCGTTTATATCATATTCCTGACTTACTCCAATGTCAAAGTTCAATCTTTCCTCCATTCCCAATATTCCATATTGATTGTATAAAGGTTCAAGAGTATTTTGTGGTTTTTCCAGATGTAATAAAAAAACATCAGTTGTTTTAAGCTTAACATAAGTTGTTTGAAAAAATAGAGCAAAGCTTTTGCTGTAGTTATATTTTGCATAAAACCCAACTGTCATAGCAGGGTCGTATCTCATATTCTGTGGCAGCTCCCATGGAGGATCCATATTTTTGTCAAAGTCATAACCGATCTTTTCTTCAATAGGTTCCTTATAATAGATATTATCTAAGATATACCCTATGTCGTTAGTACCACTACCATTGTAGAAGTTGGCAGTATTTTTATTTGCAAAATAAAATCCGAAACTTGCTCCCAAAGACCAACCTTTATAATAGGAAGAAGAATCAGTAGAATATTCTTCCTCTTCATAAAATAAACGTTTTGTATCCAGCTTGTCTGAGAAGATTTGTTTGTTTTCATTGTTAGACTGATAGCTCATTTGAGAAAAAAGGCTGGAAAAAGGGATTAACAATAATGCCAGTAGAAAAAATACTGTAGTTATATTATATATTTTTAATCTCATGTACATTTTTAACTCTTGATTGACATTATTAACTAATAATAGCAAAAATAATTGTTTGTGGGGAATATTCCATAGAGAAAGTTAAATATTTATCAATTGGGTTTCAGATCTCGAGTTTCAGGTTTCAAGAAGGCTTCCTTTTTTTATTCTCTGTGTATTTTCAGTGTAAAAGCTATACTTGAAATTTTGGTTTCAGTTTGAGTAACTTATAATTAACAATTAATAACTAAAGTTTCGCAGTAACATAAATTACAGGAAATCAACAAAATAATGTTAATAAAAAGCAGCATGTTTTGTGGTTAAAAAGCTAATATTTAGTAATTTAACCATGTATTCCAAAACATTTAAAA
>Ga0222657_1000094_pt1 | contig 65841 bp, 57 predicted proteins | sample AntAcemetagen474_FD_179858 | JGI IMG/M metagenome (GOLD analysis project Ga0222657, IMG submission 179858) | Saline water microbial communities from Ace Lake, Antarctica - #474 | ecosystem: Environmental > Aquatic > Non-marine Saline and Alkaline > Saline | place: Antarctica: Ace Lake... | reverse complement strand
CAACCCCATCGAGTTTCTCATGTATTTCTTTTCATCAAGCATGCTCATCCTTATGAGTGCTGTCGGTATCATTTACAGCGCCATCAGAATATTCAAAAGATTAAGGGGCGAACTCTGATGACTTCTGGAACGACCTTTCGTCATGCCCTCTGTAAAGGCCTCGCTATCACATGCCTTGCTTCGATTCTTATATGTATTACTTTAAACCCCTGTTTGGCATACGATTTAAAGAATAAGGTGAAGGAATTCACACTTCAAAATGGCCTTAAGGTGTTAATAGTCGAGAGACATGCGAGTCCAACCGTCTCCCTGTACATAAGCCACGAGGCGGGTGCGATTGATGAAAAAGATGGTCACACTGGCACCGCTTCAAAATGGGTGCTTTTAACCTCTGTATGTAGTCCAAGATAATTGAGGTATTGTAACAGTATGATGACTCGTAAGAAAAAACTTTTACAGCTTACAAAGGAAAAAGACTGTAACAGCATCAAAGTAAGTCTTGAATCTCTCGATTATCAGGTCAAGGGCGAAGTTTTTGAATGGTATTTGGCTGAACTTTATCGTGGTAATGGGTGGCTTACAAATGTCCGGGGTGGAAGACAGGATTTGGGGGCCGATATCCTGCTATATCATCCGAAGACACCGTCAAAAACTGCAATGGTTATACAGGCAAAAAATCATTTTAAACATTTAACATTTGACCAGACCAAAATTGAACTTATAAAATTCGAACAAAAAGCGTCTCAACAATATGACTGTCAGCAATTTCGACTTGTTGCAGTTAATGGATTTGTTGCCGAAGCAAGTAAGCTCAGCGAGTTCAATATGATTTTATCCGACTGGCACCATATCGCCGATCTAATCGAACACTATAATCCGGATATGAAAGCAGAACCGGAAATTGATCTTTATGCCCACAATAAAATCGCATATGAAAATGTAAAAAGATTATGGCAAGATGGAAATTATGTGGCAGTAGTCCAAGCGACTGGCACAGGGAAAAGTATGCTCGTTGCCAAGGTGATGTCTGATTTCCTAGGGCAAACAACACTGATTATTGCCCCATCTCACTATATCCTTGATCAACAAAAAGCCAAAGTTCCTTGGGCAACACAATCCACAACTTTCATGACTTACGCAAAAGTTTCACATCTCACGCAACAGCAAATCGGAAATTTAGATGTTGAACTTATTGTCCTTGATGAATTTCACAGGTGCGGTGCTGAGGTTTGGGGCGCTGGAGTACGACGGATATTAACTGCCTATGCCGATTCCTACGTTATTGGTACAACTGCGACACCAATCCGTTATTTAGATGACAGCAGAGATATGGGTGATGAATTGTTCGAGGGAGTGGTTGCTGTAAATATCTCTTTAGCAGAAGCGATTGTAAAAAGAATCCTCCCGGCACCAACCTATGTTGCCACGCTTTACACGCTGTATGAAGAGATTGAGGCGTTACGAGAAAAGCTATTTAAAAGCAATTTGTCTGAGAAAAAAAAGAAAATAATTGAGAGAGAAATCAAACAAGTAGCCATTCACTGGGGTAATACCGCAGGCGTTCCTCAAATTTTGGTGAAGCATCTTCGTCCGGATATCAATAAGATTATTGTATTTTGTAAAGATCAAAACCATTTAGATGAGATGGAGGTGGAAGTACAAAAATGGTTTCAAAAGGCAGCAACACATCGCTGGCGAAAAGTATATAGGGTTATAAGTGCCGATCCGGAATGTAACCAAAATCTGAAAGACTTCAAAGAAAGCCATTCGAAGGATACCATTCATCTGCTTTTTGCCATAGATATGCTGAATGAAGGTCTGCATCTTCCTGATGTGGGCGCTGTTATTCTTCTTCGCCCCACTGAAAGTCCCATTGTTTTTTATCAACAAATTGGTCGCTGCATACAGGTGGGTGCTGATCAAGCACCCATAATATTTGACTTTGTCAATAATTTCAAAAGCATTCGGGCAGGGGATTTTTTACGGGATTTAGAGGATGCTAAAATATTTGAAAAGGGAAAACGGGCCAACTTAGGACTTGAAGAATACGCACCAACAATTCACATAATCGATGAAACACAAGACATAATTGAAGTATTCGACGAAATTGAGGACAGAATCACATCCTGGGAGTCAATGTATGAAAAATTATTAGAATTTAAGGGAAATCACGGTCACTGCAATGTACCAGACAGGTGGATAGAAGATCCTCAACTTGGCGGCTGGGTTGGCAAGCAGCGTACAAAACGAAACCGGGGCTTATTAAGCAATAAACGGATTGAACGTCTTAACAAGATCGGCTTTATATGGGATGTCCTCGCAGCAAATTGGGAGGACATGTTTGAAGATTTGTTAGAATTTAAGAAACAAAATGGTCACTGCAACATACCAAGTCGATGGTCTGAAAATCCTAGACTGAGTAGATGGGTGTTCACGCAACGCGAATTTTGGAAAAATGGAACGTTAGGCGGAGATCGTATCAACCGCCTTGAGGCAGTCGGCTTTGAATGGAGTATTCTTGGAACAAATTGGAATGAGATGTTTTCAGCATTGCTGATGTTTAAAGAAAAAAATGGTCATTGTAAGGTCCCGAGGGACTGGCCTGAAAATCATGACCTCAGTTATTGGGTTAGCAAGCAGCGGGAGAACTACAGAAAGGGATTGTTAAGCCCGGACCGGATCGAATGTTTGGCACAGATTGGATTCATTTGGGATACCATTCAGAAGAAATGGGAAGAAAATTATGCCGCCCTGATTGAATATAAAAGTGCCACCGGTAATTGTGATGTTCCCGATAAATGGCCAAAGAATTTAAAACTCGGCCATTGGGTTAGCAAGCAACGTCGCGATTGGAAGAATAATTGCTTATCATCCGATCGAATAGAAAGACTTAATGCAATTGGTTTTACATGGGATCCTCAGAACAATACTTGGAATAAGATGTACGGGATGCTTCAGGAATTTAATGAAAATAGCGGACATTGTAATGTGCCTCACAACGGACCTGAAAACATCAAACTTAGTAGATGGATTACTCGAATTCGTAAGTTATGGAAAGAGGGTAAGTTAAGCCTGGAAAGAATAAAACAATTAAAATTGTTAGGCATTACCTTAATTGATCATGATACGGCAAAAAACAATACCCGGGTGAAAATGTATTCCAGTCTATGTGAATTTAAGCACATGCACGGGCACTGTAAGGTTCCAAAGGGTTGGCAGAAAAATCCTGAATTGGCAAATTGGGTTTCAAGCCAACGGCAAATGAAGCGCAAGAATCGTTTGAATAGTGACTATTTAAGAAAGTTGAATGAAATTGGGTTTATATGGCATACACGCGAGGATTTATGGGAAAAAAGATTCGCGGAGCTTCTTGAATTTAAAAAGGCTTGTGATCATTCCAATGTACCCTTTGATTGGCCTGAAAATCCCAAGCTTGGCCCTTGGGTTAGCAATCAGCGCTGCAATAAAAAGAAGGGCACATTGAACAGGGATCGAATCTGTCGCTTGAATGAAATTGGTTTTCTATGGAGCATCATTGATACCCGCTGGGAAGATAATTACTCGGATTTGTCTGAATATTACAAAGTCTATGGTCACTCGGAAGTGCCAATAAAGTGGCATGAAAATCCACAGCTTGGAAAGTGGTTATCCTGCCAACGTAGTCAAAGAAGAAAAAATCGATTAAGTGAACGTCAAATCAGGTGCTTGGAAAACGTAGAATTCAATTGGAACCCAAAGGACACATGGAATGTGATGTATGCCAGTCTTCTTGAATTCAAGGATTTATACAGCCACTGCACTGTGCCGCGGGATTGGTTGCCAAACCCTGAACTAAGTAATTGGGTAAATAGGCAGCGACGTCAATACAAAGCGGGACAAATGGATAAAGCGCATACCAAGAAGTTAGAAGACATCGGCTTTCTTTGGGATATTCGTCAAAATATCTGGGAAGAAAGATTTTCTGAACTTTTTCTGTTTAAAACAAATATTGGACACTGTGATGTTCCCGACAAGTGGGAAGAAAATCCAAAACTTAGTCATTGGGTAGGAGTGCAACGTCGGAACTATTCAAAAGGAAAAATGAATGACGAGCGGATTACACGTCTAAATGAGATCGGTTTTGTTTGGGAACCTATTGATGCATCTTGGTCAGAAAGATTTTCAGAACTGATTCAATTCAAGGAATTGAATGGTCACTGTCATGTTCCAGAAAGATTTGCAGAGAACCCCAAGCTTGGCAGGTGGTCCGCACGTCAAAGAGCAAGCATTAGAAGAAAGCAGCTAAGTAATGAGCGGGCTCAACTCCTAGAGGAGATTGGTTTCGAATAAAGTCAACGGCATTGACATATACTTCGCTATCTGATCATTTGAACTTGACAGGCCATATATCGATATCAGAGATAATACTCGATAGATAAGCCATGTTATCGACGATTATGCATTCACACGCAGGAGCGTAAGAATAAAAAAAGACATGGAGCTGTTTTATATGAACGCATTTTTCTGGTGGTTTCCCAAAATCTTTATTGGAATTGCCTCCCTGTTTCTTTTCATACGGGGAATTGAAGTTCTGATCGGATCTTACACTCTGAACAACCCCATCGAGTTTCTCATGTATTTCTTTTCATCAAGCATGCTCATCCTTATGAGTGCTGTCGGTATCATTTACAGCGCCATCAGAATATTCAAAAGATTAAGGGGCGAGCTCTGATGACTTCTGGAACGACCTTTCGTCATGCCCTCTGTGAGGGCCTCGCTATCACATGCCTTGCTTCGATTCTTATATGTATTACTTTAGGCCCCTGCCCGGCGATTTGTGCGCAATCGACCTGAACGGTCAGACGATATATGCCCAGTCCGGGGCATATATCGCTTCATCATCTGGAGTTGAGATAGACACAAAAACGCCCCGTTCTGCCTGTGCGCGCCTCCATACAGAGAGGAACCTTTTCCCTCTTACTCATTGAACCGAACAACGAGCGCTTTCCCCCGCAGCTTGTTGCGGGGGAGCATCAATTATTATTTTCCTTTTGACTTTAGAAGGTTGTCTGTGGCAGATTAGCCGCACTGTTTTTGGAGGAAAATTACAATGGCCTTAACTGTAAACCGATTACCAAATAAATTTTATCCTGATTCCACAAGGATCATTTCCAGATTTTATATGCCCGGCGCTGAGGATAGGGCAAGAAGTATAATCAAGCGAGTGCTGGACTTTTCTGACCAGGATGTGGCTTCAGCTCTTAGTGAGGTGCTGTCCGATTTTTCAAAGCGGCATCGCAATATCTCAAAAGTTTTTGAGAAAAATTTTGATAACATAAAATACGTCCTGGCATCGGACCCTAACATACCCCCGGATACACTGTCTCTTGAGAGAAAATTGCTAATCGGCTCCTACTTTACCTTGGAATATGCCATCGAGGCAGCCGCCTTCTTTAATCCCTCGATCGTCGAAGACCCGAACCAGGGTAATCTCGAAGAGGGGCAAAAACGCGTCATCGTCAGTTTTCGCGCGGTCGGGGAGGGGCATATCTCATCCATCGTATTCAGGAGTGGTATCATCACCCAAGACAAGAAGCTGGTCTTCAGACCTGCTGGAAGATTCGTTGATTTACCGGAGACGGTAAAGCGTCACGTATATGAAAAAAAACATTTTTTGGTAAAATTACATGAAATGAATATCCACAAAGATATTGTCGGGTTTATCATGGATAATCTGAAAGATAAATTTATCTACCATGAATTGCAGGAAAGTATTGCCGAAGTCAGCAAAAATATAAAACTAAGCTACAGCAAGGAAAAGGTGATAAATGCAATAAACTGGCTGGCCAATTCTCATTACGAAATAAGCTTTTCGCTGGACACCGCCATATCGGAACGCGTTATTTTCCCTGTCTCCGCCCATGAAAGCAATGGTATCGAAGATGCGCGATTTGTAAGATTTACTAATGGTGACGGAAGTGTCACCTATTTTGCAACATATACAGCGTATGATGGACATGCCATCTTGCCTAAGTTCATAGAAACAAAAGATTTCTATAATTTCAAGATATCACCGATCTACGGCAAATACACCCAAAACAAGAATCTGGCCCTGTTTCCTAAAAAAATTAAGGGTAAATATGCCATGCTCTCGCGCCATGACGGGGTAAATAACTATATTATGTTTTCCGATGATATCCATTTCTGGCGTCATGCGCAAAAAATACAAGAACCCCGATATCCCTGGGAATTTATTCAGTTGGGCAACTGCGGCTCCCCCATCGAGACCGAAAAAGGCTGGCTGCTAATCACCCACGGAGTGGGTCCGATGAGGAGGTACAGCCTGGGGGCTATACTGCTCGATCTGGAGAATCCTTCTCACATCATCGGCCAGCTCCGGCAGCCTTTACTGATGGCCAATGAGGAAGAAAGAGAGGGCTATGTGCCTAATGTGGTCTATTCCTGCGGTTCGATTATTCATAACAATGTGCTGATCACACCCTACGGGATGTCCGACTACGCCTCGAGCTTCGCCACGGTCCAGGTGGATGAGCTTCTGAACTGCTTGCTGAATGATTGAGGGAGCGCACTGATGTATTTGATGAAGTGGGATGTAGCCACACGCAGAGGTAGGAGCATAGATGGCAGAGCAAAACGTCTACGATGACCTGGAGCCCAGAATTCATAAGAGAATAGCTGAGGCAGTTGCCGATGCTGCTCCGATCTTGGATATTGCCTGTGGCGATGGCAGGTTGATCGGTTTTGTTGCATCGGGATCTGGCTGCAACACTTATGGTGTCGATATCTCCGTATCTCATGTGACTGCAGCCCGGGAAAAAGCGACGACTCTGGGCATCTCGCATCTTGTGCTCCTCGCTGCCGGGGATGCACAGAAACTCTGCTTTCTTGATGAATCTTTCGGTTCTGTTATTATGCTTTATGCTTTGCACGAGATTCAGCATCCGACGCAGGCACTAAAAGAGTCAGGGCGAGTATTGAGACCTGGCGGGAAGTTCATAGTAGTGGATCCTATTAAAGGCGGCAAAGCTGAAACGCTCTGGAGGGAGAGTTATTATGGTCTGGAGGAGATCGAGTCTATGTTGACACATGCAGGATTCAGCGAGCTGACCTCCGACTTCCTGTACGATGATATCGTGTTTGTTTCGGCGCAAAAAGGTCCAGATTTAAACTGATAATCGTGTATCGATAAAGAGTTCCTATCACTTTACGATATTCACTTTCCCAGTATTTTACGGTAAACTTCAATATAATCATCAACCATTTTTTCCTGACTGAAATTCTTTTCGGCCCACCTCCGGCAGTATTTGCGGTCAATCTGCCTTACATCTTTTAAGACGGATACGGCTTCATCCACCGTGTCAACCAGAAATCCGGTCTTCTCCTGGACGATCAGTTCCGGCATGGAACCCTTATTGAAGGCAACCACCGGCGTTCCGCAAAGCATCGATTCAGCCACGCTTAAACCAAAGGGTTCGGCAAAATTGATGGGATGGAGCAGGGCATAGGCATCGCCGAGCAGGGTATCTCTTTTCCCCGGTCCCGCATTACCGACATACACAATCTCATCATTTAAAAAGGGTTCCACCTTTTCTTCATAATATCTCTGATCCTGGATAAATCCGGCAATAATAAGTCTCATATTGAACCTTTTCGCGATCTGGATGGCCTCATGGGTTCCTTTATCCGGATGAATCCTGCCGAAATATAATAGATACTCGCCCACCGCTTCCTTCAGCGTAAAGTCATTCACATTAATGCCGTTGTACACAGTGGCGACATACTCCAATTGCCGGCTGCGGTCGGCATTGCTGATGGATACAAAATAATTATGATCATTGTACTCTTTGAAGACGGGGATAATGCGTGGTGAGGAAAACCCGTGGATAGTCGTCACCATCGGTGTGTTAATCAAACGCGAATAGGTCAGCGGTAGAAAATCATAGTTGTTGTGGATGATGTCAAATTGACCGGCACACTCCATCATATGCGCAATATGCAGACACTCCCATACCTTCGGATCGAGGGACTTGTCCTCTTCATAGGGCCGCTTGCAGATGTATTCCAGTTTTGCCCCCGTCAGGGAATCGCCCGTTGCAAAAAGGGTGACGTCGAATCCACGCCTGACAAGACCCTCCGTGATATTGGATGCCACCTGCTCCCAGGGACCATAATGCCGCGGCGGAGTTCTCCAGCAGATAGGGGCCAGGACTGCAACTTTCATCTTACACCGCCGCTCTGGGATTTTTCAGACAGAGGTCAACCAGGTCGTTTATGCTGGCTGTACCGGCGCACATCACGGTATCAGCCCCACCCCAGTAGATTTTAAGTGTGCCGTCAGGCTCGGGCACCGCCCCGCAGGTAAATACGACATTGGGGACATAACCGGTGACCTCGCATGCTTCTTCCGGCTGCAGGACCCAGCCGTCACTGACCCCCCTGATTATCGATGGATCTGTCAGATCATGCAGGGCAACTCCCAGGCGGTAGACCGAGCCGGCCATGGTCTGAAAGACGCCGTGGTAGATATTCAACCAGCCCCAGTCGGTCTTGATGGGAGGCGCACCGGGTCCTATTTTCATCTCATCCCAGTGGTATTGAGCCGGTTTTATAATCAGTTTCGAGTTCCCCCAGTATTTCAGATCGGGAGAATAGGATATCCAGATGGACCAGGGGATTATCCCCGAATGGGGTCTGTCGAGACGAACATACAGGCCATCTATTTTTTCAGGGAAAATAACCAGGTTGCGGGAATCTGCTTGGGTGATCAGAGAAATCCGTTCTATTTCTTTAAAGTCTCTTGTTTTAGCCAGTGCGATGCGCGCGCCATATCTGGAATAGGCGCTGTAGGTAATCAGATATTCATCATCGATACAGGTGATACGGGGATCTTCGAGGCCATATTCTTCATATATTTGAAATATCCCTTGTGTTGCCGGGGTCATAAAGGGCTTTTCGGCAACTCTGAACCGAAACCCGTCGTCACTTTCAGCCAGCCCTAAGATACTGCGGCCGCTGGTTAAATGCGAGCGGAAGATCATTATGTACCTGCCCTTATACCGGGTCACTCCCGCATTATGAACCGTTGCAACCGGATAGGGCACATCGTCTCTCGTTAAAATTGGATTCTTTTCATATCTTTGAATAATCGGCATTTACAAGCTCCTTACCTTGTTGTATGCGGCAGGGCTTTCTCCGGCATAGTTCCCTGTGAGAGCAAGGCATGATCGAGTTTTCAATCAGGATATTAGAGCCTCCTGCTCATGGGCCAGAAGGACGGTCAGATGGGCAATGAGATACGCCAGGATACTCTCCGCACCCTGATTCCGGTTGACCCCTCGGCTTTCAAGGCCGTCGCAGCAGCCGCATGTCTCAAAATCATAGAGCGGGATCCGCAGATCATTTTCACCCAGAAACCACATAAAGGATGCAAGCATCCGGTCAAGGTAGTGCTTATCCTTGGTCACGGCAGAGGCCTTGTAGAACATCATCACGATGGCCATTGCGTCAATGGGTTGCTGAGCGTACCGCGCACACTCTTCGCCCTTCTTGTACCAGCCGTCGGACCCTACCGGCGCAAGATAGCCGTCTCTAAAAATGATTCCTTCCAGAAAGTCCGCCATCTCACGTGCGACAGCCAGGACCTTTTCATCACCGATTATTTCATAGGCATGGAAAAGGGCCAGGGGGATCATGCCGTTGTCATAGGTCAGCGTCGGTTCAAACCAGTGCCACTGGTCATCGGCCTCGTCTTTGTACTGTACGACGATCCGCTGCACCATACCCTTAAGGGTTTCATGCATCCCCTCATCACTCGGATAGCGGTGGAGATAGTGGCAGACACCGATGATCGTATCGGCAATACCCCGAATGAAACGCATGTCCTTAAAATTCGGGTAGGCCTTGGAGAAGAGTTGGTTGGCCAGTTGAAAAAAGGCGTCGTGGGGGGAGAAGCGGATAAGGTACCCCAGGGCCCATATGGTTCGTCCGAAGGCGTCCTCCGATCCGATCTCGTCAAGAAAGTTTCGATTGTAGCTTAAGAAATTTTTGAAGCGTCCGTCATCGCGCTGCATATAATCGATATAACTGAGATAGGTGGGCAGCAGACTCAGGGCCACCGGGTCTCCCTTCTGGCGATAGGCCATGACCGCCATCAACAACCCCCGGGCATTATCGTCCAGGCAGTATCCCTCTTTCCGGTTCGGCACACTATAGTTCGCATGCTGGATAATACCGGTATCGTCGGTGAGCTGCATGACGTGGGCCAGATCGAAGGGGGGAAGAACGAGCGGGTCAACAATAGCATCCTCTCTAGCGCTGACCTCCGAATAGGATTGCGCCACATCGAACATGAGGTCGGCATATTTCTCCCCGATAACGGGCCATGTCATCTGCCGCCCGTAGGTGTAAGCCTTGTGTCTAAATTCGAGCAGGGTGGAAGGGTTATCCAGGAGTTCGTTGAGGATACCGACAAGTGCCTTTGAATCGTGAAAATCAAAGAGCCTTCCCCTCCCCTCTGCCAGGAGCTCCTGCGCGTGCCAGTAGGGCGTAGAGATTACAGCCGCCCCCGCTCCTACCGCATACGCCAAGGTCCCGCTGGTAATCTGTGCCTCATTCAGATAGGGGGTGATGTAGATATCGATGGCGGACAGATATTCGAACAGTTCCGGTGCACTGACAAACCGGTTATGGAAATAGACGTGTTCTCTCAGATTATTCTTTTCGACCAGGCGCCTGAGATAATTTCGGTACTCCTCACCCGAAGAGCGCAACACGGCCGGATGTGTTTTTCCCAATATGATAAACACAACCTCCGGATGTTTCTTTACAACCTGCGGCAGGGCCTGGATTACCGTTTCGATCCCCTTGCTTCGGTTCAGAAGACCGAAGGTAAAGATGGCCTTTTTGTTCTCCAGGTTAAACTTTTTTTTATATTGATCTCTCTGGACAAGATCAAGGTCGGGGACCCCGTGTTTAATAAGCTCAATCTTGTCGGGCCGAACATCATAGATTTCGGTCAGGAATTTGACCGCCCGATGGCTCATCACCACCACTTTCTCAGCCTTATCACCGATCTCATGGATGATGGCCCTTTCGTTATAGGACGGCCTCTGGAGCACCGTATGCAGGGTAACAACAAGGGGAATCTTCAATCGATGGATTAACGGAAGAATGTAAATTCCGCTGTCCCCGCCGAATATCCCAAATTCATGTTCCAGCACACAAACATCGGCGTCACTGTAATTGATAAATTTGACCGCCCTGAGATAATCCCGTTGATGTTTCTGCCGGATGACATGTCTCACCTTCTCGGGATAGGAGTATTCCTGGCCCTGATCATTGATTGCAACAACCGAGCACTCGGCCCGATCGGTTCTTTCCATCGATTCGACGAGATCCCTCGTAAAGGTCGCAATCCCGCATTCCCGCGGAGGATAATTTCCGATGCATGCAATTTTAATCTTTTCCACTATTGTCCTCCTGTAGCCGTTGATACTCATTGAGCCTTTCCTGTGGTGCGGCGTTAATCGAAGCTGCCCCCCCCCAAGAGATTGCCACGGTGATCAAACCTTTCCCGGGAGATATTGCGATTGCTGTTTAATGCATGCTTACCAGGTAGTAAGTAGCAGTTTTCTGAGAAGAAAACAATATTCCTTTTTTGCGGACATACCCTCTACATGAAAACCATTCATGGAGGCACGGCGAAGAACTATACATCGGAGCCTTGAGAATCACAGACGCAGACCTGCTCGGCAAGATGCCGGCTCAGATTACGTATTGACATGAGGAATTACGGGGACATCCATGATAAGTTTTGTCAAGGGGAAAACGGAGATTTCCCTTGACCTTCCGGATTGATAACCTCCCTGCGGTTATTTTCGTTAATCCGCCTCTAGAATCTCTTCCAATATCCGAAGCATTAAAGAATCTCTAAGCTCCTTTAATCTGTATACTATCTTGTTTAAATTAACTTTTCCTGTTGTCAGATCATACTGAAGTGTTATAGTATTTTCTTTTTTCATGACGGTCTCTTTCTTTTATTGGTTTATGATGTCAACATAACCTTAGAATGAGACCGTGATTTATTCAATTTATAAATATGCCACAACTTTTGAACGTTACCAATTTTTTCAACTCTTTATAGATTCCCACTTCCGTGGGAATGACAGAAAAGGTTAGATATGCAAACCTCTCGAATTGTTAGTTTATTATACATATACTTCGCTATCTGATCATTTGAACCTGACAGGCCATATATCAATATCAGAGATAATACTCGATTGATAAGCCATGTTATCGACGATTATGCATTCACACGCAGAAGCGTAAGAATGAAAAAAGTCATGGAGCTGTTTTATATGAACGCATTTTTCTGGTGGTTTCCCAAAATCTTTATTGGAATTGCCTCCCTGTTTCTTTTCATACGGGGAATTGAAGTTCTGATCGGCTCTTACACTCTGAACAACCCCATCGAGTTTCTCATGTATTTCTTTTCATCAAGCATGCTCATCCTTATGAGTGCTGTCGGCATCATTTACAGCGCCATCAGAATATTCAAAAGATTAAGGGGCGAGCTCTGATGACTTCTGGAACGACCTTTCGTCATGCCCTCCGTGAATGCCTCGCTATCACATGCCTTGCTTCGATTCTTATATGTACTACTTTAGGCCCCTGTTCGGCATACGATTTAAAGAATAGGGTGAAGGAATTCAAACTTAAGAATGGCCTTAAGGTGTTGATAGTCGAGAGACATGCGAGTCCGACCGTCTCCCTGTACATAAGTCACGAGGCGGGTGCGGTTGATGAAGAAGATGGTCACACTGGCACCGCGCACATCCTGGAACATATGATGTTCAAGGGCACCGAAACTATCGGAACCAAAGATTTTCAAAAGGAGAAGCATATCCTCCGAAAGGTTCACGATATTGGCAACGCCCTCGATGCCGAGCTGATGAAGGGGGAAAGTGCTGACGTGCGGAAGATAGAGAATCTCCGCAAGCAACTTGAGACGCATCAGCAAGAGGCCGGAAAATTGAGTATTCCGAGCGAGACAGACCGGCTGTACACAGAAAAGGGAGGTGGAGACCTTAATGCCTTTACAGGACAGGATCTGACCACTTATCATGTAAGTCTGCCCTCTAACAGAATTGAACTGTGGGCAAGAATTGAATCCGACAGGATGGCCAACCCCGTATTTCGCGAGTTCTATTCTGAACGCAACGTGGTCATGGAGGAACGAAAACAGACTGTGGAGTCAAATCCGGGGAGAAAGCTGATGGAACAGTTCCTGGCAACTGCTTTCATGGTCCATCCTTATAGAAGACCGGTGCTCGGATGGGCGCCCGATATGCGTTTTTTGAATATTGATTACACAAAGAAATTCTTCAGAACTTATTATGCCCCCAATAATACAACCATAGTCATTGTTGGAGATGTGTCGCCGGACAAAACAATGAAAACCATAAAACGCTACTTCGGAAGAATACCCTCACAGAAAATCCCCGCAAGGCGCGTAACAGAGGAACCTCCTCAGAACGGTGAGAGGAAAGTGAAACTGCTATCCGACGCTTCCCCGAGGCTCATCATAGGATACCACAAGCCCACCCTGCCCTCTTTTGACGACTGCGTCTTCGACGTCATCGACACAATCCTCTCAGGAGGAAGAACATCAAGACTTTTCAAGGCATTGGTTGAAACAGGTATGGCCGTGGGCGTAAATACGGCAAACGGATTTCCAGGCGCCAGATATCCCAATCTTTTTGTCGTATTCGCTGAACCTGTCTCGCCACACACCTGCGAAGAATTGGAAGAGATAATTTATAAAGAACTGGATATACTGAAAAAAGAGTCCGTCAAACCTGAAGAACTTGAAAAAGCGAAAAACCAGCTGAAAGCGGACATCTTGAGAAATATCGCAACTAATTCCGGTCTCGCCGGCATGCTCTCATATTTTGAAACCGTAGCGGGAAGCTGGCAATATATTACGAAATTCTCTGATTTTCTTGAAAAGGTCACTCCGGATGATATCATGGCAACCGCGAAGAAATACTTTGAGCCCCGGAACAGAACAGTCGCCGAGTTGGTGAGGAAAAAATGAAAAGATGCATTATTTGCGCGGCGGTCTTTATTGTTCTTCTGTCCTCGTGCGCATGGCATGGCGCGCCAGTAATCGACCCGGATGATATAGTATATGCTCCGCTTCGTTTTGAACCTCCGAAAGCACAGAGGGTGAAACTTGAAAATGGCATCATCCTTTATATACTGGAGGATCACGAAATCCCCCTCATAAACGTGTCTGCTGTTATACGAATGGGTTCATTTTACGATCCACCCGGAAAAGAAGGGGTGGCAGAGATCACGGGAACAGTTATGCGCACGGGTGGAACAGAATCCATGACGGGCAACGAGATAGATGAGGCGCTGGATTTTATCGCCGGACAGATATCTGTATCGGTTGAAGCGGATTCCTGTACCCTGTCCATGTCCGTCCTTGAAAAAGATATAGACAAGGGCCTGCAAATATTCTCCGATATCCTCACAAACCCTGTTTTTTCTGAGGATAAAGTGGAGATTGCAAAGACGTTAAAGACAGAAACGCTCGAAAGAATATCCGACAATCCGCAGAAGGTCGCGTTCAGGCAATTCCGCCGCCTTATGTACCATGATGATCCGAGGGGAAGACTCTGCTCCGTTGAATCAGTGGCAAGGATAGAGAGGGAATATCTGGTAAAGTTTCACAAACGCTTCTTTCGACCCCGCAACGTGATGATAGCCCTGTCTGGCGACATAAAGGGGGCGGATGCGGTGAGAAAGATAAAAAACAGTCTGGAAGAATGGAATATCCCCGGGGGTCCGGAAAAGCCCCCTCCCCCACCGGCTTTTGCGGAAGCTTCACTCAATTACTTTTACAAAGACACACCACAGTCTGTTGTCATTGTTGGACAGCCGGCGCCGGGCAAAAATAACCCGTACTATTACGCCTTTGAAGTTCTTGATTTTATTACAGGCAGCGGCGGTTTTCGTTCACGCGTGTTCGCTGAGGTGAGAAACAGACTGGGACTCGCCTACAGCGCCGGAAGTTTCTATTCACCTCGTACAGAATATGGCATTTTCGGCGCTTACGCCATGGCAAAAGATTCGTCCACCGTGGACGCACTGTCCGCCATAACTAAAATCCTGGACACTATAAGAGATAAAGGTGTGGAGTCCGGCGAAGAGCTTGCCTGGGCAAAGGAATCCATAATCAATAATTTTATCTTTTCTTTTGCCACCCCAAGCCTGATAGTTATGGGTCAGATGATGCTGGAATTTAACGGACTGCCCGATGATTTCTTGACAAACTACAAAGATAATATAGAAAAAGTGGGATTGGATGATTTAAAATATGTCGCACCGCGCTATCTCTCGGAAGAAAGCAGGGTTGTGCTTGTCCTCGGCAATAAAGAGAAATTCAGCAAGCCGCTCTCCTCGTTCGGAGATTTCTACATGGAGAAAAACGGCACGGAAAATCGGGAGAACTAAATATATGACAGACGGAGATATTCTCAAAAAGATCGAAAAAAGGATAGATTCATACGAAAATGACATGATAGCGCTGCAGATTGCCCTTACAGCGATACCGGCGCTGGCCCCGGAGAGTGGAGGAGATGGCGAATACGAAAAGGCCCGCTACCTCATGGAATATCTCAACTCTATGAAATTTGACAACATCAGCAGGTTTGATGCGCCGGATAACAGGGTTTCTTCCAATTGCCGTCCCAATATCATCGTGAACATTCCCGGAAAGAATTCTGAAAGAACGGTTTGGATTCTCACGCACACGGACGTAGTTCCTCCGGGGGAATTGAAACTGTGGGATAGTGATCCCTACAAGGGATATGTGAAAGACGGCAGGATATATGGCAGGGGGATGGAAGACAACCAGCAGGATCTTGTTGCATCCATTTTTGCGGCAAAGGCCTTTAGTGACGAAGGCATAAAACCCGGCTTTTCCATAGGGCTCGCATTCGTTGCCGATGAGGAAACATCAAGCAGAAAAGGGCTTGGATATCTCCTTGGCATGGAGAAAAAAATCTTCAGAAAGGACGACCTCATCGTTGTCCCCGACTTCGGTAACGAAGAGGGAACCATGATAGAGGTGGCGGAGAAGAGCCTGTTGTGGCTGCGTTTCAGGACAGTCGGCAGGCAGTGCCACGCAAGCGAACCCTCACTGGGGAGAAACGCCTTTGTTGCCGCGTCACATCTCGTCACAAAACTGGGCGACCTGTACCACATATTCGACACCGTTGACCCGCTCTACTACCCACCGATAAGTACCTTCGAACCGACAAGTAAAGCTGCCAATGTTCCCAACATAAACACCATACCGGGAGAAGATGTTTTCCATATGGACTGTCGCATCCTGCCTCAGTACAATCTTGATGAGGTTATATCAAAGATACGCGCCATGGCTGGTGAAGTGGAAAAAACATTCGATGTTTCCATAGACATTGTTCCCGTCCAGAGAGTACAGGCTCCTCCTCCCACAGACAAAAACGCGCCGGTTGTAAGCGCTCTCAGAAAGGCGATAAAAGAGGTATACGGCGTGGATGCATCTCCAGCGGGAATCGGGGGCGGCACAGTGGCAGCTCACTTGAGGGAAGAAGGGTATCCGGTCGCGGTATGGAGCAGACTGGACAGAATGGCTCATCAGCCGAACGAAAGTTGCGCTATATCGAACATGACAGGAAATGCAAAAGTGTTCGCCCGTCTGTTTTTGGGTGGATATTGATTATTGATTCTGGGTTGCTCGAAAAATTATCTCGGCTAATCTGCCGAACTCTTCCACTGTCAGTGTTTCTCCCCTTCTCTGACCATCTATCCCGGCCTCGACGAGCAGAGAGGAAACATTCATGCCCATTGAACACACAGTATCCATATCCTTCAGGTTGTTGGCGAGGGTTTTTCTTCTCTTTGAGAAGGCCGCCTTCACCGTTTTGAGAAAAATATCATGGTTCTCAAGCGGATACAGAGGCCTTTCGCGCGTATCCATCTTCAGGACGGTGGAATCCACCTTTGGTTTCGGGTGAAAGCAGGTGGAGGGCACGGTCATGATCCTTGCGGGCACCATATACATGGAGACGATCACTGAGAGTATCCCGTATTCCTTTGTTCCCGGAGAGGCCATGATCCTGTCCGCGACCTCTTTCTGAAACATCAGTGTTACCGAGGATATGTGCTCTCTGAATTCGATAAGGCGAAAGAGGATCTGCGATGACACGTTGTAGGGGATGTTGCCGATGACCTTTATTCTTTCCCCGCCGCGGATAGATGGAGAAAAGTCGTAACGCAGGACGTCCTTGTGGATTATTTCGACGTTGGCTAAATCCCTCAGTTCTTCGTTCAGGACAACCACAAGCTTAGGATCTATTTCAATGGCTACGACCTTTTTTGCTCTCTCTGAAATCATCAAGGTCATGGAACCAAGCCCCGCCCCGATTTCGACCACGGTATCATCCCCGCTGATCTTTGAGGCATCCACTATCCGGGATGTTATGTTGTTATCCACAAGAAACGATTGCCCAAGGCGCTTTACAGGCCGAACATGATATTTTTTGAGGATTTTCAGAGGAGATTTCATTTTTTGCCCGGTTCCGGAGAAAATTGACCAGCCTATTGTCGGGTTACGTGCCTCAACCCAACCTGCAACTAAAAGCTCAGTCGAGCGGCCATCTCGAAACCGCGTTGAGGTCGAGGCCGTCTCTTGTACCGTTGCAAAGCAGGTTGTTGCCAACAACCGCTATCATTGCCGCGTTGTCAGTGCAGAGAACGGGGGGGGGGATAAATATATCAATCTTTACCCTGTCTCCCTCCTCTATAAATCTCTCTCGCAACCGGCTGTTTGATGCCACTCCGCCGCATACCACCACTCTCGGCACAGACATATCTTCGGCGACCTTCAGCGTCTTCTCAACGAGCACATCGACGATGGCCTCCTGATAGCTTGCGGCGATATCCGGCACTTCGTCCTCGGATATGGGCTTTTCCCTGCCCTTTACATAGTTCAGAAGCGACGTCTTAAGGCCGCTGAAACTGAAATCAACGCTTCCTTTCATCGCGCGCGGGAAGGCTATGGACGCGGAGTTTCCCTTTTTCGCGAGTCTGTCTATGACCACTCCCCCGGGATATCCAAGGTCCAGCATCCTGGCGGCTTTGTCAAACGCCTCTCCCGCGGCATCGTCCCTCGTCTGTCCCTGTAGCTGAAAATCTCCTAATCCTCTAACAAGATATATATGCGTATGCCCCCCTGAGACCACGAGGGCGATGAATGGAAAGTCGGGTCTCCTGTCGGTAAGGAATATGGCGGCAATGTGCCCCACTATGTGGTTTACGCCTGCAAAGGGAATACCTCCAGCAAATGCCATAGCCTTTGCGGTCGAGAGACCGACAAGGAGGGAACCGACCAGACCGGGACCCCTCGTCACGGCGATTCCTTCTATATCGCTAATCGACACACCGGCATCATCCAGGGCCTGGCGTATCACCGGTATGATTGCCTCCATATGTTTTCTGGATGCAATTTCAGGAACAATGCCCCCGTATTTGCCGTGTACATCAATCTGCGATGCTATGACGTTCGACAGCACCTCTGTGCCATCGGAAACCACCGCTGCCGCAGTCTCATCGCATGAGGATTCTATCCCTAATACAAGCATCCTGACTCCGTGAAAACATGTCTCTGATTTAACAACGACTTGAATTGATTATATTGGTTTATTTTGATCATAACGCAACAATCAGGCGAAAAGACCGTCAATCCGCAGAATCATGTATTGATTTTGAACTTGAAACTTGCTATCGAAGGCATATATAGGAAACTCGGGTATTTGTAAATATAAAACAGGGACATCAAAAATGGAGAACGAATACGATTTTCTGGTTATTGGCAGTGGTATAGCTGGACTGTCTTTCGCGATAAAGGCGGCGGAACTGGGAAGTGTCGCGATTGTTACAAAGAAGGAAAAGGTTGAATCAAACACGAATTACGCCCAGGGGGGAATTGCCGCCGTAACCGACAATGATGACAATTTCGAATCTCACATAAACGATACGTTAAAAAGCGGAGCAGGTTTGTGCAATGAAGACGTGGTGAGATTCGTTGTCACGGAAGGCCCGGAAAGGATAAGAGAGCTTATCGAGTGGGGAGTGAACTTCACTAAAACGGAAGGCAGTACCACAGATACCTATGACCTCGGGAGAGAGGGTGGTCACAGCCGCAGAAGGGTTCTTCACGCGGAGGATCTCACCGGGAGGGAAATTGAACGGGCACTGATCGAAAAAGCCACCTCAAAGAAAAACATAACAATCTACGAAAACTTCTTTTCAATAGACCTCATCTGCAAGTCAAAACTTGCCGGCCATAAAGAGGAAGAAGACAGATGCCTCGGGGCATATGTCTTTGACGTGGACAAAAACATCGTCCATACCTTCAGAGCAAAGTTTGTCATGCTCGCCACAGGGGGGTCGGGAAAGGTTTACCTGATTACCACTAATCCCGATATTGCCACGGGTGATGGGGTTGCAATGGCCTACAGGGCCGGTGCCGAGATCGCCAATATGGGATTCATACAGTTTCATCCCACCTGCCTGTATCACCCCGACGCAAAATCCTTTCTCATAAGCGAGGCGGTAAGGGGCGAGGGAGCTGTACTGAAACTCAAAGATGGATCTTCTTTCATGGAGAAATACCACACGATGGGGGCGCTGGCCCCTCGCGATGTTGTCGCCAAGGCGATAGACACTGAGTTGAAAAAATCGGGGGATGAATACGTTCTCCTGGATATCTCACACATGAGCAAAGACTTCCTTGTGAAGAGATTTCCATATATCTACAATAGATGTCTTGAGTTCGATATCGATATGGCCGTCGATCCGATACCTGTTGTCCCCGCAGCCCATTACCAGTGCGGAGGTGTACTGGTAAATCCCTTCGGTCAGACCAGTATTGATCGCCTTTTCGCTTTCGGAGAGGTCGCCTGTACCGGCCTTCACGGCGCCAATCGTCTTGCCAGCAATTCCCTTCTGGAGGCCCTTGTATTCTCACACAGGGCGTTTTTGAAAGCCAAAGAGCTTCTACCGGCGGTGGAGAAAGAGTCCCTTCTAATCCCTCCGTGGGATCCTAAAGGTGCGACCGAAAGTGACGAATCAATTGTCGTCGCGCACAATTGGGATGAAATAAGGATGTGCATGTGGAACTACGTGGGCATTGTAAGATCTGACAAAAGACTTGAACGCGCGAAGAGACGAATCGATATGATAATAGGTGAAATAGAGGAATACTACCGGAATTTTACCATAACGACCAATCTGCTCGAACTGCGCAACATCGCCACGGTGGCCGAGGTCATAATTGAGTGCTCGCGCCTCAGGAAAGAGAGCCGCGGTCTCCACTACAATCTTGATTATCCTGAAAGAGACGATGTTAACTGGATAAAAGATACGGTGGTAATAAAAAATTAATGAGCGATGGAAAACCGAATCATGAAGAATGAAAAACAGATAAAAAAAACCCCTCTGCATAGCTGGCACCTGGCCCATGGCGCCAATATGGCTCCGTTCGGCGGATACGAGATGCCCCTTTGGTACCCTTCCGGAGTGAAGCTGGAACACCTCGCCGTCCTCTCTGGCGCCGGAATGTTCGATACGAGTCACATGGCCGTTATTATGATTGAAGGTCCCGGTGCCCTGCCCCTTCTTCAGGACTGTTTCACCAAAAAACTGGATGCGTGCATAGGAAAGAACAAGACCCCTCTTATACCCGGAAGATGCGCCTATGGTGCCTTTTTAGACGACCATGGTCATGTCAGAGATGACGCTATTGTCTCGCAGGTGGCGTCGGAAATATACATGCTAGTTGTAAATGCCGGAATGGGTGAAGAGATCGCCCTTCACCTGAAAAATCGGGCTGGCGGATCTGACGTTGATATTCAAGACCTTACCGACGGGGTCGGAAAGATGGACATACAGGGGCCCATGTCCGCCAGGATATTGGCGAAAATACTCAGAGAACCGGAAGCGGTGTTTGATCGCATGGTCTATTTCAGTTTCAAGGGATTCTTTGATGACGATTCCCCCCATGCGGACGCTGTGCGTCTATCGGACGGCACCTCTGTCATGCTGTCGCGCACCGGCTACACCGGCGAGTTCGGGTTTGAAATATTTATGAATCCCGATCATATCGAGCGTGTATGGAATATGGCGCTGGAGGCGGGAAAAGATTTTGGTCTTACAGCATGCGGCCTCGCCGCGCGCGATTCATTGAGGGCGGGCGCGGTGCTTCCTTTGTCTCATCAGGACATCGGCCCATGGCCCTTCATCGACAACCCCTGGAGTTTCGCCCTCCCCTTCAATGACAACCGAACGGGTTTCACCAAAAGATTCACTGGCGATGAGAACCTCAAAAATATAGAAAAACCGGAATATACTTATCCATTCGCGGGTTTTGACCTGAGAAAGGTTTCTTCCGGAGATTCGACCATTGTAACAGACTCCGGCGGCACCGTGATCGGCATTGTTCTGACCTGCGTAACCGACATGGCCATCGGCCGGGTAGAGGGAAAGATATACAGTATAGCCAGCCCGGACAGACCGGATGGATTCAATCCTAAGGGGCTTTCCTGCGGGTTTGTCAAGGTAACAAAAAAATTGTCCATCGGGGACACAGTGCAAATTAAAGATGGACGGCGAACAATAAAAGTCCTAATCGTGGACGACATACGACCCGACCGTACCGCGCGCAGGGCAATCAAGAACATGCTGTAAGATTTTAACAGGATAACAGGATACACAAGGTTCTTTTTTAGAGAAATTCAGGTTAATAGGATACTTTAATCCCGGATATCATGTCAACTCTGTCTAATACTTAAAAGAAGGAGAAAAATTATGAAAGAGATCGAGGAATTATTTTTACCTGATGAGGTACACTACATGGAGACACACGAATGGGCCAGAGATGATGGCACCAGCGTGACGGTTGGAATCAATGATTATGCACAGGATCAACTCGGGGATATCGTATTCGTGGAGCTTCCCGAGATTGGCGACACTCTTGACAAGGGAGAGGAATTCGGCACGGTTGAATCTGTAAAGGCAGTCTCAGAAATATACATGCCTGTTTCAGGAAAAATCACAGCAATAAATGAGAACCTCACTGAGGCTCCGGAATTGGTGAACCAGGAACCTTATAATAATGGGTGGATAATAGAGGTGAAGCCGGACGACCCGGACGAGATTAACACCCTGATGACCAGCGTTGAATATTATGAAATGCTGAAAGGAGCGGAATAAGATGCGCTACCTGCCCCATACCGAAGAAGATGTCAGCTCCATGCTGCAAGCGGTAGGCGCGGAGGACATGGACGATCTTTTTTCGATGATCCCTGTCAAATGCAAAATGAAGGACAGCCTGAACCTTCCGGCCCCCCTGACAGAATGGGAACTCAACGCAGTCATGGATGGTTTTTCTAAAAGTATGGCGGTTTCCCCTGCGTACAAAATATTTATGGGCGCGGGGAGCTACAATCACTATATACCAGAATCGGTATCATATCTACTTGGCCGATCCGAGTTCTCAACAGCCTATACACCTTATCAGCCGGAGATAAGCCAGGGTACCCTTCAGGCAATGTATGAGTATCAGACACTGGTAACCCGGCTGCTCGGCATGGAGGTGGCGAACGCCTCGATGTATGACGGCGCGTCCGCGCTGGCCGAGGCCCTCCTTATGGCTGCACGCATAACAAAGCGGAAAAAGGTGGCCATTTCAGAGCTCATCCATCCACATTATCGCGAAGTAGTCCGAACATATCTCGAGCCGGGTGATTATGAAATTGTGGAGCTGCCCCGCCTCGAAAACGGTCGAACGGATATCTCGGATCTGGCCAGCATGGATGACCTCGCAGCCGTCGCCATTCAGTCTCCCAACTTTTTCGGGTGCATCGAAGACCTCCAAGCGGCCGGGGAGACCATACACGAAGGGGGTGCCCTCTTCATTGCATCCTTCACGGAACCGCTGGCCTATGGCCTTTTAAAAAACCCCGGCTGCCAGGGAGCGGATATCATATGCGGTGAAGGGCAGAGCTTCGGCATACCTCAGTCATTCGGGGGACCCGGACTTGGAATGTTCGCCTGTCGGATGAAGCACGTACGCGACATGCCGGGCCGCCTTGTGGGAAAGACTACCGACCTGGACGGAAAGCCAGGCTTCGTCCTGACGCTGGCCACAAGGGAACAGCATATCCGCCGGGAAAAGGCAAAATCCAATATCTGCACAAACAATAGCCTGTGCGCCCTGGCATCCGCCATGTACATGGCCTCTGTTGGTGGCACGGGCATCCGCGAGCTGTCCTGCCTCAATTATGACAAGGCCGAATATCTCAAACGCGGGCTGAGAGAAGCGGGCTTTGGAATCCCGTTCGACAGTCCCACATTCAACGAATTCGTAGTGGAATTTGGAAATAACTTCAAGGATATTTATAACAAACTGATCGAACAACATATAATAGCAGGGCTTTCTTTAACACCATGGTATCCAGAGCTTTCCGGCCACTACCTGCTGTGCGTGACAGAAACTATGGACAGGGAAGATATGGATACCCTGATAAAGGAGGTACGATCATGAAGGAGCCCCAAGGGATCTCCGGCCTGAAGCTAAATGAACCCCTTCTGTGGGAAAAAGGAAATAAGGGGAGACGCGGGTTCTCCATGCCCCGAAGAGACGTTGTCCCCTCCCCTGTCGATGAAGGAATCACGGGGGACGGACCAGACTTTCCTGATCTCTCCGAGGTGGATGTTGTACGACATTACACAAGACTCTCACAGTGGAACTTCGGCATTGACACCGGCATGTATCCACTTGGCTCATGCACCATGAAGTATAATCCCAAGGTCAACGAGAGGGAAGCTGCGCTGCCCGGATTCACAGGGGCTCATCCCATGCTTCCGATCGAACTTTCCCAGGGCGCCCTTGAGCTAATGTACCAGCTTGAACGATATCTTGCCGAGATAACAGGGATGGACGCTGTTACGCTTCAACCCACAGCGGGGGCTCATGGTGAACTGACCGGAATGCTCCTTATACGCGCGTATCATAAAAGCAGGGGCTCGAGCCGGTCAAAAATTATTGTACCCGATACCGCGCACGGCACAAATCCAGCGAGCGCCTCCCTGTGCGGCTTTAATTCCGTGGCCGTGCAATCAAACGAAAAAGGAATCATATCGACAGAAGCCGTCGCCTCCATCATGGATGAGGACACGGCGGGGATCATGATAACAAATCCAAACACGCTGGGACTTTTTGAAGAAAATGTTAGGGAAGTAGCAGAGATTGTTCATTCAAAGGGAGGTCTGGTTTACGGCGATGGTGCAAACATGAACGCCGTTATGGGAATTGTTCAGATGGGAAAGATCGGGTTCGACGTGATGCATTTGAACCTTCACAAGACATTCTCGACACCTCATGGAGGCGGAGGTCCCGGTTCGGGACCGGTGTGCGTAAAAAACATTCTGGAACCGTTTCTCCCCGTTCCGAGAATCATAAAAGAAGGCGGCCGATACCTGCTGTCAAATGATCTTCCGGAATCCATCGGAAAACTGCAGGCATTTTACGGAAACTTCGGGGTTATGATTAAGGCATGCAGTTACATCATGAGTATGGGAGGCGAGGGCCTGAAGAGGGCAAGCCAGCTTGCCGTCCTCAACGCCAACTATATAAAGGAGAACCTCAAGGATTCACTCCACCTTCCCTACGACAGACCGTGTATGCATGAATGTGTTTTCTCCGACAAGCTGCAGGAGGCCGAAAAGGTCACGACTCTCGACATGGCAAAACGTCTCATGGACTACGGGTTTCATCCGCCGACAATCTATTTCCCGCTTGTGGTGCACGGCGCCATGATGATTGAACCTACTGAAACGGAATCAAAAGAAGATATTGACCACTTTATAGAGACTCTCAAGACCATAGTGGCCGAAGCCAAAAAGGACCCCGATCTCCTCAAAAGAGCGCCCACCAGGCCAAAGGTGCGCCGGTTGGACGAAACCGCAGCGGCAAGAAAGCCCTGTCTCGCGGGATAAAGCCATGAATAGCGAAACGCTGATCCCAATACGAAAACCTCCATGGCTCAGAAAAAGTCTCCCAAGGGGGGCGGAGTGTCAGTCGGTCAGAAAGCTCCTCAGGGAAAACCGGCTGCACACCGTCTGCGAAGAGGCACTCTGTCCCAATATCTGGGAATGTTTCTCCAGGAACACTGCAACCTTCCTCATCATGGGTTCACTGTGCACCCGAGGCTGTCGTTTCTGCGCGATGTCTCGTGGAAAACCGGCCCCTACTGATCCGGAAGAGCCATCCAGGGTTGCCCGAGCCGTCCGGAAACTGGGCCTGGATTATGTCGTTATAACATCTGTAACGAGAGATGATCTTCCCGATGGAGGGGCCTCATGCTTTTCCGATATTATAATCAAGATTCGTGAAGATCTTCCTGACACGCGTGTAGAGGTGCTTATACCCGATCTCAAGGGAGACGCAGAGGCGCTCGCTTCCGTTGTCAGTGCACGTCCCAATGTACTTAACCATAATATCGAGACGGTGCCCCGCCTATATCCCGTGGCAAGGCCCGACTCGTCATACTCGCGCTCGCTCGCACTCCTGGAGCGTGTAAAGAAAAACGCCCCGGAGATACCGGTTAAATCGGGCATTATGTTGGGACTTGGAGAGACTTCAAAGGAAATTATGCAGACACTGCGCGATATAGCGGATGCCGGGTGCAATATTCTGACAATGGGACAGTACCTGCAGCCTTCGAAAGAGAATCTGGCAGTGGAACGCTTCGTGCACCCGGATGAATTTGATGAATGGCGAGTTACAGCACTTAAAATGGGGTTTTCAAGTGTCGTCAGTGGACCCTTCGTAAGGAGCTCATATCATGCCGGAGAACTTTACGAAACGGTCATGGATACCTCATCGAACCCCGCAATACCATTGGAGATTGCCTGTCGGTGACTTCACACCTGTCACCGACCAAAATGGGTGCAATCCCGGCATTAGACGTCCCGTGACGACTAAGGAATCAAGAATAAACTAATATTCGCCGTAGGAAAAGTCGCTCAGTTCAATCCCTGTCTGACTCCCCCCATTATTAACACTGATACTTGATACTCCCGAAGGGACAGTGACACGCACCTCTTTCCCACCTGCGGGCCCCCATTGATTGACAAATCTTTTGTAAAATTCGTGACGATCACCCCTGGTCGTCGTCAATGGAATTGTTTCTTTCCGTTTCCCGACGGTTATATTGAGCTTGTTCGTAGTTGTTTCTGCATTTGCTCCATGATCGTTCCACAAGAGGAAAGAAAGAACTCCACCCTTGTTGTGAGGCAGCAGGATCGTGCCACCCGTATATCCGTAAAATGTTCTCCCCGAATCTGCCCCGTATAGAGTTCTGCTGAAGTTATTCAATACCCGCGTCGTTCTATTTACCTTTTCGTCGAAGCGGATTATTATGGGTGCACCCTTCGTGAATTCCACATCCGATATTTCTACACCAGTCTGAGAACCCGAGTTGGTAAAGTTTACACGAGACACTCCTTCTGGAATCTGAATCGTTATATCCGATCCCCCGGCCGGCCCCCACTGGTTAGGGAATTCCCGAAATTCTTCACTCATATCGAGGTTGGTGGTATATTGTGCAAAAGTATCCTTACGCGATGCAACAGTGAGATGTATCTTGTTCAATGCTGAAGCAAATCCGACATTCTGATCGTTCCATACCTTAAATGTGAGAAAGCCTCCCCGAGAGTGAGGCAAAAAAATTGATCCTCCGGTATAGCCGTAGTATTTCCGGCTTGTTTTTGATCCATTCAGGACCCTGCTTACCTGTATCAATGGCGCGCCAGCACGCCGAATCGACTGCACCTCATAACCACCCGGCAGGAATCTGTGTCTTTGAATAAATTTTAAATTGGATATTTCGATCCCGGTAATGCTTCCACCACTGTTAAAATTAAAGGATGAGATCCCCGGTGGTATGGCAAGAAGGACCTTACTCGTCCCCGCAGGGCCCCACTGATTTGGAAACTCTCGATATTTTTCCGCAAGCTGATTACGAGTGGCATAATTGGGTATTTTGATGCTGCTTCCCCCAAGGGTTGTGTTAAAGTAGTTGGTGAACCCGTATCCGTTGGGCTGCATGTCGTTCCACAGCAAAAACGAGAGCATACCACCGCTGTCATTTGGTAGAGTAATTGTTCCCCCAGTATATCCATAATATTTGGTGCCCGATGTTGCCCCATGGAGTACCCTGTTTACAGATATAGTCACCCCACCCTCGCTCTCAACAAGAGAATGCGAGGTTCCAGAAAAGGCAAAGAAAGAAAGGCTCAGTACGCAAACAATACATAATATTTTTTTCCTCATAATAAAATCTCCTTCCTATGGAAACAGTTTTTGCTCAAACACACAATCAATACCTATTTTACAAGGACTGAAATTCAAAAAGCAAGTAAAAATGGGTATGTTGAAAAACGGTCTTGACAGTAATGTATCACTACAGTATTTCTCTTTTATGAAAACAGAATTAGTCACAACCCTAAAAAGGCATACAACGCGCGTTCTGGCAGATCTGCGTGACTCGGGGGAACCCATCTTGATTACAGAGCATGGAAAGCCTTCGGCTTACCTTGTCGATGTGGATTCCTATGAATTCATGCAGCGCAGAATGCAGATTCTGGAAGGTATATCGCGTGGCGAACGTGCGATCATAGAGAACCGCACGTTCTCACAAGCCGGGGCCAGGAAAAAGATGAAGAAATGGCTCGACTGATATGGACGGAACCGGCGCTGCTCAGAAAATAGGGGGCTGGTTGCAATTTTTCAATCGTGATTTTTCCCGGGTGACGTGATATTTATAACTTCCTGTACTCGTTAATTGACTGCTTCTGAAAATTATGCAAGGTTACAACTGATAATGATGCGCCCACTATGGATGCAACAGAAACCATGTTGCAAGGAGTTGTTTCGGGCAACGATAAAGGAGAGATGCAATGGGAGACAAGGGCGGCAAGAAAGATAAGGAAAAGGGGCATAAACAGAACGCCGAAAAAATGAAACAAAATAAACAAAAAAAGCTTGATAAAAAGCCAAAAAGAAAACCTTGAAATTTGAGGGAGACACCGAATGAGATCGGGGAAATGTGTGCTTCTTCCTGAAACAACCAACTCTTGAATTGGCCTATTTGTTGTAGATTACAATTGGCAATCAGCTACAAGGGTCAATCGTAGACTTGACCCTTGTTTTCTACATCATTAAGAAATAGCAGAAATAGGGGACGTAGGTGAAAAGGTGAAAACTTCGACCCCTATTTTCCGAAGAGGCCATCCGCCCTTGCTCTCCACGCGTCAAATGCGGCTGGATTCCAGGACTCCGGGTATTTCAGATAATGTTTGAGAATCTTTGTCCCGACAGTCGTCGCCTTATTGAGCTTCAACAGCAGCCCCGGCCGTGAGATACCCCGCGCGAGGGTCAGCGCCATGGTCTTCAGATCGGGCAGCATAAAGGTCCCGTTGATCGAAGCGGTCAGCATCTCGCCATTCAGGATATCCTTGCGGAAGAGAAATGAGATATCGTCGTGAGACAGATCCTGCACGATATTTCTGAGCGCGTTCAGCGCCGCGTAATGCGCCCCCCGCCCGGATTCGACAAACCACTTCCAGTTATAGGGCCACAGGGCGGCGATATCATTTCTCCCCTCCTGCGCGGCACGGGCAACAACCTCCGCCGCAAGTCTGCCTCCCGCCATGGCGCCCCCTGCCCCGCAACCCGTCATGGTAATCGTCTGGCTCGCGGCATCACCGATGACCACAAATCCGCCCGCTACCAGAGAATATGGTGACTTCCCCACCAGGCACCGTCCACCACCCCCGCGTACCACTTCGTCGGAGATTGACGGATGACGTGAGATAAACTCCTCCACAATATCCTTCGGATCAGGATTGGACGGATCGGCGCGCACACCGGCGCCCGTATCGATCTGATCGTCATTCAGATACTGCACCCACTGATATCCCGTATGATAGCCGTACCGGTAATGATCCATGATTGTATCATCCACGTCTTTTCTGCGTTTTCGTACCGTGCGGTGCACATTGGCGAACTCCTCTTCCCTGAAGGGACTTGCCATTCCCGTTGCATCGGGAAGCCTGGTGCGAAGCAGTGCCGCAAAGCCCGTATCGTCCGCCACCACATCCGCAGACACATCAGACACCTCCCGCGATTCAAGGTTCTTGACCTTGACGCCTTTTACCATAGCATCTTCCAGGGATGTCCCGCCCGACTGCAGGATATCGACTACCTCATGCCCGAACTGTATGACGGCGCCGGCTTCTCGGGCCTGATCGACAAGGACCTTCCCCAGCTTTCGCCTGTCCGTCGTGATATAGTTGAACTTAATCATCTTCTTGCAGGAGTAATCGGGCGCCCATACCTCCATATCAGGGTAGGCGTGCGGTTCAAAGATCTGACCGGGTGTCTCATCCGATCCGGGCATCTTGACCAGGGGACCCATGTTAAGAGTCGATTCCGGCGGAAGCTCGAATCCCGCCTCGGCCAGCCCCCTTCTCTCAACCGCGTCAGACCAGTCATGCCCCATGGTTTCGTACTTCCCCTTCTCGTACACCACCACCTCAAAGCCCTTCCGAGCAAGATCACGGGCAAAGATACATCCGCCCGGCCCGGCCCCGGCGACAACAACCTTGTATTTTTTGGTCATAACGGTGTCCCCCCTTTTCTGACAGTTTTTCAACCCCACATTTACCAACAAAAGGAGTTGATCGGAGTCGCATTATATAAATAGTAACTGTTTACTATTTATATTAAAACCACACGATACCATTACATAACATTAAAGAGGTGACCCTGTAAACTCTTTGTGTTTTTTAAAACTGCGTCTAGCGAAAATATACAAAACTGCAAATACAAAGCGAGAGGTTGGGTGATCTGGCCAGATCAATGAATACGATTGGCAACCAACAACAAGGGTCAATCGTAGACTTGACCCGTTTTTTGATGACCCGTTTTTTGATGACCCGTTTTTTGATGACCCGTTTTTTGACATATAAAAAATACTTGACATCTGATCGTAAGCTGAAGATAGTTAAATTTAATAAGACCAGACTAAATGGTTAGAGGAGAAAATATCATGTCAAAAATTATTGTCCTTGGAGGTTGCGGTGCGGTCGGCAATGTTGTGGTCAGGGCCCTTGCTGATCATCCTGCATTTGATGAGGTCGTTATCGGTGATTTCAACATCAAAAGGGCCGAAGAAATCGCAGCCGAACTGGGAAACGGTATTACCGCCGTAAAATTTGACGGGAATGATGCGGCCAGCATCAAGGCCGCCATCAAGGGATGCGATATGGTCATGAACTGCGTCGGGCCATTCTACAAGACAGTCAAGACCATCCTCTCTACAGTCATTGAGGCCGGCATAAACTATGTTGATATCTGCGATGATGTGGACGTAACCCTAGAGATCCTGGAATGGGACCGAAAGGCAAAGGACGCCGGCATTACCGCCATGATCGGCATGGGCAATTCCCCGGGGGCCACAAATGTTTTTGCCAAGTTTGCCTATGACTACCTGCTGGACGAGACCGATTCCGTGGACATATTCCACACCCACGGCGGGGAACCCTTTGAGGGGCCGGGCGTCATCGGTCATCGTTTTCACTGCATGTCCATAGATATCCCCATGTACCTGGACGGCAAGATAGAGTATGTCAAATATTTTGAACCAGATGGCATTGCACTCAGGCAGACCTTTGCATTCCCCATTGTCGGTGAATGCCCCTTGTATCCTTACCCGCACCCGGAACAGGTTACCATGCCGAAGTATATGAAATTGAACAGGGTGACAAATAAGGGCGGGGTCCTGCCCAATGAATATTATGAGATGACAAGAGACCTTTGCGGGCTTGGGATGGCAGACAAGGAACCCATCGAGGTCAATGGTACAGAGGTCGCCCCGGCCGATTTTGCCATGGCCTATCTTATCAAGAGACGTGATGAGATCCTCAAAAAGGTCAACTTCGGCTCACAAAAGGGCTGCTGCACCACCGTGGTCAAGGGCAAAAAAGCAGGTAAGTCTCAGGAAATTCGTTTTCATATGGCATCTGAAAGCTCGGCACTTGGCGAAGGCACAGGGCTTCCTGCGGCAATGGGCGCAATACTGATGCTGCAGGGCAAGATTAAGGGGCCCGGGGTCTATCCGCCCGAAGGCTGCGTTGATCCCAATGATTTCCTGGCCATCAGTAAGGAGATGGTCCTCAAGGGTACAGGAGAAAAAGAGGAAAGCACCTCGTCCGCCATCATCGTAGAGTTGATAGATGAAAACGGCAAGGTATCCAAGATGGACATCTGATCCATTGATCTATAAAGGGCATTGGGGCCTTGGATGAGCCCCAATGTCCGGTTTTCGGGATTTACACGTTCCACGTTTAGGTTTTATGCCATGAAGGATTATCACAGGGTAAATATATATGAAATCAGTAAACCCCCTGAACAGATACATATATTTTTTGCTGGACCTTATTAAAGGGGATACATGAAGAATCAATATATCCTGGCCATTGATCATGGGACTTCGGGTATCAAGGCGGCGATCATCAACCTCAAGGGGCAGGTCAAGGCCTTTGATTTTGAGTCCACGCCTATCCAATTTTTCCCTGGAGGCGGAGCCGAACAGGACCCTGAAGACTGGTGGCAGGCATTGATAAAGGCATCCAAAAAACTCATCAAACGTAAGGTCGTCTCCTCAAAAGATATCATTGCCGTTAGCGTCTCATCCACCTTTTCATCCACTGTCGCCGTGGATAAAAACGGCGACCACCTCATGAATTCTCTGACTTGGATGGATTCGCGCGGGGCACCATATATCAAAAAACTGGTTGGAGGCCCGCCCAGCGTGGATGGCTACAATCTGCTCAAGATCAGGCAGTGGATTTCGCGCACCGGCGGAGGCCCTGCACTTTCAGGAAAAGACGATATTGCCCATGTCCTTTACACAAAGGAAAAACTGCCCAAGATCTATGAAGAGACATGCATGTTTTTGCCGAGTAAGGATTATCTCAACCTGCGTCTTACCGGCAAGATGGCATCATCATACGATGCCATGCACCTGTTCTGGGTCACCGATATCAGGGATATCAACAACCCTGTCTACGACGACAAACTTATCCACATGGCAGGGATGGACCGCGATAAACTGCCGCCCATGAAACATTCCATCGATATCCTCGGGACACTCCGGTCGGATGTGGCCAAAGAACTCGATCTCAAACCACACACCAGGGTAATCATGGGTTCGGCGGACCACCAGGCCGCCTTGATAGGCTCCGGTGCGGTGCGTGATTATGAGGGCCATCTCTATATAGGCACCTCTTCATGGCTACAGTGTATCGTGCCATTCAAAAAGACAGACATGTTCCACTCCATTGCATCCTTTCCCTCAGCAATCCCGGGCAGGTTCCAGAGCGTCAATGAACAGGATGTCGCCGGAGGTGCCCTTGTCTATTTGGTGGACAATATTCTCTATTACAAAAACAGGCTGCTCAAAGGTGAACCGCCCGAAGATATCTATCATGTGCTCGACGAGATCGCATGCAATGTCCCGGCCGGCAGCGGAAAACTAATCTTTACCCCCTGGCTGAACGGTGAGAGGACCCCGGTGGATGACACTGCGCTTCGGGCCGGGATCTACAATATATCCCACCACACAACCCAGGATCATATGGTAAGGGCACTCCTTGAAGGTGTTGCCTACAATACACGCTGGAGCATGCAATACGTGGAGAAGTTTGCAGGACAAAGGTTGGCACCCCTGAACATCATCGGAGGAGGAGGCAAATCCGATATATGGTGCCAGATCTTTGCCGATGTCCTTGACAGGGAGATCCGCCAGGTAAAGGATCCCATGCAGGCCAATGCGAGGGGGGCCGCCTTTATAGCGGCAGTCGCAATGGCAGAGATGACCTTTGACGATATCCCCGACCTGATCGAATATGATAAGACATTCACACCCAACCCTGATAACCGCAAGATCTATGACGCACTCTTTAATGAATTTATCCAGATCTATAAGAATAACAAGGCTATGTATAAACGCCTGAACGCGGTCTGAGAAAACACAGATGATGGGGCGAACCCGGGTTGGCATTGAGTATGGATGTCTGTTAGATGACTGGAATGTTGATCCGGGGAGATCGTACTTGATTCTTGACTTGATGCCGTCAGGAATATAGTCTTTTTTGTATCTACTCAGGTTTCAAAGGTTCACGGTTCAACGGTTGGTTTGAGTTTTTCATCGTCCTCTAACCTTGAACGTTGAACCTGAATAGTTTTATGTTTCAGGGAGATATCTGAGAAAAAGAGAGTGATACATGCCACAGAAAAAGACACAAAATAATTCCAGTGAAGTGGATCAGTGGCCGTTTCATCCCGGGGCGAGATTCGGTTTCCGTAGAAAACATTGAATCCGGAATGCCGCCACGACGATAGCATCCGGATCATCTCAGCCGTGATTTTCCCTCAACAAGCCCTTGTAAGTTACACACGAAAAAGCCCCGCTTCTCTCATTTCGAGAAACAGGGCTTTAGATGATCAGACCATAATCCCTCCTGATTACAGCTATTCAAAAGCACATATTATGCATACAAGATCAATATAATACGCTAATTCAGTAACTCCATCATGATCTCCTGTCAAGAAATATTACGGTAATACTTTCAAGCGGTAATAATTGATTTTAGTCTGAACCAACTTTAAGGAGTTATAGGTGACGTCAATACACGGTACATTTCATTTTTTCTTCGATCACTCCTGAGCAGTACAGGTTGAAAGCTGCTACACAAACCCATTTTCCCAAAACCTCGACTACAATAAAATAATGGATAAGCTTACGATACAGTCATGGACGTCGATAAGTAGGTGAACCCACTTTTTTGCGATTGAGACAAATAGTGACAGCTGTCCCTATTTAAGTCCTCTTACTTGCACTTGAAATTGCCTGCCAAATAGGATATCGTACCCCTTCATGAAAATAATAGTGACTTCGGATGGTTGAGAGGAATACAAGGATTTGACAAAAAGTGTGCTTGTAGGCATAAGCGGTGGCGTTGACAGCGCCGTGGCCGCGGCAATCCTGAAAGAGCGGGGATACCGCGTCGAGGGGCTGTACATACGAAACGGGTTCCCCGCGGGGAGCGAGAGCGAAGCGGCATCGGTTGCCGCCATACTGGAATTTCCACTCCACGTGCTGGATGCCGCACAGTCCTTCAAGGAAAACGTCGTGGATTATTTCGCCGCAGAGTATCTGACGGGCAGGACTCCAAACCCGTGCATTGTATGCAACAAGAGGATAAAGTTCAGATATCTCATAGAAGAGGCGCGCTCAAGGGGGCTGGACTTCATTGCTACTGGCCATTATGCCCGTATTGAAGACAGCGAAGGAGATGATGGCTTACGGCTGCTCAAGGGCATCGATAAAGGCAAAGACCAGTCCTATTTCCTCTTCCAGCTTGGCCAGGAAGAGCTTCAACATCTGATATTTCCCAACGGCGACAGGACAAAGAAGGAGATAAAAGAGATGGCATCCGGTCTCGGCTTGGTATCAGGCAGGGAAAGCCAGGAGATCTGTTTTATACCGGACGATAATTACAGAGATTTCCTTGAGAATTATCCCGTCACACTCCCCCGGCCCGGTAATATAGTAGATGAAAAGGGGAATGTCGTGGGAAAACACAAGGGGACACATTCTATAACCATAGGCCAGAGAAAGGGATTGAATATTGCCTCTGAACGTCCCTATTATGTTCTGGATATAGACACCAAAAGGGATGAAGTAATCGTGGGGAGAGAGGAAGACCAGTTTGCACAGGGTCTTATCGCTGCGAACTGTTCCTGGATATTACCCGGTTCTTTTAACCGGGACGTCCTGCGCGCGAAGACATATATAAGGTACCGCCACAAAGGCGTCGATTCCGAGCTCACATTCCTGCCTGACAAACGGGTGCATGTCAGATTCAATGCACCCCAAAAGGCTGTGGCTCCGGGTCAGGCAACGGTCTTCTATCAGGGGGACCGTCTCCTCGGCGGGGGATGGATTGAGAGGAGCCTGCGCGATGCTTAGGGTTGCAGTGACCACACTCGGATGCAAGGTGAATCATTACGAATCGGCGGGCATTATCGAAAAACTGGAGGCAGATGGCATTTGTGTTGTCCCTTTTTCCTCCCCTGCAGACGTGTATATAGTAAACACCTGTACGGTAACGGCGAAGACGGATTTCCAGTCAAGACAACTTGTAAGAAGGGCGCACAGGACAAACCCATCCGCGCCGATTATCGTAACCGGATGTTACGCGCAGGTTGCCCCGCAGGAGCTAACGGAACTGCCCGGCGTAAGGATGGTTGCGGGAACGGAGATGAAGGAGAACATTCCCGGGATTATACAAGGTATTACAGATGGGATACTGCAGATCCCGCCGAGTCGGGACATAGGTTTGAAAAAGAACTTCTCCAGCCTCCCCGTAACGAGATTCCCCGGACAGACACGGGCATACCTGAAAATACAGGATGGGTGCAACGCGTTCTGCAGTTACTGTATCATACCTTACGCGAGGGGCAGGAGCAGAAGCCTCCCGCCGGAGGATGTAATCAGGCAGATACACAACCTGACCGAAGCCGGACACAGAGAAATCATCCTCACTGGCATCCATCTTGGCGCGTATGGTCAGGATCTGCCCTCCCCTACCACCCTTCTTGATCTGCTGAGGGAAACAGAACATAATACAGACCTTGAGAGATTGCGCGTAAGTTCCATTAATCCAAGGGAAATACCAAATGACATGATCGATCACATAAGAAATTCAAAGATGATATGCCGGCACCTTCACATATCTCTTCAGAGCGGCGACGACAGCATTCTGAAACTAATGAGGAGGCATTACACCACCGACCAGTTCAAAGAGGTTATAGAAAAATTACAGGCCGCGATCCCCGAGATCGCCATAGGGATAGATGTCATAACAGGGTTCCCCGGTGAAGGGGAAAAAGAATTCCGTACCAGTGCTGACTTTATTGAGAACCTGGGGGTTGCCTATCTTCATGTTTTCCCATATTCTGAGCGCCCCGGAACATCCGCCTCCACGCTTCCCGATCAGGTCATGAAATCCGTCAGGAAAGAGCGCGCCGCTATATTGCGGGACACAGGCAACCGGAAGAGGACAAAATTTAACAGCGGATTTGTTGGGAAAAAGCTTACCGTTCTGGTGGAGGGAAGCAAAGACAAAGAGACCGGTTATGTAAAGGGATTTTCAGACAATTATGTGCCGGTACTCATACCCGAAGGCGATATGTCTCTTTCAAACCACATTGTACAGGTCACAGCTGAACATATAATCGGGGGAAAGGTCATTGGAAGGATAGAATTGGATGGATGAAGAACGGATTGACAGTCTTGAAGAGTTGTCAAAGATGCTGAATTGTACATTCAGTGATATCTCCCTGCTTGACATATCTCTTACTCACAGTTCATATGCCAATGATAATCACGATCTCAAATGTGAAGACAACGAAAGGCTGGAATTTCTGGGAGATGCAGTCCTGGAACTGTGCATAAGCGATATACTGATAAAAAAGTTTCCCGACTATGCTGAGGGACAGCTTTCAAAGGTAAGAGCGGCCATGGTCAACGAGCAACCGCTGGCCGGACTGGCACGTGAGCATAAGATCGGCGATTTCATGCTTCTGGGCCGGGGGGAGGAAAATTCCGGGGGAAGGGACAAGGACTCAATCCTCGGAAATGCGTTTGAGGCGATTATAGGCGCCATATATCTTGACGGGGGATACGAAAGCGCGCTCCGGTTTATAAAGACAACCTTTCAATCTCTTGTCGATGAGTGGATTGAAAGCCCAATATACCTCGATTACAAATCGCTGCTCCAGGTGGCCTGCCAGGGCAGGTTCAGATTAGTACCCCAATATCGAACTACAGGCACGTCCGGCCCTGATCATGACAAGACCTTCGAGATAGAAGCATCCATTGGCGATAGGGTCTCAACAACCGGAACTGGAAAAAACAAGAAAGAGGCCGAACAGGACGCGGCCATGAAAGCTCTGCAGAAGCTCGAAGAGTTATGAAACCGCTGATAATTCCAATATTTGTAATATACAAGGGATGCCCCAACCGTTGCGTATTCTGCAACGAGAGGATAACCGCCGGGGACTATCCTGACAGACTTACAGAAGATACCATCCGAAATATATGCGACAAGCATCTGAATAACAGCGAGAGGAGATTCGATCAGATTGCCTTTTACGGAGGAAACTTTACCGGGATTGACCGGGACTATCAGATTGAACTGCTGGATATCGCGCAATCCTATGTGAACGCAGGGATGGTAAACTCAATAAGGATATCAACCAGACCAGACTACATAGATGACGACAGAATTGAACTTCTTACACAATACAATGTCTCCACTGTGGAAATAGGCGCCCAGTCAATGGTTGACGAGGTGCTGTCCGCTTCAGGAAGGGGGCACTCATCGGATGATATAAGGGCTGCTGTAAGACTCTTAAAAGGAAATGAAATTGAAACGGGGGTGCACTTGATGGTCGGTCTCCCCGGCGATACCCGGAAGCGGTTTGAATATACCGTAGAAGAAATTATCGGCCTGCAACCTGACACTGTGAGAATACATCCGACCATTGTCTTCAAAGACACTTCCCTGGCAAAGACATATCTTGAAGGTGAGTATCAGCCGACAACGCTGGACGACGCCGTTGAACTCTGTAAATACGCCCTGTTGAAGTTTCAAAAGGCCGGTATACCCGTTATAAGACTGGGGCTTCACACAACAAAGGAAATGGAGACAGATAATAATATCATTGCCGGCCCGTTTCACCCGGCATTCCGGTCTCTCGTGGAGGGAGCCATATTTCTGGACATGGCATCGGACCTTTTGAAATCGACAGATCTGAAGGACGGGGATGTTGTATTATCCGTGGCCCCCAAAGATGTGTCGAATCTGAGGGGTATGAATAACCGGAATATTAAAATACTGAAGGAATCTTTCAACCTGACAAAGATAAATGTCAGAGAAGACGCAAAGCAGGAACGATGGTCATTAATGATTGGAAATAATTAGCAGGAGAGCCATTTCCCGAAACAAACTTTTTTCACCTTGGGAAGAGACACAATTACCTGTCACTCACATAAGAGCGACTAAAATTATTATGATGTCTGCAGATATCAGGATCTGTAACGATGGACAAAAAGACGATCGACCTTGTTGATGCGGCCATTGGCAGGCGGAAGCCCCTGAGGAAGATAACGAATGCCATGCGGCTGGTCAACGGGCTCGGCGACGGGTTGCCCGGGTTAGTGCTCGAGCAGTATGATAACCACTGTGTAATCCACCTGTTTGATAAGCGATGGATCACCCGTAAGGAAACCCTGGCGGAATTTGTCAAAAACCGTCTTGACGCCCGTTACCTTATTATAAAAGAAAGGCTGGACCCAACGGCGCTCAAGTCGGAGCAGATTAACGCGAGCGTCTGGATAGATGAGGCGCCGTCCCGGACGGTGATTCAGGAGAACGCCCTTCGGTTCGGCGTCGATCTCAATGATGGCCTGAATAGCGGTCTATTTCTGGATATGCGCCACAACCGAAAGATCGTTGCCGGATTGACAAAGGGACTCAGGGTGCTGAATTGTTTTGCGTACACTTGTTCCTTTGGTGTATATGCCCGTGCTTCCGGTGCGTCGAGCGTTGTCAATGTGGACATCAGCCGCAAGAGCCTGGATCGCGGCCGCGAAAACTATGAACTGAATCGGCTGGATTGCGCCGAGGGTGAATTTGTCCGGGCCGATGCCCTGACATATATGAAACTGGCCAACAAGAAGGGCAACCGTTTTGGTTGTGTGATCCTTGATCCGCCCTCTTTTGCCCGGCACGGCGGGAAGGTATTCAGCGTTAAAAAGGATTTTGCCGCCCTGATCGACGCGGCGATGATGATCCTGCAACCCGGCGGGGTTATGCTGGCGGCGACGAATTTCAGCGGGCTTACCCATAAAGCCTTGGAGGAAACGGTGCTTGCCGTGGGCAGAGAGAAAGTGAAGTCGATCAGGCCGCTTGGACAGGACACGGATTTCCCCGGCAGTGGGCGCATGCCAGAAAGCTATCTGGCGGCCTTGCTGGTCAAGACAAAGTGAACGCAATAACAGATCTGTCTAATGATTACTTGCAGCCCACGTATCGTGGAAGTACAATCAGCCAGTATATGTAACTGATCAAATTAACGAACCAGAACAAAAGGGAGAGTCATGGCTAAGGGAAAAAACGCTAAAAAAACAGTTAAGAAAAATTCAGAAAAAACGTTGAAAGAAAAGCGTAATGAGAAAAAAGAGAAGAAGGCCCAAAAGGGTAAAATTTTAACACCTTAATCAAATGAGTTTTGAAACGAATAGGACTGTCTCGGTTTGATGTCTATTTGTTTTCATTTAAGAAAAACAACTACGGACAAACGTCAATCAGATAACAAGTCGTTGCCGTCTGCTACTAAAGCGGCGATTGGATTGAAGCGTTAGCTGTACCGTACTCTTTACAGCCTGTAGAAAGAGCGCGAGTGCCAGGAAAAGAGGGAAACGAGGCATATGGACGGGACAAGGCGTGAACAGATACACCCCGGATCACAGGTACAGATCGTGTTAAAGAAGGATCAGCGTTCCGGCACACTCACTAAGGGTATCGTGAAAGACATTCTGACTAAATCCCCCGTTCACCACCATGGGATCAAGGTCCGCCTGGAGGGTGGTGAGATTGGACGCGTCAAACAAATCAGATAAGGAGGGATGCCGATGGAGGGATGGACTGAAGAGGAAATCAGGAACAAGGATTTGATGGCGCCATGCGGCCTGCACTGCGGAATGTGCGGCGTTTACATCGCAACGAGGGATGGAAATGAGAAGTTCAAGACTGTTATGGGAAACCTCTACGGAACAAAACCCGAAGAGACGGAATGCCTGGGATGCATGCAGTCCGATCCTCCGAAGAATCTCTACTTTTTCTGCACAGACTGCGAGATAAGGGACTGTGTAAAATCAAAGGGATATTACTCCTGCCATCAGTGTGAAGATTGGCCCTGTCATCTTATAAAAAATTTTCCACTTGCGACCGGCGTGCGGGTAATGGAGAGAACTATCCCCCTCTGGCGAGACAAAGTAGCCAGAGACGGTGATGAAGAGGGCAGCGTTGAATGGGTACGGGCGGAGTGTGAACGGTACCACTGTCCTTCGTGCGGCAAGCCGCTATTCAGGGGAGCTCAGCGTTGCAGGGCCTGTAATGAGCCCGTGGCCGACAAACTGGATGGATCACTATAGCATGTAAGATTCCAGCGACTATTTTTTGATCTGACCCTTTAATTACTTCTGTATAAAGATTATGGTCTCGATTAAATCAGCTCATTTATTCTCTTTATTACTCTCAGCAGTTATGCTGGGGTTGCTTATCGGTAACCTGGCTTACGCGGAGAGTGAGGGCAGTGTGAGTCCGGGAGCCCCAATCATCGACAGTAAGATGACCAGTCATGAAGCCTTTGATGGTGTAAACCCGGGATGCCCGGAGAAGATCCGCAAAAGCCAGAAGATAGTCACGGTCAGATATTACTCATCCGACAATTGTATCCATCAAGGTCAGCTGGTTATTGATGGTGAACTGGAAAATGATATCCGTACCGTGTTCGATGTGGCATTAAAAGAACACTTTCCGATCCATTCGGTCATCCCAATCTCAGATAAGCGGTTTCGCAAAGATAATCGCTGGGATGACGACCTTTCCATGGAAGCTAATAATACATCCGCATTCAATTACAGATTTGTCACGGGAAGCAGCCACCGTCTATCTGAACACGCATACGGCAGGTCGATTGATATCAATCCTCTTCAGAATCCCTACATTAAAGGGGACACTATTCTGCCAAAAGGCGCTAAATATGACCCGGATGTTAATGGTACGCTTACGACAGATCATCCGATTGTGCTTACCTTTCTGCGGCTTGGCTGGGAATGGGGCGGCAACTGGACATCTTGCAGGGATTACCAGCATTTTGAGAAACCTTTGAATAAATAATGGTGATGCCAACCAAGATACGATAGAGGCTCATCAACGGGTTTGGCAATTTCCCCGGCATCCCGGGATAAAATTTTTCATGAATCATTAAACCCTCGCTCTCACTATTTCGCTATGATAGTTCAAAGATTAACTGGTTTCTCAGTTTAAGAAGTAACGCTGTCGGAGGGACGCTGTGGTCAATTCGTTCTAAACACAACAAGGGGGGATCGTTCATATGGAATACATTATCCAGCTATTCAAGGTTGCGCCGTTGCTGGCGTTGTTTATAACTTTGGCACTCGGTTATTTGGTCGGTAAACTTAAAATTGGAAGCTTTCAATTGGGAGGGATTGCCGGGACCCTGTTAGTCGGTGTCGTAATCGGCCAGCTGAATGTAGATATTGATAGCGGTATCAAATCAATTTTCTTTGCCCTGTTTATCTACGCTGTAGGTTATCAGGGGGGACCTCAGTTCTTCCAGTCATTAAACCTGCGCACCCTCAACCTCTTGGCCTCATCATTCCTCATGACATTTACAGGATTACTTTGCGTACTCGGAGCAGCCCTGTTATTCAATCTTGATCGCGGGACCGCGGCCGGCCTGGCAGCCGGCGGCCTCACCCAATCGGCAATTATCGGAACCGCCGGTAATGCAATCGCAAATCTTAACGTTTCAGCATCACTCAAGCACATCATGGAGACCAATGTGGCTGTCGGTTATGCCGTGACGTACATATTTGGTTCCCTCGGCCCCATAATTATGGCCACATGGTTTTTCCCTACCTTAATGAAGTGGAATATCAAAGACGAAGCAACAAAGCTTGCCCGGAAGATGACCGGGGGATCAGCACGTTTGGAGCCAGGTCAATTTAATGCAATAAGGCGTGTAGTTACCAGGGCATTTGAGGTTTCTGCGAACAGTAAGATGGTCGGCAAGACTACTCTAATAATCGACGAGGAACTTTCTGATGTTGCTGTTGAAGCCATTGTTCGTGAGGGTAAATCGCTTGATCTATCCAATGAAACGGTGGTTAGGGTTGGTGATGAACTGGTACTGACAGGAATGATAGAAATAATGGAAAAGGCAGGAAGTTACTTCGGACCCGAAGTGACCCTTCCGAGAGACTTCCAGTTTGTTGAAGAAAATCGGGAAATCATACTCACCAAAAAATCGCTTATTGGTAAGGAGCTTCAACAAATCCACGACGAGGTCAGTGTCGATTTACGTCACGGTGTATTCCTGACCGGAGTGAAGCGTATGGGGAGGGAACTGCCTGTCGCGGCTAAACTTGTCTTACACAGAGGTGACGAAATTCAACTCACTGGCTCACAGAGTGACTTGAATCGCGTTCAATCCAGGATTGGTTACAAGATTACGGCGGCAGCAGTAACTGATTTTATCTTTTTTGGTATAGGCATGTCCGTGGGTCTTCTTATCGGGTTAATTTCGTTTAAGATTGCGGATATTCCGGTCAATATTGGTTCCGGAGCCGGGTGTCTGATATCCGGCCTTTTCTTCGGCTGGCTGCGTAGCGTCCACCCGCATTTTGCAGCTTTGCCGACAGGGGCCTCCAATTTCCTTCGGGATTTCGGACTTGCAGTATTCGTTGGCCTGGTCGGTCTCATGGCAGGCCCTCAGGCTATTGTAATGATCAAAGAGTATGGCTTTACCCTGTTGCTGCTGGGCGTCGGGGTAACGCTCATTCCTCAGATTATAACCTTCTATATCTCTTATTACCTGTTGCGAATCAAGAATCCCATCGAAATACTTGGAGCGATGGTTGGAGGTCGCAGCGCGAATCCGGGTTTCGCGGCCCTGCTTGAGAAGGCGGGCAACGCAACACCGGTTGTTTCATTTACTGTAACTTACGCTGTGGCGAACGTATTTCTCACGCTTTGGGGACCTGTAATAATCGGTATTATCACTAAGAATCCAACACCCTAACCAAAAGGAGGTATGACCATGGAAAATCAAGACTACAGCAAATTTGTCAACTTAAGTCCTTTTGAACTTAAAGACAAACTGATCGGAATTGCAACCTCAAATTCGCAACGAATGATGCTGAATGCGGGACGGGGAAATCCAAACTTCCTCGCTACCCTACCGCGACGGGCGTTTCTGCGCCTCGGCGATTTTGCTATGCAGGAAACAGAACGATCATACTCCTATCTGAACAGTGGCTTCGGCGGGTTGCCTGAGCGCCAGGGTATCGTTCAACGATTCGAATCATATGCCCACCACTACAAAAACACAGAAGGGGTAAGGTTTCTTCTATCCGCAATCTCGTATGTGAATGACCAGTTAGGACTCGATCGTGAATCGTTTCTCCACGAAATGGTGGGGGCCTTTCTCGGTTGCAATTATCCGGAACCGCCTCGCATTCTGCCGAATACCGAGGTCATCGTTAAGGCCTATCTGGCCCAGGAAATGTACGGCGATGTTCCAGATATGGGTTCATTTTCGCTTTTTGCAACCGAAGGTGGAACCGCTGCTATGACCTATACGTTTCAAACTCTCCGAGAAAATGGCCTGCTCAAACCTGGTGATAAGATTGCAATAGGTACTCCGATTTTTGCTCCATACCTCGAGATTCCCGTTCTCTCGGATTTTCAACTTGAAATCGTCGATGTGCGCATGGATGAAGATCAGGACTGGCAGTTCACCGAGTCAGAACTCAAGAAACTCGAAGACCCGGAAGTCAAGGCGTTTTTTGTCGTCAATCCCAGCAATCCCCCTTCAACAAAGATTTCAGAAGAAGTTTTGGAAAAAATCGCAAAGTTGATCAACGAAAAACGAAAAGATATCTTCGTCCTCACGGATGATGTTTACGGAACGTTCGCTGATGACTTCGTTTCCGTGTTCGCCAAATGCCCACGCAATACCATCTGTGTATATTCTTTCTCCAAATATTTCGGCGCCACCGGCTGGCGGCTCGGAGTCATTGCCATACATGATGACAATGTCTTTGACGAGGCCCTCGCAAACCTTCCGGAAGAAACGAAGAAAAATCTTGATAAGCGTTATTCATCGTTGACCACCAATCCGAGGGATGTCCGCTTTATAGATCGTCTCGTTGCGGACAGCCGTACAGTCGCGCTGAACCATACGGCCGGTCTGTCACTGCCTCAGCAGCTTCAGATGACTCTGTTTGCACTCAATGGACTTATGGATCTGGAGAGTTATTACAAAAATTCAGCAAAACGGCTGATTCGGGATCGTTATAATACCCTGTGCAACAACATGGGGATCGAAACGGTTAGCGGTCCCAATGAAATCGACTACTACACGTTGATCGATCTGGAAAAGCTGGGCGGCCAACTCTACGGCGATAAATTCTCCGACTGGTTCAGAAAGGAAAACAAGGGAATTGATTTCCTGTTCAGACTGGCAAGGGAAACCGGCGTGGTGTTACTTCCTGGAGCGGGCTTTGAGGTTGTCAATCCGTCGGCCAGAGTTTCACTGGCAAATCTGACACATATCGAATACGCCGCGATCGGAAAGTTCACCCGTCAGTTACTGGACGAGTACTATGATGATTTCATGAAGATGAAGACCAATACCTGAATAGAAGTTGGGTAAATTACGAAAATAAGGGAGGGCAGTCCACCTGTTTATCTTTGGTTGAAGCGCGTGGAAACCAGGAGTCGGGCCCGCTGGTTGCCGGTCCTAAGGGGAAAATGGTGATGGAGTCCATAATAAAGGCCATGCATGGAAATGATGGAGACCTTCATCAGGCAGCCAGGATTGCATGTGAGGGGCTGACTGATTTTGCCGCCCGCATGGCGCAGGAAGCCGAGAGATCAGCCGCGGAGGAAAAAGACACGGTACGTGCTGAGGAACTTAAAGAAATAGCGCGTATCTGTTACAAAGTCCCACAGGAACCGGCCGGGACCTTTCATGAGGCCTTACAGTCGTTATGGCTGACCCATATGGCAGTGAATTTTGAAGGAATCAACTCTGCAATCTCTTTCGGGAGGATGGATCAATATCTTTATCCTTATTACCAGCAAGATCTAGAAGGTGTTGAGTGCATTGAATCAGGTAAAGATGTAACCGCTGGAGGGGCCATGTATAATTCAAGCGGCATACAGCGGAAGGCGGGCTGGTGGTACGGGTAGCCGGCTACTGCGCATACTTCGACGACCTGCATGATTCGGCGAAACAGGAAATCATTGCCAGAACTCGCTTAGAGATATAACAAGAGCTTTCCTGTTGACATTTAAATGTTATGACGCTATGATGTTGCATATATCAGGAGGTAACATTATGGCAGCATTATCAAAACGTTCTACTATCTATCTGGATCCCGTCCTTCATCAGGCATTACGAATTAAGGCCCTCGAAACCTCCCGTTCAATGTCGGAGATAATTAACGAAGCTGTAAGAGAGGCACTTGCCGAGGATGCCGAGGACCTCGGTGCTTTTGAAGAAAGGGTAAACGAACCCCTGATCAGTTATGAACGGATGGTCAAGAGACTTAAAAAAGATGGTCGCATATAAAATCTTTTTCAAAAAATCGGTCTGGAAGGATTTTGAAGCAATCCCGAAGAAGGATTTAAAAAGGATACTTGAACGCATCGAATTGCTTGGTGGAAATCCACGCCTTCCAGGTTGCAGAAAATTAACCGGTCAGGAAAAGTATCGTCTGCAGCAGGGACAGTATCGGATTCTGTATTCCATTCAAGATGAAGGACTTTCTGTCTGGATAGTAAAAGTTGGCCATCGAAAGAATGTATATCATTGAACGTGTCGTGTGCGTGAACAATATGGCACCGCCGCAAAGCCACCCATTCCCACCGGGCGCTTTTTTATTGAAAACTGGCCGGTTAAATGATAGCTATTCGTATCTTTCGTGTCCGCACCATCCCACACCCTTAAAAATATGTTATGCGTAAAAATGGATTCGAAAAGACATTAGAGGAAACATTTAAACAGAGCTCATGAGCAGGTATAGTAAGAAAAGAACCCTGATGATCAATAACCACCTCATGGCAAGGGCTATTACTGATGAAAGGGTCCTGAAAGCTATGGGAACGGTCCCGAGACATCTCTTTGTAGATGAAGGACTCCAGGACCAGGCATATTCCGACAACCCACTTCCCATTGGTTCCAGACAGACCATCTCTCAACCCTATATTGTGGGACTTATGACCGAAGCACTTGAACTGATGGGAACCGAAAAGGTCCTTGAGATAGGAACTGGATGCGGTTATCAAACCGCTATTCTGGCAGGGCTGGCCGAGATGGTGTTTTCCATCGAGAGGATTGCATCTCTCGCTTTCAGGGCGCAAAAGACACTGGATTCGCTCCATTACCACAACATATTGATCAGGGTCGGAGACGGAACGTATGGATGGAGTGACGAATCCCCATTCGACGCTATTATAGCCACCGCCGGCGCCCCGAAAATTCCAGAAACTCTCCAGAAACAACTCGCTGTCGGAGGGAGGCTTGTCATCCCTGTCGGCAGTCAAACCTCGCAAACATTATTAAAGATCACCCGCCAGTCGGAAAAGCTCGATGACATGGAGATAGAGGAGCTCTGCGGGTGTCGCTTTGTTGATCTTATAGGAGAACACGGATGGAAGGATTAGCATAGCGAATGCTTAGACGATTATACGACTGGGTTCTTCACTGGGCTGAAACACCCTATGGATCATGGGCCTTATTTCTCCTTGCATTCGCGGAATCGAGTTTTTTCCCCGTGCCGCCCGATGTCCTGCTGATCGCGCTGGCGATATCTATTCCTGCCAAGGCATTCCGGTACGCACTGATATGTTCTATCGGATCAATTCTGGGAGGTACTGCCGGATATGTTATCGGGTATCAGTTTATGGATCTGGTCGGATTTCGTATAGTTGACTTCTATGGTTTCACGGATCAATATCTCTCTATGGGTGAATTATATAACCGATACAACGCATGGGCCGTCGGGATAGCAGGTTTTACACCCATTCCCTACAAGGTTTTCACGATATCGGCAGGCGCGTTCAAGGTAAATTTTGTAATTTTTCTCATAGCTTCAGCGATAAGCAGGTCAGCAAGATTTTTTCTTGTAGGGTGGCTTATATATAAATTTGGTACTGGTATCAGGTTGTTTATTGACCGTTATTTTAATATACTGGCATTTGTCTTTGTGGCGCTTATTATCGGAAGTTTTATCTTAATTAAATATCTTTTGTAATTGGGACCCTATGTTACGCGACAAAAAGATACCGATTATACTCCTTTTTCTCCTGATATTTATCACTGCCTGTGCAACCACACACAAGCAAAGTGGTGTTTACCACCGTGTGAAAAAGGGTGAGACTCTGTGGAGAATATCCCGGGCCTATAATTGCGATCTCGCCAAACTTGCCGAAGCCAACTCCTTGCCTGACACGAATATCAAGGCAGGGAGCGTCCTGTTTATCCCAAATGCAACAAATGCCAAATCCATCAAATCCGGCAAGACACGTGATACAAAAAAAACGTTCCGTTCCAGGAATATTCAAAAGCAAAGCGACAAAAAATCTCTCACGAAAAAACCTTCCAGCCCGAAAAATGTACCCAAAACAAAACCAGGCAAGCCCAGTCTTATATGGCCGGGAGAGGGCAAAGTAACTTCAAAATTCGGAACCTATAAAGGATTGCGCCATAACGGAATCAAGATAAGCGGGAAGGAGGGAGCATCCATCGTGGCTTCCGCCGGAGGAATCGTAATACATTCCGCACCCATCAAATATTATGGAGAAACTATTATCATAAAACACAACAGCACCTACTCGACGGTTTACTCCAACCTGAAGGCAAGGTCGGTACAGACTGGGCACGTCGTCAGCAAAGGCGACAAGATAGCGCTTCTCGGAAAAGAAGCGCAGTCCGGAAAGTCATATCTGTACTTTGAAATACGATATAAAAACAGGGCAAGAAATCCCATCTTCTATCTGCCAAAAAAGAAATGAAACTGTTAATCAACTGGATCAGAAATAAGGAGGAACAATGAAACTGGAGAATAACATATATACTTACGAGTGGACGAATCCGTATGAAAACAACTGTAACAGCTTTTACATTGGAGGAAGTGTCTGTGCGCTTATAGACCCGGGTCTCAAACTGTTTCTTCCCGATCTTCTGAAAAAAATGAAGGGGGACGGGATAGATCTGAAAGATATTAAATATGTAATAAATACTCATTCACATCCCGACCACTTTGAGGCATCCGAAGCCTTTGACGAAGATAAGAATATAAAGATAGGATTGCACAAAGACGGAATGGATTTCATGGATGAGATAGGTGGACACATGTATGGCCTGTTTGGATTAGACACCCCGAAAGTCCACATAGACATGGCGCTGGAGGAAGGACCCCTCAAACTCGGGGATGAAGATTTCGAGATACTGCATGTACCCGGTCACTCGCCTGGATCAATCGCCCTGTACTGGCCTTCAAAAAAGGTCCTATTCCCCGGAGACGTGATATTCAACCAGAACATCGGGAGAACGGATTTTCCCGGAGGCAGCGGAGACCTTTTGAAAAAAAGCATCAAGACACTATCAGGACTTGATGTCGACTATCTCCTCCCGGGCCATATGGAAGTAATCACTGGAAACGAGAACGTAAAGCGCAACTTCCAATTTGTAATAGATCGCGTACTTCCCTACATATAGAAAGATTATACATCCGAATCAAGGACATAGGCGAAAATGAGGGGCGCCACTATCGTGGCGTCCGATTCTATGATGTAGCCAGGTGTATCCACGGCTATTTTCTCCCATGTAATCTTTTCGTTCGGCACAGCCCCGGAATAGGAGCCATAACTCGTAGTGGAATCACTGATCTGGCAGAAATAGCTCCAGAGATTCACATCCTTCATGCCCATATCCTGCCTTAACATGGGCACTACACAAATGGGAAAGTCACCCGCGATACCTCCCCCTATCTGAAAGAACCCCACAGGATGCTCCCGGCATGTATTTCGGTACCATTGCGACAAAGACATCATGTATTCGATGCCGCCGCGCACGGTATGGACATTTCGGATATTGCCCCTTAGACAATGAGAGGCAAAGATGTTGCCAAGGGTGGAATCTTCCCAGCCCGGGACAAATACGGGGAGGTTCTTTTCGCACGCCGCGAGCAGCCAGCTGTTTTTGGGGTCAATCTGATACGGCTCAAACTTCCCTTCGCGCAGGAGGCGATAGAAATACTCGTGAGGGAAGAAGCCCTCCCCTTTCCGGTCCGCCTCCATCCAGACTTCGAGCATCCTGCCTTCAATGCGCCGCATGGCTTCCTCTTCAGGAATGCAGGTGTCGGTCACACGATTCAACTGGCGGTCCAGAAGTTCACGTTCATCGGAGGGCGCCAGATCCCGATATTTCGGGATGCGGAGATAATGGTCATGCGCAACGAGGTTAAAAACATCTTCTTCGAGATTGGCTCCCGTGCAGCTGATCGCGTGCACCTTGTCCCTGCGTATCATTTCCGCGAGAGAGATGCCTAACTCTGCGGTGCTCATAGCGCCGGCAACTGTCACCAACATCCGTCCGCCTGAAGACAACAGATGCTGATACCCCTCCGCCGCGTCGATAAGTGCGGCGGAATTAAAGTGTTTGAAGTGGCGCTGCATAAAAGCCTTGATATTGTCTTTTTCCATAATCTCCCCAACCCGATTTTCAGAACAGATGGTCCTACCTAACACAAATCATTCATAAACACTACTTTCCGAGGTCAGTTCAATGACGGGCACCGATAGCATGAGAACACTGATTATCAATCATTCCCTGCTTGATAAATATCCCCTTTTCATATAAATTATCCCACCACAGATTAAAATGAAAGGATACACATTATGAACAAGAAAAATGCCTTTTATCCCGACTGGTATGAAGAAATTCCACCCGCCAAATCATACAGGACCATCCTTAAGTGGGGTGGAATGGATAAGTTCAAACATCCAAACAAGGGGCTGTATAAACTGATAAAAGAATCTTTTGACATGACGGACGAGGATTTCATGACGTCGCATGACATGGGTCTGGACGAAGTTTCTTTTCAGATACCCTCAACCCTCTCTCCAAATGACATGGCGGCATTCGAAAAGATCGTCGGGGTTGAAAATGTAAAGGCCGACAATTTTTCACGCCTTGAAGTCGCGTACGGCAAAGCCACGTATGATGCATTCAGGCTGAGAGAAGGAATCGTAGAAAACCTCCCCGGTGCTGTGATTCACCCGAGAAGCAAAAATGATATTTTGGAGATAATTACCTACTGCAACGAGAAATCAATAGCTGTATATGTCTTCGGAGGTGGTTCATCGGTTACAAGGGGATTTGAGTGCATGCGGGCAGGAATCACACTTGACATGAGAACTCACATGAAGCGCATACTGAAGTTAAGCGAGGGGAATCACACAGTTACGGTAGAGCCGGGGATCTTCGGACCGGATCTGGAAAACGCCCTGAACAACGCTCCACAGGAGTTCGGCGCGGAAAGGTCCTATACCTGTGGGCATTTTCCACAATCCTTCGAATATTCATCGGTAGGTGGATGGGTGGTAACAAGGGGAGCAGGCCAAAACTCCACCTATTACGGAAAGATAGAAGATATCGTTGTGTGCCAGGAATATATCACGCCCGCGGGAACAATCAGGACGGATGAATACCCGGCGTCCGCAACAGGTCCCTCCATCGACCAGATAATGATAGGGAGCGAAGGAGCCTACGGGATACTTGTTTCCGTGACGCTTAAGGTACGCCGTTACCAACCGGGCAACAACAGACGATTCAGTTTTATCTTCAAGAACTGGGATGACGCCATCAATGCGGCAAGAGAGATAATGCAGGGAGAATTCGGCTACCCCTCGGCTTTCAGATTGTCTGACCCCGAAGAAACCGACGTCGCCATGAAGCTTTATGGTGTGGAGGGTACCATAATTGACAAAATGCTGAAACTGCGTGGATATAAATCAGGAGAAAAATGCCTCCTCCTCGGAAATACCGACGGCAACAGGGGTCTTACCCAACTAATCAAGCATAATGTCCGGAAGATATGCAAAAGACACGGGGCCATGTATACAACGGGTTTCGTCACCAAAAAATGGGAACATAGCAGATTTACCGACCCTTACATGAGAGAAGACCTGCACGATTTCGGCGTTATTATTGACACACTCGAATGCGCCGTCAACTGGGAGCAGCTCAAACATGTCCACAAGCACGTCAGAGAATACTGCAAGAGCAGACCCAAAACAATCTGCATGACACACTGCTCTCATTTTTACCCGCAGGGAACAAATCTATATTTCATCTTCATTGGAAAGATGGAGAAGGATGAATTCGTGGATTATCACAAGGGAGTACTCGATGCCATCCAGAGATCGGGGGCCGCCATAAGCCATCATCACGGCATAGGAAAACTTTTCGCGCCGTGGCTGGAAGGCCAGATTGGAAAGAATGAGTTAGACGTCTTCAGTACACTGAAAAAACATTTCGATCCCAACAACATCATGAATCCCGGTGGAACACTCGCGCTTGACATGCCTGATTCCGAAAAAAGATTTACGAAGAAGGATTGATGGTCTCGTAAAAAGTCGAAATACGCACAATTTTGACATTCCCGTGAAAACGGGCATCCAGTCTTTTTAGGTACTTAGCCCTCCATGGATTCCCGCCTGCGCGGGAATGACAGACTTTTTACGAATGCGTCAAGATTAGGTCGAAGGATCTATTTATGATTCTTTTGATTTATGAGGATTTTCGTTCAAGATCAAGGCATGCGAAAAAAATAACCGCAGGTATATAGTTGATATTCCGAGGATTATTTTTTGTGCATAACGCAGAGATTGGGCGAAAAGACCATTAATCAACAGAATCATTTATCCGGATCTACCAGCCCCTTAACAAACCATCTCTGCATGAAGAGGACCACAAGAATCGGCGGCAGCATCACAAGCAATGAACCGGCAAGAGCAACATTCCAGTAAGGCAAATCATCCGCCGCTGGAATCAGATGCTGAAGACCGATGACGGCCGTCATCATCTTCGGGTTTGTAGTAATAAGCAGCGGCCAGAGATACTGGTTCCACCCATAGACAAATTCAATGACGACAAGCGCCGCGATATTGGTCTTGGAAAGAGGAAGGAGAATCTTCTTGAAAAAGGTCATGGCAGAAGCCCCATCCATCTTGGCCGCCTCGCAAAGTTCCTCGGGAATTGTGAGGAAGAACTGCCGGAAAAGAAAGGTGCAGGTCGCTGAGGCGACGAGGGGCAGGATAAGACCCGTGTAGCTGTCCAGGATGCTCCACTCGAGTGTCACCACTATATCGTGGCCAGCTATCCAGGTCACGACACCGTCCAGATTCAGGACGGTCCACAGCTTTTGAAAGGGACCCATCAGATTCGCGGCCATCTCGTAGGTGGGAAGGATTCTTACTTCCACCGGAAGCATCAGCGTACAGAAGACCGAGACAAAAACCAGGGTTCTGAAACGGTAATCGAAGTAAACGATCGAGAACGCGCCCAGCAGGGAGACGCTGATCTTGCCTATGGTAATACCCGATGCCATGATGAATGAATTCAACAGGTTCGTTCCCAGGTTACCTTCCACCCAGGCCCTCTTAATGTTCACCCAGAACTGATCTCCCGGAATCAGCGGCATTGGAACCCTGGACACATCTTCAATGGGAAGCGTTGCGGCGATTATGGCGTAAATAACCGGAAAGCCGACAATAATAATCCCCGTGATCAAAAAGATGTATGTAAGTGTATCCAGAATCGGTGTTTTCTCAACCATTAACTGTTATCCCGCGTATTGAACCTTTTTTTCCACATACTTGAATTGAAAAAGCGTAACCGCAACTATCAGGGTCATCAACACGATAGACTGTGCTGCCGACCCCCCCATATTCAGGCCTATGAACCCGTCCTGATAGACCTTGTACACCAGTATATTCGTAGCTCCTCCGGGTCCACCCTGCGTCATCATATGAACAACACCGAAGGTCTCGAAGAATGAATAGATGATGTTCATGACCGTAACGAAAAACAGCGTCGGCGACAGGAGCGGAACAGTTATAGTCCAGAAACGTCTGAAGGGACTGGCCCCATCTATTGCCGCCGCCTCGATGAGGGATTTAGGAATAGCCTGAAGCCCGGCTATAAAAAATACAAAATTATAACTGATCTGCTTCCAAGCGCTTGCCATGATTATCATAAACATTGCGTCAGATCCCCTTAAAACAGGGTTCCAGTCAACACCGAACCAGCGCTTGATCCCGAGAGCGATAACCCCGTATGAAGGGTGAAGCAGGAAGAGCCACAGGATACCAGAAATTGCCGGCGCCACGGCATAGGGCCAGATAAGCATGGTTCTGACCACGGCCTTCGCTTTCAGCGCCCGGTTTGCCATTGTGGCGATAAAAAGACCGAGTGATATGGATACTGTCGCGACAGACATACTGAAAAAAAGCGTAATTCCAATGGATTTAAGATAGAGTGGATCGGTAAAGAGTGCTGTAAAGTTCGAAAACCAGATGAAGGTGCTGTGCTGTCCGAACGGATCGCTTCGCATTACCGACTGCATCAGGCCCTGGGCGGCAGGCCAGTAGAAAAAAGCGAGCGTCACCACGATCTGTGGAAGTATTAACAGGTACGGAAGTGTTCTTGATGAAAAGAGAGATCTTTTTATCATTGTTTCGTTATTCACAAAACAACGCTTCCCCCACATGCTGGGGAAGCGTTGCCCATGTCTAGAGTTTTAAAGTTGCTGCTTACTGATAGATTTTCTCAAATTCCCGAAGCTGTTTATTGCTCCGTTTAACCGCACTGTCCATGGCCTCTTGCGGCGTCTTGGTATCGTTCCAGACAAGTTCCAATTCTTCATTGATGATATTCCTTATCTGGATGAAATAACCGAGACGGAGACCGCGTGAAACCTTTGTCGGAACCTTGCGTGTCAGCTGTTTGATACCAACCTCCTGATAGGGTTGCTCATTGTAATAACCATCTTTCTTCAGTTGATCATAGGCCGCAAGAGTGATCGGGAAATACCCGGTTTCCTTGTGCCAGTATATCTGCATATCCTGCCTGCCGAGATGTTTCATGAATGCCGCAACACCCTTGTAGTCCTCCTTGTCATGACCATTGAATACCCACAGAGAAGCTCCGCCGATGATGCTGTTCTGGGGCTCTTTCATCCAGGATTCCACGGGCATGGGCGCGACGTCCCACTTGAAATCTTTGACGGCTTTCTTAAGTTTTGCGATGCCGCTGATGGAATCGATATAAACACCCGCGTTTTGAGAGATGAACTCGGCCTTCGGCCCCGCAAACTTCTGGCCCCCGTAGAAGAAACGTCCATCTTTCATCCATTCTTTCAGCATGGCTACATGCTTGACAACCGTCGGATTGTTGATAAGGAGCTCACAATCAAGGCCCTCGTAACCGTTTGCCTTTGAGGCGAAAGCAATATTGTGCATAGCACTGTAGTTTTCCACCTGTGTCCAGGACTGCCAGCCCGTGACCATTCCACCGGGCACGCCGGATTTTACAAGTTTCGCCGTAATCTCACCAAGTTCGTCCCATGTGACAGGTTTTGTTTTATCAAGCATCGGGATGCCGGCCTTCTTGAAAAGATCGACATTGTAATACATGACGGGTGTAGATGAATTGAATGGCATGGACATCAGATCACCATTCGCGTTCATGTAGTAGGAAAGTACCGGCTGGAGATAACCCTTCCAGTCGATATTGTATCCTTCATCATTCATAAGTTTGTATACGGGGATGATGGCGCCGGAGAGCATCATCGTCTGGGTACCAACTTCGAAGGACTGGAGCATGTGTGGGTGTTTCTTTGCCCGGTAGGCCGCCACGCCGGCGTTAACCGTTTCGTCATAATTTCCCTTGTAAGTTCCGACCACTACATAGTCGGGCTGGGAATCGTTAAATGCTTTAATCATGTTATCGACCACTTTGCCCCGGGCACCCTTCATCGCGTGCCACCAGTTAATAGTGATCGGTTCAGCCATCACCTGACCGGCCAGGAAAACCAGCGATGCCGCAACTGCAATAACCATCAACAGCTTACGTGCTTTCATAATAACGCCTCCTATAATTTAAGTGTATTTGATTAACGCGCCGGGGCCATCGTCGATTAAACCGTCCCTGACGTTGGTGAGTCTAAAGACAAATATAACCCGTGTCAAGGATTATGTTCCTGCAAAAACCCCTTCCTCGCAATATTTGAATTTAATCGAAAGTCAGAAAATATATTGTCACATACACTTGACGAAACCGCCTGTTTGTAATATTCAACTCGTGGTCATACTTAAATGTGAAAGGTAACAGTTCATCATCATGTCAGATGTAACCCTGAAAGACGTAGTAAAGAGATTCGGCAAAGTAGAAGTCGTCCACGGGGTCGATCTTAGGATAGAAGGAAACGAGTTCGTCGTCCTGGTAGGACCCTCAGGATGCGGGAAGTCCACCATACTGCGGATGATTGCCGGGCTTGAAAAGATCACAGAGGGAGAAATTCTGATCGGCGGGAAAGTTGTGAATGACGTGGCCCCCAAGGACCGGGGAATTGCCATGGTGTTTCAGAACTACGCGCTTTACCCACACATGAATGTATTCGACAACATGTCCTTCGGTCTGAAGATCAACAAGATGCCAAAAGATGAAATCGAAAAACGCGTGAAGGAAATCGCTGACATGCTGGAGTTGGAGGAACTGCTTCACAGAAAACCATTCGAACTTTCCGGTGGCCAGCGCCAGAGGGTTGCCATGGGAAGGGCCATGGTCAGGAAACCATCCATCTTCCTCTTTGACGAACCCCTTTCCAATCTGGATGCCAAACTGCGAACCCAGATGCGTACTGAGATGAAACTTCTGCATCAGAAAGTAAAATCCACTATTATATATGTTACCCACGATCAGGTGGAGGCCATGACCCTGGCCGACAGAATTGTTGTGATGAACGATGGATACATCGAGCAGGTAGGCGAACCAATAGAACTGTTCGAAAAACCGTCAAATATATTCGTGGCAGGTTTCATCGGCAGTCCGCCCATGAACCTGATACCCGCCAAAATCGGAGGCTCAGGAGAAAAGTTAGAACTCGATTTTTCCGGAGGCTTGAAGCTCCCCATTCCCGAAAGACCGGACAGCGAAATCAGGAACGGCATGGAAGTAGTCATGGGGCTTCGCACAGAAGATCTGACAATCGACAACGGCGACCATGGTAATCTGCCTGAAGATTGGAAAGTTAAAGGGACCGTCGAGGTAGTTGAACCCTTGGGCGGAGAAACAAATATGCACATGGATATTCAGGGGGTAAAGCTGATAGCGAGGAGTGAGGGAAGAAGAATCATACGTGTCGGAGAAGAAATCAGACTCGCCCTGAATCTTAATCACCTTAGTGTCTTTGACGCGAAGAGTAAGGCTTCAATCTATTGACAAACCATTTTGTCACAAAGCCAGGCATACATTCCGGTCAAGTTTCACTCTTTTTGCACCCAAGTATGATTTCAATAATTTCGGCAAAACCTTCTCCGCCATCCTGACTCGAAACAAATTCAGGCAGGTATTTCATCTGATCCGCAAAACGAAGCACGTTCCCTACCCCCGCGGAATGGGGAAAGTATCGGAACATGGGTTCGTCATTGGGTGAATCGCCGCAAAACAGAAAGCGATTCTTATTGTCATCCAGATCCATTTCCCAGCGCTCCCGAACAAACCTCTTTGTCATACCCAGCTTATCATAACTGCCGAACCACCCGTTCACATGTATCGATGATACCTTGCATGCAGCTCCGTGCTTCCTGAATATCCGGCAGATATGCTCGACATCTTCGGGACTGAGCGGACCCACATCCTCGCAGTAATCCACGGCAAGGTCAGCCTCCCGGTAAAGCTGATCACTTGCGATTGCCGTTCCCGGAACTTCTGCGAGTATTTCATCGCCGACACGCCAGAGCCGCTTGCGGTTGCCGTCTCTGATCTCTTCCGAATCAAGAAACACCTTTTTCAGCTTTCTCTCTTTTTCATCAAGCCAGAAATAAAAGGCTCCATTTTCCCCGACAACACCGTCCACCGGCCACATCCTCGCAATATGATCGCACCATCCGGCGGGTCTTCCGGTTATCGGAACTACCTTCATACCCCGTTCCTTCAGTCTCCACAGCGCGTCAAAAGCACACGCCGGAATCCTGCCACCGGTTGTAATGGTATCGTCAATATCAAAAAAAATGCCCGCAAACGCTTTCGCGACATCAGGCCCTAATTCTTTAACAGGTAAAATCATGGATTACTTCCAGTTCGGATATCCGCCAGGCTGACCCCGACATTTTCGGCTGCGTGCAACACAGTGGCTGATGGTTTATCGGACAGACTATGTCACATTTTTCGTGCCCGGAGTATAGGAAATAATAACTTGAGAGTCAATGGGATAATAGAATGGCGGCAATCAAGGATATTGAACACCTTTTATCATGGAGAGAATTCTGGACTTTACATCAATGAACAAGAATATCGGGTTTCACCGTAAGATTCAGTGCGTTTTAAATACTCAAGACCACAGTTTCGTATTCGGGATTGGTCATGAGAAAGATATTGATAAGAATGTCTTCCCTCACATTTGAAAATGAAGTAGTGTCCGGTGACGTAATATCCATCAACAATCGTCTGTAAATAATGAACAGGAGTCTCGCTATGAACAAAAAATATCTGTTGATAATCACTGCAATGATGTTTTTAATTTTCAGTCCGACTCCAGCGGCGGCAAATCTGACATCTGATTATTCACATCCCGCTTCGACTTTTGAAGGTGGTCACCTTTATAAATCGGGAAAGCTGAATGTGCTTGATCTGCGTGGCACATATCGGCAGATGGGACGACAGTATGGATATCTCCTGAAGGACCAGCTCAACTACCTTTACAGGATTGCCATTGAGGAATACTTTATCGACAAAAAAGAATTATCCATTGAAACGCTGAAAGATACTGCAACTGCTATGTTCAACCTGTATCCTGAGAGATTCAAGGATATCATTTATGGGATGGCTGAAACATCGGGATTGTCAATTGAGAAACATATCGTGCTGAACGGGCTGGAGCTATATGGATCGATCGCCGGTTGTTCCGGCATAGCCGCATGGGGTGATTATACAAAGGGCGGACCGCTTGTTTTTGGAAGAAACTATGACTGGTTTGACAGTTATACGGAATTTGCAAAATCTCTTACCGTAACCATTCTTAACCCCGATTCCGGCATACCCTCCGCAATAGTTACCTTTGCCGGGGTCATTTACGCGACTACCGGAATCAACAAAGATGGACTGTTTCTTGAGCTGAACAACGGTTTGCCTTCCGGTGGAGGACTTGAATATACAAACAGAGTTCCTGCGATAATCAACCTGTTGGCTTTTCTGCTTGATTATTCCACAATGGAACAACTGAACGCCGCGTTTAACAGCACCCGCACAAATTTTACATTTATTATCAATGTTGCCGACGATAATATCGTATATTCATACGAGTGGCCCCCCTTTGACGTAAGGCGCAGGACCGGTGAAGTCGAAGGGTTGCTTGTCGCTACAAATCACTTCGTAAACCCGGCCTGGGGAATGACGATCATGCCGAATACGGGTTTCAAATCAGCAGAACGACGCGAGAAACTTCTATCACTTGGACATAAAAACAAAGGAAAGATGAATGCCGTCAAGATGATGGATCTTCTCGATATACCAATAGATGCCGGGGGCGCAACATGGCCCGTAGGAGAAAAGATTCAAACGGTATATCAGGTTGTCGCCATCCCGGGGGAATTAAAACTATGGTTGAAAGTGCCCGGTTTTCAGGATTGGACCGGCGTTGACCTCGCACCGATTTTCGAATCGAAAGATTAACTACTTGTCGCGGCGAGAAGTCTAATTTCAGGAGGCAGGTATGAAAATGAAAGAACTCCCATTCATTACGAGTAAATCACGGATCGAAGCCCTGACAGACGGCGTCTATGCTATCGCCATGACCCTGCTTGCTCTAAATCTAATCATACCTGAGGTGATAGAGGAAATGAACGAAGTCCACATCAGGGAAATCCTGAGCGGTATGTTACTTCAACTCGATGACTATATCCTGAGCTTTCTGCTCCTCGCCATCTTCTGGATCATCCAAAACGAGCAGATGCATTATATCAGAAAAACGGACCGGCCCCTTATCTGGATACAGATTTTTTCCCTCATCTTCATCGTCCTGGTCCCGGCCACAACCTCGCTAATCGCGCATTTTGGCGATTTTCAGATCTGCGATATCCTTTTCGAAATGAATATACTTATTATCGGCCTGCTTCTACTTTGCGGCTGGTTTTATACTAAACGGAATCCACATCTTATGCATGAATCGGCAGATAAAGAAACCATTGCCAGGCAAAAAATCAAACCCCTGCTCATCGTGATCTTTTCCGTTATGGCGCTGCCTATATCGTTTCTGGTGCCCGGATGGAGCACATCCCTTTATTTTCTCCTCCCTGTCCTTATTCTCTTGTCCACACTGCGACCAGAGCGACACGGAACATCCCTTTCTAAGTAACTTAAGTTTGCAAATGTGTTGTAGCGTTGCCCCTGGGCAACCAATATGTGGGGCACAAAGGCCCCACGCTACATAAGAAGTTACTTTCCATTGTGTCCCTATGTGCGTGCCCGCACCCAGACACGTCGTCATAGCTGAGGTTTTTGCGAGTTCATCAATATTTACTTTTTTTCCCGCGATACCCCAACAGAAAAGATCTACAGCCTGAAACAGACACGAACCCAACCCAATTAACACAAGATAAAACATTTCTTGACAATGACACTATTGGTGTTATATAAAGGTGTCATGAATAATTCAAAGACATTTACACTCGATGAGATATGTTCCCTCGTGGAGATGAATAAGCGGAGGGTCCGGTTTTATATCCAGAAGGGTCTGGTTGATCGTCCTGAAGGTTCGGGTAAGGGTTCACACTACACTCATCGCCATCTCGAGCAGCTTCTGGCAATTCGAAAGTGGAAGGACGCGGGCATTTCTCTTGAAAGGATAAGAGAAATCATTGAGACCGAATCAGGAACCTCGTCGGGATACAAGCCACTTCCGCCCCCGAGAGTCAGGACAGAAGGCACTGTTGAGGTCTGGAGTCATCTTTATATAGCAGATGGCGTGGAACTTTCTATCGAACCAAAGCGCTCGGGACTGTTACCTGAAGAAGTACGGTTGCTTTTCAGGGATATAATAAAACGCTACAAATCGATCAAAGAAAGGGAGATTTGATATGAATTACAACGCGCATGCATACGATACCGGGCTACTGTCCGTTGATGGATCGAATGTGCCTCTGCAATCAGTCGATGTAAATTCGGTTCTCAACAACCTCATCTGCGAAACTACTGTCAGGCAAACCTACAGGAATGTTGAAGATAAAAATATTGAAGCTGTTTACACCTTTCCCGTTCCGCTCCATGCTGTCCTGATAAGTCTGGAAGTGACAATCGGCGACCGCGTACTCAAAGGTATTGTGGTCGAGAAGTCTAATGCTGTGAACCAGTACGAAGATGCCATTACCGAAGGCGATACCGCTATAATGCTTGAGCAGACCGAGCCCGGCATGTATGCCATGAATATCGGCAATCTGATGCCTGGAGAAGAGACGATCATTTCTGTTACCTGTGCCGAACTGCATCACTGGCAAGGCAATTCCCTCCGCTTTTTCCTGCCGACAACGATAGCTCCAAGATATGGCAACCCCGAGTCTGCCGGGCTTGAACCTCATCAAACCCCGAAGTATAGCCTTGTGACCGAGAACTTGTTCAGTTTAAAACTAAGCGTCATGGGATTGCTCAAAGACGCATCGTTTATAAGCCCTTCACATAAGGTCAATATCGATAAAGATGATGATCGAACGACAATAACCCTTTCAGAGGAAAAGACCTTTATGGATCGGGATTTCGTACTCAATATCGAATTTGATTCAGATAAAAAGAGCTTTTCTATTTCAGATCGCGACATTGACGGCTATCTGCTGCTTGCCGCGTTTAATCCCCGGTTTGATGCCGGAGAAAACACATCACCACGCAGCATAAAGATCATCGTTGACTGTTCCGGTTCCATGAATGGAGATTCCATAATAAAGGCCAGAGACGCCCTTCTCAAGATACTCGACATGCTCCGACCCCAGGATTATTTCAACCTTGTCACATTTGGAAGTAACTACAATCTGCTTTTCAATAAGCAGAAGACGGCTGAAGGGGAAAACCTTGTCCTCGCGAAAAGACATGCCAGGCATATTGATGCCGACATGGGCGGTACTGAAATGGAAAGTGCCATCACAGCGGCGATTAATTCACCATCGCCACAGGAGATCTCTACTGAAGTCTTTCTCATAACAGACGGAGAGGTGTGGGAAAGTAATACGATCATCCAGACAGCGAGAAGATCCCATCACCGGATCTTTACCGTCGGTGTGGGAAGTTCAGTATCCGAAGGATTTGTAAGAGCCATCGCGGAAGAAACCGGCGGTGCCTGCGAACTGGTCTCCCCGAGGGAAGAAATGGAAGAAAAAATTGTTCGCCACTTCAAGAGGATATATCTGCCAAAGGCAGAGGACATCAAAATCATATGGCCGGACGGGGCAAAAACAATGATCCCGGAAGAGATCAAATCTGTTTATGACGGGGACACTGTTTACGCCTTCGCCCGTTTTCAGGAAAGGCCTGCCGGTGCGGTCAGGATGGATATTTCCTCGGAAAATGGCCACGCCTTTTCTGAAGAGGTGAAGGTCGCGCAAGGCACAGAGATTTCCACCGACAACATCCCGCGAACCATAGCGCGTTTAGCGGCGCATGAAGAGATGATGGGACAAACCGACGCAATCAAAAGCCTCGACATTGCAGTTCGGTATCAATTGATGAGCAAATATACAAACTGCCTTGTGATAGACACACGTGCCGACAGTGAAAAGGCAAAGGATATGCCGGTGTTGCGGAAGGTTCCACAGATGCTTGCCGCTGGCTGGGGAGGAACTGGAACTGTTCTCCGCGAGAGTGAAGCTCCATATATGGATTATGGTCATGCTCATGCCATGTTCAGTCTGGCCACGAAAGAAACAGAAGACATCCCACAAAAGAATTGCATGAAAGAAGTTGTGCACTATTTCGATGGCGATCAGGGAGAAGACAAGCCGTTGCCCACAATTGAGATGCTTGAAGAGATGGGGCTTGATAAAAAGGTTGCTCGCGGCCTCACAGGTTTAATTGATCGTTATTCTGAAGATAGCATAGTTGCTTCCTTCCTGTACGCTCTTTCAAAGAAACGCTTTGGATTTGCCATGCCGCGCCATGTCAAAAGGATTGTACGTAAACGATATAATCAGGGGCCTTGCGATCCGCACCTGGATAAAGAGATTAAGAAAATAACCTGAGAAGAAACCCGGCTATAAGGAAGAGCCCTCCTTAAAATGTTAAATTCCACTCATCGCCATGTTGCCCTTGATATTGAAACCACAGGGCTTTCGCCACGAAAAGGGCACAAGATCATTGAGATCGGCGCTATTGCCATAGAAGAAAAACGCCCTACAGAACAATTTTGCAGTTTAGTAAAGATTGATCAGAAAATCCCGCTAAGAGTTCAACTGACGCATGGAATAACGGATGAAATGCTTGATCGACAACCGGGGACCGAGGAAGTGTTGCCAAAGTTTTATGACTTTCTCAAGGATAGCATTATAGTTGCCCATAACGCCCGGTTTGATGTAGAGTTTCTCAGATATGAATTTGGCCGCATATCATTGCAACTGAACAACAGATCCGTCTGCACCCAGGCAATGAGCCGGAGACTCTATCCAGAATTAACAAACCATAAACTCGATACCGTTTACCGGCACCTGTTCGGGAAACCCAAGACAGATATTCAGAGACACCGGGCGCTTGATGATGCATGGATGGCGGCGAGGATATGGATGGAGATGCGAAGAAAGACATGAGCCGGCAACCACCATCTGAAGAATCGACGGTGAAGAATTCCAGGGAGGATCCATGACCAAAGAATATTACGCCCACAGCCTGGATGGAAAACCGCCCGCTGAGTGGCAAACCCTGGAAGAACATCTGAAAAACGTGGCGGAAATGGCTTCTTCCTTTGCGGATTCTTTCGATGCCGGTGAATGGGCTTACTTGGCGGGATTGTGGCATGATGTTGGGAAATATTCGGATGAGTTTCAACAGATGCTTGGTAATAAAGATGGGAGTGATGCCCATATTGAAAAACCGGGGCGCATTGATCATTCAACCGCTGGAGCAAAACACGCTTATAAACTTTTACAAGACAAGGGTAAATTACTGGGGTATGTGATTGCCGGACATCACACCGGGTTGATGAATGGAAAGTCCAATGATGCGTGTCTCCACACCCGGCTCAACAAAACTATCCCCGAGTATTCTTCCTGCCCCGAGCACATTCTTAAGGCCAAAAAATTGGGTGATTTACCCATTGCCATTAATGTTCACAATTCCAAACAATTTGGCTTTCAGATTTCCCTTTTTATAAGAATGCTTTATTCATGTCTTGTTGATGCGGATTTTCTCGATACTGAAATGTTTATGGATAGAGGAAAATCTTTATGGCGAAAAGGGTATCCCTCGTTACCTGATTTGGACAAGACGCTAAACTCGGCATTAAGACAATTGACCGAAGGTGCGCCCAGAACGGCAATCAATCAATACAGGGCTGAAATCCTGAGAGACTGTTTTGGTGCTGCCGACAAGCCTCATGGACTGTTTTCATTGACAGTGCCTACGGGAGGCGGAAAAACGCTTTCGTCTTTGGCTTTTGCGATGAAACATGCCCTCACACATAATCTGAAACGAATTATTTATGTCATTCCCTATACCAGTATTATTGAGCAAAATGCGGCTGTTTTCAGAGAGATTCTTGGAGAAGATGCGGTGCTGGAGCACCACAGTAATTTTGAACCGAATGAAGAAGATCATCGCTCTCGCCTAGCCTCGGAAAACTGGGACGCGCCAATTATAGTTACGACAAATGTACAATTCTTTGAGTCGTTATATCGTAGCCGGTCGTCAAAATGCAGAAGGATTCACAATATAGCGGAGAGTGTTGTTATCCTTGATGAAGCTCAAATGCTCCCCGTCCCGCTGCTAAAGCCATGTCTCGAGGTGCTCAGAGAACTCTCATCTTCCTACGGAGCATCAATAGTTTTATGTACAGCCACCCAGCCAGCTTTATCAACAACAGAAACTTTCAAGGACGGATTGGAAGGTGTGCGCGAAATTGTTTCTGATCCACAGAAACTTTATGCCGAGTTTAAACGGGTTCAAGTGGAAAAACTGCCTGTGATTTTGGATGATGAATTGGCAGACAAGTTGAGTGAGCACAAACAGGTATTGTGTATCGTAAATACACGAAAACATGCCAGGCGTATTTTCGAACGGATTCACAACGAAAAAGAAGGGTGTTACCACCTGAGCGCTCTGATGTGTCCTGAACACAGGACAGCTACCCTGAATAAGATAAGGACGGCACTTCTCAATGGCAGTCCATGTCGGGTTGTCAGTACACAGTTAGTTGAGGCCGGAGTGGATATTGATTTTCCTATCGTATTTCGGTCCATGGCCGGAATTGATTCCATAGCCCAGGCTGCGGGTCGTTGTAACAGGGAGGGCAAGTTGCCTGAAGGTGGACAAGTTTTTGTTTTTTCGCCTGAAGATGGACTTTCGCCGGGGCATTTTCGACAAGCAGCCCAGATCGCCGAAGGTGTGATACGGCACCATGAGGATCTTTTATCGCAGGAGGCGATTGCCGAATATTTCAGGACGCTGTATTGGACGCAAGGGGATAAGCTTGATGAATATCGGATACTGGATGATCTCGGCGAAGGTGCAAAAAATGGAGATTTCCCTTTCAGGGTCGTGGATGAAAAGTTCAAAATCATAAAAGACGGTGCTGAATCCATTATTATCCCTTGGAACAAGGAAGCGGAAAGAATCATCAGCGGTTTGCGTTATTCCGAGTTTCCAGCGTCATTTGCCAGAAAGGCCCAGCGTTTCACCGTACAGGTATATCCAAAGATATTGAGTAGTCTGGAATACTCCGGCAGCGTTGAACGTCTCCATGATCAGTTTTGCGTGTTAATCAATATGGATATTTATCGCGATGATCTGGGACTGTGTCCCGAGGACCCGACATTTCATAGTCCAGAGAGCTTGGTCGAATAAATATGGTAGACGAGAAATGTACAGCATTGCGGGAGTGCAAAAAAATAATTCTTGACAGACGGGCGAACTATGCCTATCATATATTCAATGTAATGATATGAACCAAACAAATACAGATTTTTTCAGCCTGCGCTGATGCTATTGCTCCAAAAAAGAAACGCCCCTTTTCAGGGGCGTCGGTCCAGCGATGCTATCGCTGGAGGGGCTATAAAACTATATGGCGAATACTATAAGCATTTAGCTGGTAAATCAAGAAAAAATTTTCAGATGTTAGAAGCAAGTAATATGTCCGGAGTTGTAGCACGTAATCTGTCCAGTTTATAATGGTCACCGGGAGGTGGCCAATGAGATGGACAGAGACATTACAGGAGATCCGGAAGATGCGATTTGTAGAG
>Ga0222657_1000093_pt1 | contig 65910 bp, 48 predicted proteins | sample AntAcemetagen474_FD_179858 | JGI IMG/M metagenome (GOLD analysis project Ga0222657, IMG submission 179858) | Saline water microbial communities from Ace Lake, Antarctica - #474 | ecosystem: Environmental > Aquatic > Non-marine Saline and Alkaline > Saline | place: Antarctica: Ace Lake... | reverse complement strand
AAGCACGCGCTAACACAGCAGTCATATTAAGCAAGGTAGAATCTTATCTAAATGAATATCATCCGGAAATGGTAGTTGCGATGATGGGTTGCAATGATAATGGGGTAATGTATTATCAGGATATACGCGAGTCTGATACCTGGCTATTTAAGCATTGCCGGGTATATAAATTTGGCCGGATTCTATATATGCATATCTTAAAGGAGTTCAAGCAAGCGAATGTATTAAGGGCCGCCAATCGCGATCCTAAGAATGGTAATTCCTATATTGAATTAGGACAGGATTATTACAATCAAGGCAGGTTCTCTAAGGCTGAAGATGCATTCGAGAAAGCCATAGAACTTGACCCTAATAATGCTGATGCCTGGTCTAGGCTAGGATTGATTTATCAAATTCAAGGAGAGCTTTTTGAAGCCGAATATTTGTTAAAGAAAATTATAGAGCTTGATCCTAAAAATGATATAGCCCATAGCGGGTTAGGGCGACTTTATCGGCATCAAGGCAGGTTCTCTGAAGCTGAAACCTCATTCAAAAAAGCTATAAAGCTTAACCCTGATAACGAAGGTCTCTATGGTACGCCTGGATTGACTTATCGGGACTATGATGAGTTTGCTAGCACTGAATATTTATTCAAAAAAGCAATAGAGCTTGATCCTAAAAATGATATAGCCCATAGCGGGTTAGGGCGACTTTATTGGCATCAAGGCAGGTTCTCTGAAGCTGAAACCTCATTCAAAAAAGCCATAGAGATTAATCCCGATAACGAAGGTTTCTACAGCGACCCAGGGCGACTTTATTGGCATAAAGGCCGGTTCCCAGAGGCTGAAAATGTATTTAAGGAAACCATAGAGTTTAATCTTAATAATGACGCATACACTGAATTAGGGGGAACTTGTATAAAACAAGGCAGGCTCTCTGAAGCTGAAGATGCATTCAAAAAAGCCATAGAGCTTAACCTTTATAATGTTGATGCCTATCTTGGCCTAGTGAGGTCTTATTGCTATCAAGGTAAGGTTTCTGAAGCTGAAGATGCATTCAAAAAAGCCATAAAATTTAACCCTAAGAATGATAAGGTATATATTGAATTAGGGTGGTTTTATAGAGACCAGGGCAAGCTCTCTGAGTCTGAAGACTCATTCAAGAAAGCCATAGAGATTGCCCCTAAGAATGATAAGGCATATATTGAATTAGGGTGGTTTTATCGGCATCGAGGCAAGTTCTCTAAAGCTGAAGACTCATTCAAAAAAGCCATAGAGATTAACCCTAACAATAATAGAGTGTATGGAGTACTTTCAGTGTTGTATGAAGAAATGGGCAAGCCAGAATTAGCAGAAGAATATGCCCAAAAGGCCAATATCTTAAGGTTGGAACATTATAATCTAGCTACAGCTAATAACTACCGCAGGCTAAAGAAGATCTTAGATAAGCGGGGAATAAAATTAGTCTGCGTGCAGTATCCAATGCGTAATGTAGAACCATTAAAGAAGATATTTCCACAAGATGAGGGTATTATATTTGTAGATAACGAGAGAGTATTCAAGGAAGCACTGAAGCAAGTAAGCTATAAGGAATACTTTAAGGACATGTTTGGTGGTGATTTTGGCCATTGCACAGATAAAGGTAATAGGCTATTAGCCCAAAGTATCGCTAATACTATACTAAAAGAGTTTTCAATAAGTAGGCTTTAAGAGCCCAAACAAGGCAGGTTTAAACTAAAGCAATATCTTGTAACAGCTCGTATGTTAAGTTATGCTGTATATAAAGCGAGCTATTCTATTAGGGGAAACAAATTGTTACGACCAAAAGTACTTCTTAAGCAAAAAATAGCCCTGGTTTTATTCGGCATGGAATTTTTGCCATTAAACATGACATCTAGCAAAGGGGTATGGCGACGGTAAATATTAGGGCCATTAGGGATAGCTTGATAGCTTATGCGTTGCACGAAAAAATGCAATAGCACAACTAAAAAATGCCTGTGGCACAAACAAGCTGCTTATGCAAGTTCGCATAATGAGATGATTCTGGTTACGCAGCAGGAGATTACCAATGTCTGCAGCTATCTCTAATCCCACAATTGCATTTATTAATCCCCCTTATAAGTATATGATACAGAGAAAACTCAGGTGCTCTCCTATCCGCTCAGGATATATTTTTCCACCCATGGAGCTGTTGTCTCTGGCGTCAGTTGCAAAAAGAATAGGCCGAGTAGTTTTTATTGATGCGGTCGTTGAACAGCTTAGTGCGGAAGAGGTAATAGATAGGTTGCAGTATCAGCGCCCAGACATGATAGTTTTTATGCCTGGGTTCGAATCCTTATAAGACGATTTGGATACAATGGCTATTATTTAAAAAAGCTTTAATAGTAGTTGCTATTTAGTGGGTTTTGGTTATTTGACAGGTTTATTTTATGAGCATATATTTGAATATTGTATAGCAATGGATTTTATTATTGTCGGTGAACCGGAAAGTACATTTTTGGAGTTATGTAAGTTTATAATAGAAGGATCACCGGCAATTGAAGCTGTTAGAGGGTTGGTAAGAAAACATAGAGGTAATCTTATTTTTAATGGACACAGAGACAACGAGCCTGATTTAGATGTATTTCCTTTTCCTGATAGATCTCTTCTTAAGCATAATTTATATGGCGATCCTTTTCTTGATAAGCCAATGACAACTGTTGTTACTCCACATATACAGTTTACTTGTTTAAGTAGAGCCGATACTCTGGATGAAGAAACATTAAGATTTATGGTTAAAGCGGGATGTAAAATGATTTTTCTCGGTATAGAAAGTGGTTCGCAGAAAATCCTGGATTATTATGATAAGGGATACCGCATTGATGAGATACGGAAGAAATGCAAACTCATAAAAGCCTCGGGCATAGATATAACTTGCTGGTTTATAATAGGAGCCTTACAGGCAAGGCGCGAAGATCTTAGGAAAAGTATTCAGTTTGCGTTAGACGTAAATGCCGATTTTATTTGTGTTAATGAACTGAAACTATTACCTGGTACGGTGCTTTATGAGAAATTAAAAAATAACATTAAATTTTCATTGATACCTTTTGATGTGAAGAATATTATGACTACCCGTCACAAACGAAAATTATTCCGCCAGAGGCAAGAGTTTTATTTAAGTTTTTATTGTACGCCAAAAATAATGTTTAAAATGTTGTCGAGAGTAGTGTATAATCTTAATAGCTGTATATTTTTTATGAAAGAATTTATTTCAGTAATGCGTAATAGATATATAAAGAAATGACAAGGCGGATTGCTGAAAAATGTAGAGAGGGCATCATTATCATTTAATATATTTATGGAATTCTTATATGGTAGTACAAATAAGAAAAGTCTTGTCTTACTGTGCGTGTTTGTTGTCATATTAAACTAACATAGGTAATACTAAAGGATGAAAAGACTTCCAGAGATATTTTATATCTGATAACAAGAGGCGATGGTTATGCCGAGTTGGGTAAAAAATAAATATTTTTTATTAGCTATTGTGGCAATATGCTTTGTTATAATAAGAATTGCCATAATGTCTTCTTCTGAGATACTCGCTAGGCAGGGCGAGGAAAGGTACGTTGGAGCAGTAGCACAAGGTATTATAGACGGGTGGGCACGAATCCCGTGGGATTTCCGCGCAGTTGAATATGTCGGCGGCTCTATTATGAATGCGTTTTTTAGCGTACCGTTCTTTTTTATATTTGGTTCATGCATGGGTTCTTTAATCGGTGCATCAATATTATTTCAATTGATTGGTCTTGTGTGCTTGTTTTTTATGATTGAGAAGAACTTTGGTATAAGGGCGGCCATTTTATGCTCCTGTTTGTATATTATACCACCGCCTCTTTTGATGGCACGCTCCTTAATATTTAATGGCGCACATGAAGGATCGGTGGTATGGGGTCTAATCTTATTTTACTTATTTTTTAAAATTCTCGATAAAAAGCATTTGACATTGTGGTACATACTTTTAGGGCTTGCCAGTGGCTTAAGTGTCTGGTATGCATGTTCTAACGCCATTTTTGTTTTTGCATATATGTTTTTATGGTTTTGTTATGACCGCAAATTTTTCCTAAACAAAAAGTATTTATTGTTTTGCGTATCGCTATTTATCAGCTTGTTGCCATGGCTTGTATTCAATTCTATGAGTAGTTCGAAAGGTGTGCGCTTTCCGGAATATAGCTTTTTGATTAAAAACTTTTCATTTAATAATCTTTTTTTCAAAAAAATGTGGGATTTGATATTTTATAAAGGTTATAAGATATTTATTTTTGATGAGTTCTCACTATTTTACGGAAATATATTTAACGTTTTCTATTATGTGGTTTTTGCCATCGCCTTTTTAGCGCTTGGATATAAAGCTATTTTTTATTTTTACAAACGGCTTATATGTCATGGAAAGGCCGTAGACGGGGTGCTCCAGGAGCGCTCTAGAGATAGAATTTTTAGGCAATCGTCATTTTTGCTCGTTCCCTGCTTTTTTGTTTTAGCGTACTCAGCAAGTGCCCATGGTTTTGAATCGTTTGGCTTCGGTATAGCAGATTACCGATACGCGTTATTGCTTTTCCCGTTTATTTTTATAATCATTTCGTTGTTTCTGTGTATGCTGATACGGTCACGTTTTTTGATACTTAGAAGCATAGGTTGGCTTTTATATGTAACAATAATTTTAATGAGTATTATAGGTAACGGAAAGCTTGTTCATTCGCATGATTTTAAAAATAATTATCTAAGCACTACAGCATGTAATTTTGAGGTGGTTGGGCAAGCCGCGTTTCGGCGTTTTGGTGACGACGTTCTGCAAGCAAAACGATTAATTCATATTCTTAAGGAGAATGGCCAAATTATTGAAGCGTATAGGGGGTATGGGCAGGCATGCGTAAAAGAGGATGGCAACATTTCGAGTATCCAGAAATATATTGCTTTAAGCGAAAAAATTGAATCTTCTCGTTTGAAAAACGATTTTTTGACAGGGGTAGGCGTGGCCTTAGTTGAATGCCAATTTTTTCCGAATATTTCAAGTTTAGGCAATTTCTTCATTAGGTGCGATGGAAATATGTTCTCAGAGGTCACTAAATATTACATATATTCAGGAATGCTTAATGTTCTTATTAATCGATCTCGTTCACAATTTTCAATCGACGAAATTATATCAGTTTTACCTGAAGATTATAGGTGTTTGGCTTATTTTCGTTATGGCGTAAAAATGGGGTGTTATGTTTACGGTAAGCCATCAATTAAAGATTGTATTAGAACTGCAGAAAACATTGAGAAATCTTGCCGGCAATACTATTATAATGGAGTAGGGTCGGGAATTGCGTATTTTTATTCCGGGGATTTAGATAAAATTATACGACAGATAGAATTATATCCGCTGTTTGCACAGGAATTGCTATTGCAAGGTGTTGGAATGTATTTTTACTATTTTGCTAATTATTGCGATAAAGCAAAGACCGAAAGTTATTTTTCATGCGGGTTTTCAAAAGAGCATGTAGAATATTTTCGTGAAGGAATTGAGATTTTCGAAACAGAGATAGATTTTTACAATGCAAACTCATAAAAAATTTCTCAAAAAAAAGACTATTCTTAACCGCTCCTTTCATTTAATGGACTTCTGGAGGTTGCGCCATTTTTTATTGCTCTTAACGAAACGCGCTTTTAAACCCGCTGTTTTTTTAAATATCTGTAAGTGGGTTATATTCGGATTTATGAGGCTAATTAAACTACCATATATGCCATTATATATTATGGTAGAGCCTACTTCTCGTTGCAATATATCGTGCAAGATGTGTAAGAGGTCACTTTTTGTATTAAACAGAGAAGAAAAAGATATGACTTTATGCGAATTTAAAAAAATCATGGATGAGTTAGGTGATTATTTGATTTTTGTTGTATTGTGGAATTACGGGGAGCCTCTTTTGAATAACGATTTGGAGGAGATGATAGCATATTGTTCTGAAAAAGGATTGATTACTATTGTAAGTACCAACGGGCTATTGCTGGAAAATGAGAGAAGCAAAAAACTTATCGCCGCCGGATTGAAGTACCTGATTGTATCTGTTGATGGGGCTGACAAGCAGACATACGAAAGATATAGAGCAGGAAGCGATTTTGAGAAAGTGGCACGCAATGTTAAGGGTTTGTGCTTTTTAAAGCGGCAAATGAAATTAGCATTTCCTATAATAGAGCTTCAATGTGTTATGATGAAACACAACGCATTTCAGGCCGAAGATTTCTCCAATATGGCTAAACTATGGGGCGCAGATAGGTACTCGCTAAAAAAGTTTAACACCCTTTTGCGCTACAAGGATCCTAGAAATTTTCTTCCCGAGGATAGTCGATTTGTTTCGGAGGCATTTCGAAGAGATCAAGATACTTGCAAACGATTCTGCGTAACGCCATGGAGGTCTTTAGTGATTAATTCAGATGGTAATATTACCCCCTGTTGTTCCGATTATTTTAGCATCAGAAAAATGGGCAATGCATTTAGCAGCAATATTAAAGATGTCTGGAATAGCCAAAAATATATTGAATTTCGCAAAGCGGTGAAACGCAACATTAACGATATTGAAATTTGTAAAGATTGTATGCATACTGGTGCGCAGGAGGGAGATTTTGTATAACTAAAATATACACAGCAATGAATTTTTACTCTAAATTAATAAGAAAGAATTATAATGTAGGCTGGATGTGTATTTTTACCCTATACCATTTACCGATAATAAATTAGAAGAGTTAAAAGGCTTTAATGATTAGTATGGGCAGAAAAACATGAGATTTGTATTAGAAGATAAATATTGGAAGATAATATTCTTTATTATTATTGCTAGCGTATCTTTGCTGCTTAGATTGCATAATCTGAATAATTATAGTTTATGGTATGATGAAGCGAGTTATGCTTTAGATGAAAGAGGTTTAAGCCAAATTCATCCCATATCTAGACTATTAGATAATGAATATCTTTTAAAAAATCAGGATTACTTAGCTCTTTATAATCACGGCATTATTTATTATTGGCAGAAACTGGTTGGCAAATCAGAGTTTCTGCTAAGGATGTCTTCCGTCATATTTTCTCTTTTAAGCATTTATATAATCTATCTCTTAGGAAGGCATGCTTTCAATGTCAAGGTAGCACGTATTGCCAGTATACTTTTAGCTATTTCGCCACTTCACATATATTATGCGCAAGAACTGCGCCCATACGCAGCTATATGTTTTTTAGCAACGCTTTCTGTGTTTTTGCTTATTAGAGCGTTGGAAACAGGCAAAAAAAGATATTGGACTGCTTATGCTATGTGCAGTATTGCAAACGTATATTTTCATTGTGCAGGGTTGTTAATATTGTTCTCTATATGTATTTTTTTTGCTTTTAATGCGAAAAAATACAACAACAGCATAAAATCGTTTGTTGTATCTCATGCAATTATAGCACTTTTGCTTCTCCCAATTTTTTTAACACTCTACCCAAATGTACAATTTGTTTTTCGCAACGAACTTTGTTCTAGAGTGTGCGAATTTCCCGTTTGGGCAGGAAAGCCAACCTTAAAACACTTATTGGCTACGTTTAAATCTTTTAGCATAGGCTATAATGTAAGTTATCATTCATTAGCAGGTAAGCTAATTTCAATTACTAGTTTTTTTCTGTTTTTGTTTGGTGCTTTAAAATTTTCTAATAAGACAAATGGAAAGTTGTTATTAACTGTTTTATTTGTTCCGGTCATAACTCTATTTATGATATCTCAAATTAAGCCTTTATATGTAGACAGATACTTATTTTCTGTATTCCCATTGTATATATTAGGTATTGCAGCAGGGTTAGCAAGGTTACACAAGAAATATTTACTTATTTCTTTGATTATTATAATTGGTTTTTACTGTTTTGGCTTGAAGAGTTATTATGCAAATTTATATCCACAAGAACGAGAAGACCAGTATGCAGGAATATCAAAAAAACTGGATATAAGAGAAGCGGCCCATTTTATTGCCGAAAATTACACCAAGGGCGACGGCATTGTGCATACATGTAAAAATACAGTTATCCCCCTTAAATTTTACATAAAACAGGTAAGTAGCAAACCCGATTTGATAGAAACGATTAATCAAGGCAAGGTTTATTTTGTTTCGAATTTCATGGAAGGAAAAGGACCCACCTTAGTGGAAGTAGATTATCAAGAACTTCATCCGACCACATTTTTACCTTCAGAATTTAAGATTGTTAAAAACTTAACGGATAATGGTAGGCTATGGGTGATATTTTCTAGTTGGAATTTTCAGAATGAAGATAGCGAAGAATATAATGTAATCAAAAAATTGCATGGAATGTTGAAGCTAGTCAAAATTAAAAAATTTGATGGCTATTTCCTATACATATTCGATAAATAGTTAAAGCAACAAGGCCTTGTAACAGCTCGCATGCTAAGTTATGCTGCATGCAAAGCGAGTTATTCAAGCAGCTTAAAAGATTGGTTGATAATTTTGGGGAATTTGCTATACTTATACTATATAATAAGTTCTTCGTCTGAATATGCAACACCATGGTAGATGTAGCAGGATTTTACACAGATAAAGGATTTTTCAGGTTTGTAATGTTAAAGAGAACAGCAAATTTAGCGATATTGCACAAAATGCCACTCGCTTAATAGAGGCTCCTTAAAATGCACCAAAAAATTTTAATTTTAGGGTCTGGATTATCTGGAGTATCAACCGCGTATTTCTTAAAGCAAAAGAAAATAAGCGTAAATATTTTTGAGAAAGAAACAAAACCAGGGGGCCTATGCAGCTCAACAAAAAAGCAGGGTTTTGTTTTTGATTTTAGCGGACATCTGTTGCATTTCAGGGATAAACACACTTTAGCGTTGGTTAAGAAGGTTTTAAAGGGTAACTTAGCAAGGCATAAAAGAAACTCTTATGTCTACGCATCCAATCAGCTCATACCGTATCCATTTCAGGTCAATTTCGACTATCTTCCCAAGGGTATTGCTCAACAATGTTTAACAGGATTTATTAAATCAAGAAAACAAAATTGCCTGAAGAATGATAATTTTTTACAGTGGATTCATAGTAAGTTTGGTAAAGGCATAGCTGATTTTTTTATGATTCCCTATAATACTAAATTGTGGAAAATCCCTTTAGATAAATTGGAGTGCAAATGGGCGGAAAGATTCGTTATTACTCCCACTGTTGAGCAGATTAAAGGAAATCTGGATAAAAAAAACAGTGAGCATTTAGGCTATAACGCTTTTTTTTGGTATCCCGAAAAAGGCGGGATAGAAGAGCTCATTAAAGGGTTTTCTTCAGGCCTTAACAATATACACCTGAATAGCCAGGTGGTAGCGGTTGATTTAAGAGATAAAACAGTAATGTTTAAAGGTGAGAAAAAAGAAAAATTTAGCAAATTGATATCTACTATCCCATTGCCGGAACTCGGCAAAATAGTAAGGCCGCTGCCGAACGATATAATAAAAAGTTTTAAACAGTTAAAATGGATATCAATTTACAATTTAAATTTAGGGTTAAAAACTAAAATCCACGTTCATCGACATTGGATATATTTTTCACAAAAGAGTATTCCCTTTTTTAGGACAGGCTTTTTCCATAGCTTTTCTTCTCACTTTACGCCGAAAGGGTTAGGGGCCATGTATGCGGATGTTTCTTATTCTAAGGACAAGCCAATTAACAAGAGAACAATCAATACCCGAATCAGAAAGCACTTAAGTTTCACGGGAATCATAAAAAGCGAGGACGAAATTTGTAGTGAGCATATAAATGACATAAAATATGGTTACCCGGTTTGTGATAGCGATTATACGCCAGCCCGGAAAAAAATATTAAATTTCTTATTAAAAAATAATATTATCTCCACCGGCCGATATGGCAGTTGGCGCTATATGTCAATGGAAGATGTTATTCGTGAAGCGAAAAAGGTCGCGGAAGATATAACATGATTATCAAAGATAGAATAGTTGCAGCATTCGGGGCAAGAGCTATTTTAAGGGAGATGGTGGCTAGGAAATTTAGAGCTAAATACTCCAGGGCGCTGTTAGGAATTTGGTGGGCTGTTGCCACGCCTTTAATATTAGCCTTCAGCATAGACATAATTTTTACACATGTTTTTAAGGTGGATATTCATAACTTTACACTGTTTGTGCTTTCCGGAATTATCCCTTGGCTGTTTTTCTCAAATACAGTAATGGATGTAACTAATTCTTTTACTGCAGATTCCGCGCTTCTAAAGCAAGGAATATTCTTAAGGGAATTTACGCCGATTTCTTGTGTCCTCGCGAATTTCCTGAGTTTTTTAATAGGAGTTGTTTTTCTCTTACCGATTTTCTTGGTTTCCAAGCCCCAGGTAATTAAGGTTCTGCCCTTTTTGTTGCTGATTTTTATTCTCCACTTAGGTTTTATCACGGGGTTAGGAATGCTACTTTCTACTCTTAATGCTTTTCATGATGATTTAGTGCACTTTTTTTCTGTAGGCCTTATGCTATGGTTTTGGATTACTCCGGTATTCTACACTTTAGAGATGTTAAATTTTCCTTACCGCTGGATATGCTTATTTAACCCTTTAACTTATTATGCTATATTGTATCGCCAGGTTTTGTATGAGGGGGCTGCTCCGTCATGTAATATTGTATGCATATCGTTTTTAATTTCAGTGGTTTTTTTTATCGGAGGATATCGGTTTTTTATAAGGAAAGAAGCCGAATTATTTAAAAAATTATGAAAATAATAAATTTTAATAATGTTTCCGAGAAGTATAAGATAAAATTTATAAAACAAAAAAAAGTTTATTGGGAAGAGGTCTGGGCATTAAGGAATATTAATTTCCAGGCTGCAAAAGGTGACGTTATAGGTGTTATCGGCAAAAATGGGGCAGGTAAAACAACTTTTCTAAAGCTTATAGCCGGGATGCTTATACCTGACAACGGTGATATTCACATAAAAGGCAAGGTGTCGGCCTTAATGGAGCTGGGGGCAGGGTTTAATCCTGAGTTTACAGGAATAGAAAACATTAAACTTAATGCTGCTATTTATGGGTTAACTGATGATGATCTAAAGCAAAGAATGGATGGTATCGTAAAATTCGCGAATTTAGGTAAGTTTATCAACGCGCCTATCAAATATTATTCACAAGGTATGTATATGCGGCTTGCCTTTGCTTTGGCAATATTTGTAGAGCCTGATATACTTTTAATAGATGATATTTTAGCTGTGGGCGACGAGGAGGCACAGCAGAAATGTATTGAGAAGATATTTGAGCTGAAGCGGGCGAACAAGACAATTATTCTTGTTAGCCATAATATGACAGTAATAAGCAAGTTATGTAACCGTATAATTCTTCTGGAAAAAGGAAGTATTGTTCAAGAAGATTTAACCAAAAAGGTTGTACCGTATTATTTGGAAACCATAGGAGACGAAAAAGGCATCGCGGTATTGAAGAAGGGTAAACTCAGGATAATATTTAATAATGGCAAAGTAGTTATTAACTATAATGATTTTCCTATTTCTGAAACCACAGGCGGGCACTCATCTTTTTTTGTGCCTTCGCTTAGCAGTTGGTTTTCATCTTCTGACCTGACATGGCAAATAACCAGTTTTGACACTAATAAGATTATTGCGGAAGGTAGATCGCGTGAAGGAGTTCTCCTGCAGACATGGGTGATGTATATAGAAAGAGATTATTTTAAATGGCAAGTAGAGATAAACGACAAAACCGTTAAACAACAGCACGCCAATCTATTGCTTATCCCTCAGTACAGTGAATGGGAAACATTGGATGAAAAAGGCGATTTTCCGTGCTTTAATTCTAAGTCTACTTGGCACGATTTAGGCGTTAATAGTTATCCCGCCGCTACATTGGCTTTATCGAGTGGCTTGGAGGATCGAGGTTGTCCCGGTCTTATGATAGAGCAGGAAGATGAAAAGGAGAATTTTAAGATATTTAATACAGGTTATGTTCAAGAGGCGCGGGTTATTCAGTGGAGTTTGAGTTTAAGCAGTAGAAATCTTACTAGCATAAAGCTATTTTCAGATAAAGGTCAATTTATAAGTTATATCAAAAATAAAAAACAAAAGCTTTTTCAAAAGAAAAAGCGCGAAGAACAAAGACTGCTTAGCAAGCAGCGAAAAGAACAGGCTCTTCTGCGCGCACAACGCACTATTTCCAAAGGCAGCCTGCGCCTCTATGCTGACGTAGAAGCAAAGGCTATAAGGCTCTTTTACAAGGACAAGGAGATTACTGAGGGCGTAGGCCTACATAGCTCTTTTCTGATTAAAAATACCTGGCATGACCTAAGCCCATGTCAGTGGCAGGTAAAGAAGCAAAAAAACTCTGTTAACCTATACATTTATCGGGAAGAATTAAAATCGAAACAGATATGGAGATTCTCCTTTAAGGATAACGTGCTTCTTTTTAGCGTCGATCTTGAAAACTTCCAGCTGATCGATCTTAAGCTTTTTAAGTTCGGACTGCTTCTTAGCCCTCAGTATAAAAACCTATTCTGCGGCCGCCAGCAGGATAGATTTCCGCAAGAATTCAATAATTGGCAGGATATGATCTTAATAGACCCTGTAGCTAAATTATGCGGAGTAAGAAAACATGGTGACCTTCCGGCGGTCATATTAGAGAATAACAAGAATTACAGCTTTATCGTACAAAATAGCGATAAGCAGTCAGAATGTCGTGTCTTACAGTTAGGTTTTACTAAGGATAGGTTCCAGCAGAAAAAAAGTTCTTTCTCAGCCTCTCTTTACTTGCTTGAGGATGAAAGCTTAATAGATGATTACCTTAAGAAAGAGGAAGAGAAGTTATTTAAGCAACAGGAAGTAAAGAAGCAGCGGTTACTTAAGTTGGAAAATATAAAGATACAAAGGCTTCTAACTAAGAAAAAGCGAGAAGAGCAAAGACTTCTTATTAAACAGCAAAAAGAACAGATTCTTCTACGCGCACAACGCACTATTTCCAAAGGTAACCTGCGCCTCTATGCTGACGTAGAAGCGAAAGCTATAAGGCTCTTTTACAAGGACAAGGAGATTACTGAGGGCGTAGGCCTGCATAGCTCTTTTCTGATCAAAAATACCTGGCACGACCTAAGTCCATGTCAGTGGCAGGTAAAGAAGCAAAAAAACTCTCTTAACCTATACATTTATCGGGAAGAGTTAAAATCGAAACAGATATGGAGATTCTCCTTTAAGGATAACGTGCTTCTTTTTAGCGCCGACCTTGAAAACTTCCAGCTGACCGATCTTAAGCTCTTTAAGTTCGGACTGCTTCTTAGCCCTCAGTATAAAGACTTATTCTGTGGTTGCCAGCAGGATAGATTTCCGCAAGAATTTAATAATTGGCAGGATATGATCCTAATAGATCCCGTAGCTAAATTGTGCGGAGTAAGAAAACATGGTGACCTTCCGGCGGTCATATTAGAGAATAACAAGAATTACAGCTTTATCGTACAAAATAGCGATAAGCAGTCAGAATGTCGTGTTTTACAGTTAGGTTTTACTAAGGATAGGTTCCGGCAGAAAAAAAGTTTTTTCTCAGCATCCCTTTACTTGCTTGAAGATGAAAGCTTAATAGATGGTTACCTCAAGCAAGAGGAAGAGAGGTTTCTTCAAGAGCATACTATCTGTTCTAATGATATCAGGCTGTTTGTTGATATAGAGCACAAGGTTATAAGGCTATATCATAAGAACAGAGAGATTACTTACGAAAACGGGATAAACGGTACCTTCTTATTTAAAAACGATTGGCATGATTTACCTTCCGGGGAGTGGACATCCCAAAAGGTTTCTAACAACAAGCTTCTCTTAAATGTAAATCACGAAGACTTGTTTATGCTGCAAACATGGACATTTGTTTGCCAAAAAAATACCTTATTGATTAGCGTTAAGGTTAAGCATAGCAAGCCGGAATTGATCCCAACTCAGTTTATGCTTTCACTGTGCCTACCCAGTAGATATAAGGGGTGGGAAAGCGCTTACGAGCACGGAAACTTTTCAAATGAACAGTATATCGGTGATATTGCCCCAGTCAGATTAAAAGATAACAAGATAACAGAAATACTACTTAAGCCAAACAGCAGAGAGAACCTGCCGAAGTTAATGTTTAGCATTCTTTCTCAGCCAGGAAGACGAGCGATTAGTATTCACAGGGATAAACAACAAAACGATAACATTCTTTGCATAGACTCCTTGTTGCTAGCATATGATAAGGAAAAACTGACAGAGCTTGACTATGCCACCTGTTTTGAAGGGAAAATAGTTTTAGCAGATACTATAGACATAAGGAGAAACGTTAAAAAACCCGGTTCCCTTAAGCTGATTGATGGCAATCTGGAATTTATTTTTAATCAGGGCAAGGGGGAGATATTGTTAAGTGGCAAAGAGCTGACATCAGGATTAGGGGTATATACCTCAATACGATCCTCAGGCGTTTGGCACGACTCCTATCAGGCTTTTTGGCGAATTAGCAATAGCAGCAACAATGTATTGAAAGTGATAGGATATTGGCCAAATATTGCGATTTCACAGGTTTGGCAAATTAGCATAGAGAGTGGTAGTGTAATTTTATGGGAAGTAGATATGGAGGTTTCAGAACAACTAGATTTTGAGATATGCCAGGCTAATATCATGCTTTGCGCGAAGTATAAAGAATGGTCAGCTCCTCACAATATACACGGAGATTTTTTAGATGAATATACCAAAGGATACGATATCTTGCCATTTAGATTCTGGTATGGAAAGGCAAAAGAGATTTGGGCCAGAGCAGAGAGTTTGCCTGCCATCTGTTTTATAAATGATATGAAGAAAGACAATATGCGGGCGGTTTTAGAAAACACAGATGATTTATATCGAGCAAGATTAATTCAGTATCAAAGATCTGATACTAATAAATTGCCGCCAGGAACGTACCCATATTTTAAAGGAAAAATAAAGATTAAGCCCCAAAAATTATTAGCAAATAGGAAAGGTTAAGATTTTAGCATAAGCGGCAAAGGTGCCTGCTTTAGGAAAATAGGAACAATATATGATTGAAATAGGGAATATTAAAGTAGCCTGTTCAGATTTAGGAATAAAGCTTTATTGGAACAATATTGAAGTTACCAGCGGAGTTGGCTTAAATGTAAGTATTAATACACTTGGCTTATGGACCGATTCTTCAAATGCGGATTGGGTAATTCTGGATCAACGGGACAATAGTTTAAAGGTTAAAGTGACTTTCAATGAGCTTCCCTTAAACCAGGTTTGGAAAATAAAAATAATAGATGATTGCCGGATATCTTTAAATATAGAAGTTGAGATAGAAGAATGGTTGCATATTGATGAATTTCGAATAGTATGTTTAGCTAGCCCCAGTTATAAAGCTTGGGTCCAGGATTTTCGCCAAGGAGACTTTCCTTGCGCAAGTAAAGATTGGCAAGGCCCCCCAATGGATGATGCCCCAGTTTCTTTGGTGGGGGTAAGATTTCCTGTGGAAGGTCGTTACCTGCCTTCTTTGGTATTAAAATGTCAAGATAGCAAAGATCAGGTATCCGCACTTGTCCAAAAGCCTCCCCAGGGTATTGACGCTCATATTGTAGGTTTTAGACGTGTAAGTTTAAAAGAAAATAATGACTACTCTCCCGGGAGCTACCATCTCTTTAACAGCGTAATAATTTTTTCAGAGAAAGATAATTTATTGGATCAGGAAATAGAAAATTTACGCAAAAGCAGTTTTAGCGCGGCGATAAGAAAGAAAGCAAATGTATCAAAGGTAAAGGAGAAGCCCAAAGTATTATTAGCCAATCTTCCGTGGCAAAAAAAAGAAAAATGTGGGGTAAGAGCAGGTTCCCGCTGGCCTCATATTAAAGACAGAAGCGAAAACAATTACCTGCCTTTTCCGTTTTTTCTAGCTTATGCCACCTCACTTTTACAGAAAAATAATATAGATGCTGATTTAATCGATTTTATCGCAGAGGCAACATGCGAAGAGGCCTTTTTGAGAAAAATATCCACCATAGATTGGGGCATATTTGTTGTTGAGACATCTATCCCTTCTCTTGATCACGATATGAAGATAATAGAGAAAATATCTTCTATGGGTGGCTTTATTATTTTGTGCGGCCCCCACCCGGAAATTTATAAGCCGGAATTTTTAAAAGATAACAACTGTATAGATTTTGTTTTGTTCGGAGAGTACGAATTTACGCTTCTCGAATTGACTGAGGCTGTCATGCAGAATAAAGAGAATTTTTTATCTATAGATGGCCTTATGTGGAAGGACCAAAATAACAACGTAATTAAAAACCGCCCTCGAGCACCCTTCAAATTAGATTTATTGTCATGGCCATTTAGGGGCAAGAGCCTTTCAATGGAAAAGTACTGGGATTTACCCGGAGATATACCACACCCATCAGCACAGATGGTTGCTTCTCGCGGTTGCCCTTTTGGCTGTAATTTTTGCTTATGGCCGCAGGTTTTTTTCAAAAATAAAGTTTATAGGACTAGGGATATAGATGATGTAGTCGCGGAGATGGAATATTTAATCGTTGAGCAGGGGTTTAAATCTATATATTTCGATGATGATACTTTTAATGTCGGCAAGAGCAGGATGATAAGCTTGTGTGACAAAATTATAGAGAGAGATTTACATAAGACTCCTTGGGCTATTATGGCAAAGGCTGATTTGATGGATGAGGAAATTTTAGACAAGATGAAAGAGGCAGGCCTGCACGCGGTTAAGTATGGAGTAGAAAGCGCTTCACAGGAATTAGTAGACAGGTGCGGAAAAAGCTTAGACTTAAAGAAAGCGATAAGAATCATACAATATACCCAATCATTAGGCATAAACGTTCATCTGACTTTTTCTTTTGGGCTTGCTGGAGAAACAAGAGAAACGATAAAAAGTACTATAGACCTTGCTCTCAAATTAGACCCGCACTCTGTGCAGTTTTCCATAATTACGCCTTTTCCGGGAACAGCGCTTTTTAAAGAGCTAGATGTCCAAGGCAGAATTTTAACGAAAGATTTTTCTATGTATGATGGACACCATAGTTGTGTCTTCCAGCCCGACAATCTTTCTCCCGCTGATCTAGAAGAGGCAAAACAATATGCTTATAAGTTGTGGGCAGATTATAAGAGAAAAAAAAGAGGGTTTTTAGGAGACGCGAAAAAATTCTTTTATTACTGGAGAGAAAACGGTCTGGATGGCGCCTTTAGAAAAGCAAGGAGCTATTTGAAATATTTTTATTTTGACAGAAAGCGCTTTATAGGAAAAATATGAAAAAAGACGCGGATATTTGGAAAAGGATATCGCATGGGATAAAAGACGGAAGGAAGGCGTTTTGCGGCCCCCATACTGTACAGATAGATTTGACTGATAAATGTAATAGTACCTGCATAGGCTGCTGGGTCCATTCGCCACTGATCGATAAAAGGGAAGTTTTTCCAAAAGGGCATAAAGAGCTCGATTTCAAGTTAGTCGAAAAACTCATAAACCAGTTACACAGTTTAGGCACAAGAGAGATAATCCTTTCTGGCTCAGGGGAGCCGTTTTTATATCCAAAAATAGAAAAGATAATAAAAATAATTAAATCGAAAGGCATGTATCTAAACATAATTACAAACGCTACATTATTAGATGAAACGATAGCTACAATCCTTGTCAGGTATAAAGTTGATTTAATTACAGCAAGTGTATGGGCCGGAGATCACATAGCGTATAGCGCGACTCACCCCGGAAAAACAGTTAAGGATTTCGGTACAGTTAAAAAGAACCTAACGAGACTAGCCTCTTGCAAAAAGAAGCGAAATTCTTTAATCCCGCATCTTAAATTATATAATGTAATCTGCAATAAAAATTATACCGATATAGAAAATATGATAGAGTTTGCTAAGCATGTTGATGGTGACTCCGTAGAATTTCAGGCCATAGATACCATCCAAGGAAAAACGGATAGGTTATCTTTAAGCCAAAGCCAGATTAACGAATTAGTATCTATATTCGAAAAAATATCTGATAGAAAGGATTTTATACGTTCTGAAATTAAAGATATGGATGGGTTTCTGCACGCTAAAAACGATATAGAGGAGCAGGACTTTGGCAAGCTTTGGAAAAATTATAAAGAAGGATTCACTGTTCTTGAAAAAGCGAAGAATATTGTTTGCCCGGAAGGAAATTTATGCAGAAAGGGAGAGCGCCTTAGTGTAAAAACTTCTTCCGCGCATTCTCAAGATGCGGTTTTTAAATTTTTCTTCGAAACAGAAAAGTGCGAAGTTTGTAACAACCTTTCCTCTTGTTTCCCATTTAAAAAATGTTTTGTGGATGTGAATGTATTAAATATATTAGGGGTTAGATCGTTCACAAGAAAGGTGCTTTCATCTAATGTAGATGAAACTTGTGGCAAACAGATAGATGCTATACCTTGTTATATAGGGTGGTATTACGCGCGAATTCTAACTGACGGAAGCGTTATCCCCTGTTGCAAAGCGGCAAAATTTTCCTTAGGTAATCTTTACGATAACGATTTTAATACGATTTGGCACTTGCCCTTGTATGAGGAATTCAGGTTTAATGCTAAGAATTTGACGAAAAGAGATCCATATTTTTCCAAGCTCAATTGTATTAAAAGTTGTGATAACTGGGGCATGAATCTGGAAATCCATAAAAAATTTTCTCAACCAGAGAACATAAAACCGGATAGATCGTTTATTAAACATACGATTACTATTAAAGCGAAAGATTTTATTAAGGGCAATATTAACGCTACCGGAGAACATGATTTTGGCAATGATATCATAATAGATGGAGGCAAAAAAAGCGGTTACGCTGAATATAAGATTGTTGTAGCAAGAAGTGGCGCATATGGTTTGTACTCAAGATATGCTTGTAATGTTTTTCGGCCAGTTGATATTTATTTGGATAACGAGCTGGTAAAGAAGGATGGTTTAGGTTTTTTGACAGGAGGTTGGACATCCCAATATTTAATGTGGAATAAAGAGGCGGATATTAATCTGGAAAAAGGAGAACATACCTTAAAAATCCAATCCGCAGGCCCTATTCCGCATATAGAAAAATTTATGGTTACCAACGAAAGAAATCCCGCGTGTATTTCAGGCGGGAGAAACTCTTTTAGCTATTTATCCTCAGTAAAAAAAGTCATATTGCGCGATGGAATAAAGGAGGCAATGAAAAAGGTAAAAAGAAACTTAAAGGTGCGTTATTTGAAGGATAGGTATCTGGAGATTTTAGGCATATATGATAAAACGTATGGCTACAAAGGGCCGTTTCATGTTCAGATAGATCTGACTAATAACTGTAACAACGAATGTATCGCTTGTTGGTGCAATTCTCCGCTTTTTAAAGTACCGCGTTTATCTCAAGAAGAAAAGGAGCAGTTTTTGCCTCTTGAAATGGTTCGGGAACTTTTGGATGATATATCTTCCATGGGTGCGACAGAGGTGTATTTTTCAGGTAGCGGTGAACCATTCATGCACCCGCATATCATGGAGATTCTAACATATGCTAAATCTAAGAATGTAATTTGTCATGTTAATACGAATTTCACATTACTAGATAAGAAAAAGTTAGACAGGCTCATTGATATAGGGGTAGATTTTCTTACTGTAAGTACATGGGCAGCAACTGCTATGACTTATATCAAGACCCATGCAAACCGTACAGAGGCTGATTTTAATAAGATAAGGGAGAACCTTATTTATTTAAATACAAATAAAAAAGATAAGCCCAGGGTTAAACTTTATAACGTAATATTTAATATGAATTATTTCGAGGTGGAAAAGATGGTAGATTTTGCGGAGGCTACTAAATCAGAATCCCTGGAATTTACTCTAGTTGACATCATGCCCAATAGTACAGATGTTTTGATCTTGGATAAACAACAGCTTGCTCAATTATCGCATTTATGCATGGGGATTCAATCAAGGCTGAATGCACAAGGCAGGACTAAAGATACGAATGTTTTAATTTTCCAATTCGAACAGTTTTTAAGAAGAATTTCCGTATCTAGCGATGTGTTTGACGCGAAATATGACAGAAATATTATTGATAGCATGCCTTGTTATATAGGATGGCTTTTCGCGAGAATAATACCTAATGGAGAGGTTCACTCATGCTTGAAAGCACACAGAATTCCAACGGGCTCACTGTACGCAAATAGATTTTCTGAGATATGGAATTCAGAAAAGCAAAAATATTTTAGAAAGAAGACTTTAGTATGTGAAAAGAGCGACCCATTTTTTAAGCTTATAGGTAATGACTCGAATACGAAAGAAGCAGGCTGTTATAAAAGCTGCGATGATATAGGCCGGAATACCTGGATGCACAACCGGTTAAAGATGCTAAGTTTTCCTGAGAAGTTCTTACTTAAAATCCTTGCTAATATCCTGCGTATTGTACGGAAAATAAGTCCAAAAAATAGCAATAATTATCTAGGGCATTACAGAGACCCGGTTATCGCGGGGGTCATACATGGTAGAAAGGCGTTTACCGGGCCGGAACAAGTAGTGATAGATATTACTAATAGATGTAATTTAAGATGTATCTCATGTTGGCTTTATTCGCCCCTGTTGAATAAGAACAAGCCTTCCAAAGAATGGCTAAAAAAGGAGCTGCCGAAAGACGCACTCTACAGGTTGATAGACGATCTGGCCTCTTTAGGAACGAAAAAAATTCGTTTTACCGGCGGTGGCGAGCCTTTCATGCATAAAGATTTAATGGAGATAGTGGGATTTGCCAAAAGAAAGCGGTTAGAAGTGGCGATAACAACAAATTTTGGCCTTCTTTCCAGGAAGCAGATAAAAGAGCTTATAGATCTAGGCATAGAGGAATTGTGTGTAAGCATTTGGGCATCTAATCCGCAGGTTTACGCAAAGGTCCATCCGGGGTCTCCTGCTGTATATTATGAAAAAATAATAGAAAACCTTACCTATCTAAAGGATATAAGAAAGCATGTTACTCACCTTACTTTCGCTAATGTGATTATGAGCAATAATTTTCAGGATTTTGATGGAATGTACGAAATGGGGACTCGATATAAAGCGGATGCTATTTATTTTACTCTAGTGGATACGTTCTCAGGCCAGACTGATGCTCTTTTGTTAAGCGCTGGAGAACGAGAGCAGCTATTAAGGAAGGCCCATGAAATTGAGAAGAGGAGTAAAGATGATGATATATGCCTTGAATTTTTTGATGGTTTTTTAAGGCGCTTGTCCATGCCAGATGAGGATTTTAGTAACGGAGAATACGATAAACTAGCAATCAATAAGATACCTTGCTATGTTGGCTGGATATTTGCTAGGATTTTAGCGGATGGAAGTGTTGCGCCTTGCTGCCGCGGAGTTAAAAAGATAATGGGCAATATAAATAAAAAATCTTTTAAAGATATTTGGTTTTCTAATAAGTATAATGAATTTCGGTCAAAAGCAAAATATTTGACAAAAGAAAGTGGCTATTTTAAGGAGATTGGATGTTTGAAAGAATGTGATAATTTAATGCATAATCAGGAAGCCCATAAGAAACTGGGTAATTTAACAAAAAACGCGCAAGGGAAATAAGCTCACCTCGGCTTTTTGGATGCCAAGTTAATGATTGCTAAGGATTTTAAAAATGACATAGTTCTTGTTCTGCCCCCTCCCGGCTGGCAAAAAACCCTTCCGATAGGATTAGGGTTTTGTGCCGCATATTTAAAAAAGAATGAGTTTTCATCTGTCATATATGATGTTTCTGTTGAGATGGGAAAAGTAGTTCAAAAAGACGATTATGATTATCTTTGGGGGCTAAAAGCAAAAAATATTTGGTTAGATAACGCAATTTTTGATATGTTTGTTAAAAAATATGACAACGCAATTCAAGGATGCGTAGATCATATGCTTTCGTTCAAATCGCAGATTATCGGGTTTTCAGTTATACATCCTAAGCAGCTTATCACTTTAGAGCTTATACGCAGGATTAAGAATAGAGATTCTTCAATCACAATAATTGCAGGCGGGCCAGCTTGTTTTTACGACGAAGACCGTAGAATGCTCGAACAGAGCAGAATAATAGACTTATTCGTATTAGGGGAGGGCGAAAAAACACTGTGCGAAGTTATAAACTGTATTAAGACTAACAAAAAGCTTGATAACGTAGCAGGCATTAGATGTGTGAATTCTGATTATAAGGATTACCTGCCAAGAGAAGCAATAGAAGATTTGGATTGTCTACCCTTCCCTGTATACCCGGGGCTGGATTTTGACGATTATCGCGCTAACCCTGTTCCGCTTTTTTGGAGTAGAGGCTGTTTTGGCAATTGTTCTTTTTGCGAAATTAAAAATGTGTGGAATTCCTATAGAATAAGGAGTGCGGAAAACATTTATGAGGAAATTAAGTTTTATGTGGAACAGAAAGGAGCAGTATGTTTTTCGGTGTTTGACTCTTTAATGAATGGGCGGCCAGAAATTTTGGAAAAAGTATGCGACTATATTATACAGCATAGGTACAAAATATCTTGGAACGGAAATATTGTTTCATTGCCCCAGATGAGCGAGAGGATTTATTCGAAGATGAAAATGGCAGGCTGTGAAGTCGTGTATTTTGGGCTAGAAACCGGCTCGGACCACATTTTAAGAAAGATGAAAAAACCTTTTACGTTACGCGAGGCTCAAAGGAATATACGATTGGCCCACGAAGCGGGCATCGAAACCTCAGTCAATTTTATAACTGGTTTTCCCGGTGAAGGGGAGTGCCATTTTCAGCAAACAATAGACTTTGTCCGGCTAAACAGTTTTTGGATTGACAAAGTTGACTTTATAACAGAATGCCAAGTTGCCAGAGGAACAGACTTATTCAATCACCCCGATAGATATGAAATAATAGTTCCACATGATTGGCAAGGGTACAAATGGTATACAAGAAGAGGTGATAATACGATTCGCATGCGGCAAGAGCGAACAGCTCGATTAGGCAAATTCTTAAAGTTGTCGGATATTCAAATTAATACCGATTTCAACCTTGAAGACGGAAGCGAATGCATTAGAGATTCTGTAAAAAATAAATTGAAATAGTGCGATTATTTTAATTATGAGGTAAGTGATTTTATGTATAGAATGCGCGTTTATGCCTATTGATTTATAGTAGAAAGCGGAATTATATGAAAGACGTACTTTTATTTCCCAGGTATTTATCCATACAAACAACAAGCATGTGTAATGCCTCTTGCGTTTTTTGCCCACATCCTGCAGTAAGAGATTTATTCCCACACAGGATAATGAGTATGCCATTATACAAGAAGATTATTGACGAATGTAGCGGTTATAAGGATATCGAAAGAATTATTCTTTATATGAACAATGAGCCGCTGACAGATCCCGATATAATAAAAAGAATAGATTGCGCTAAGGAAAAAGTGCCGTGGGCAAAGGTTCACATTTTGACGAACGGTTTGTTGCTTACGGACGAGATGGCGGATAAGCTTCTAAAATCCAGTCTCGACTGGATCGGAATAAGCTTCCATGGGATAAGAAAAGATACAATAGAAAGATCAATGGGCATAGATTATGACATAGCGCTTGAAAGGATTAATAATTTTATAAACAAGGCAGGATCGTGTAAAAATTTAAAAGACTACTTGATGCTGACTTTTATAAAACATAGATATTTAACTCTCGAGGAGAAAAAAGAAACAGAAGATTATTGGCGGAGTAAAGGTATCGAAAGGATAAGCAGTTTCGACGGACCGATTTCAAGAGCAGGTAACGTGCAAGACCTACCGGCAGTTCACAATAGAGAAAAGATAGTAGGCTGTGCCTCGATATGGGCCGACGAGATGATCCATATTGTTGAAGACGGCAAGGTAGTTTTGTGCTGCATGGATTGGAAAAGAGAGGTAATTTTAGGTGACTTAAACAATGAAAGCATCTTTGAGATATGGAATAAAAAAAGAAAAGAAACATGGAAAATGATTTTAGGAAAAAGCAGTATGCCGGATAAATTTTTGTGCAGGCACTGTGAAGAATCGATCGTAGAGAAAGCAATAAAGAATGAGGTTTTGCTTATATTGCTTCCACCGTGGGGGGTAGACACGCCTTATTTGGGTTTAGCTTGCCTAAGCACGTCATTAATGCGTGCGGATATTCCTGTTGAAGTTTTTGATATGAATATAGAGTTATACAACATTGCAGATAAGCGATACAAGTATTTATGGCATATGAATTATTCATACTGGTGGCGGAAAGCGGATAAATACCCCAATATTAGAGAAAAACTTGATAATCAGATTGAGGGCTTAATTAAAAAGATATTAGCCTCTCCCCAAAGAATAGCAGGTTTCTCTCTTCCTACAAATTGCTCGGATTTATTGCTTGAAGAGATAGTAAGGAGGGTTAAGGAGAGAGACCCGGAAAAGATAATTATATTAGGCGGCGTTTCAGTTTCTATAAGAGAGCAGAGATCAGACTTGCTTGGTAGGATTGAGCCATATGTAGATTATTGCGTTGCAGGAGAAGGGGAAGATATCCTTTGCAAATTAGCGGAAGCTATTTTTAATAACAAATTAGATGGCATAATAAAACTAAAAGGCGTAATAAAAAAGCATGAGTTCGAAGAAGTCAACGAGAGCGCGCAGATCGAGGATTTAAACACATTACCGTTTCCTTCTTTCGACGCGTTAGATTTAAAAAAATACAAAGTTGCTACAAGCTTGCCTATGGAATTTTCCCGCGGATGCGTAGGTCAATGCCCTTTTTGTGACTTTAGAAGCATATCGCCTGCTTTTAGGCCAAAACAAGCCCCTTATTTGCAGAACCAGATAAAATTTTACAAGGAACAATACGGTATTAACCATTTGAGCCTTTGCGATGCAGCGGTAAACGGCGATGTTAAAGTTTTAGCCGAAGTATGCGATTTGTTAATTAAGGATAATGTTTCTATAAACATTAGCGCGTTGGCAATCCCTCGCAGCGAGATGACACCAGATTTACTAAAAAAAATGAAAAGGGCGGGGTTTTATCGTTTGGAATATGGAATTGAAAGCGGCTCAAATAAGATCTTAAAAGTAATGCGGAAGATATTCACAAAAGAAATAGCTGCGAAAGTACTAAAGGATACATATGAGGCCGGCATAGAAACATATCTTTATTTTATGGTAGGTTATCCTGGAGAAACAGAAGCTGATTTTAACGAGACAAAGGAATTTCTTAGGAAAAACGCTAGATATATTACTACAATAAAGTCGATAAACCCCCTCTATGTCATGGCAGGATCAGAACTATTTTGTAATTCCCAAAAATACGGTATTTCATTTCACAATCTTCAGGATAAAGACAGAGAGTGGTTTGTGGGGCATGAGAATACCTCTGATATCCGTAAGCAAAGAGTGCTGGAACTTAAAAGATTAGCCATGGAGCTTAAAGTTCATTTTACAGAAGAGGCAGAAGCATTAGAATGTACTTTGGACTCATTGGGAGAGAAAAATATCAGTGCGCATCAGGTAGATAATGATATTAAGGTATACGCTTATGATAATACCAAAACGGATATTATTTTAGCGATATGCCCGCCATGGGGTCATGAAATGCCCCCATTGGGCCTAGCTTATTTAGCTACCTTTTTAAAACATAATGGGTTCAGCGCGGAAGTTTTTGATCTTAATATTGAAGTATATCAAAATGCGAATAAAAAGATCAGGGAACTTTGGAAAATAGAAAGCCTAAAATGCTGGCAGGACAAGGCCTTATTGCCCGAGCTATTAGATATTTTTAATGATGATATTAATCATTTTGTAGAGAAGTTAGTAAATTCCGATTCACAATTTATAGGTTTTTCAGTGAACGAGGCAAATATTATCTTAACTATCGAGGTTGTTAAGAAGATCAAGAGCAAATGTTCTGATAAAATAATTATATTTGGTGGCCCGGGCTGCTATTGGGGCTACTACAAGAATCAGGATCTCCCATCAGGGATATATGATTACGATACAGACGCGTTAAGGATAATCCCCGGGATGATTGACGTCTTTGTACGAGGTGAAGGGGAATACGCTTTACTTGATGTGTTGACTGCGTATAAAAATAATTTATCAAAAGCTATCCCTGGAACTATTGCTTTCGAACATGGCAGATATATCAACCACGGGCTAAGAACGCCCACGAAAAATTTAGATGACCTGCCTTATCCTACATTTGAGGAATTTGATCTAGGTAAATATTCAAAAGAAATAATACCATTATATCTTAGCCGTGGGTGCATCAATAAGTGCAGTTTTTGTAACGACCATGTCATATCAGTCCCATACCGTACTCGCTCGCCAAAATATGTTATGGAAGAAATCCTTTTTCACTATCAAAATGGTGCTCGCAGCTTCTTTTTTTGCGATCTCTTAGTCAACGGTAATTTAAAATATTTAGAGCAACTATGCGGTCTTATTGTGAGTTCTAATATCAATATAGATTGGACAGCCCAGGCCGTAATAAGAAAAGGCATGAACGCAAGCTTATTACAGAAATTGCGTGATAGCGGATGCGGTTCACTTGTATATGGGGTGGAGAGTTTCTCAGATAATGTTTTAAAGATAATGAATAAATCCTATACGCCCGAAGATGCTGTTGAGCAGCTAAAGAATACGCAACGCGCCGGAATTAAAACACTAATAAATATTATTGTCGGGTTTCCCGGTGAAAGTGATAATGACTTTGAGGTGACAAAAAAGACATTTAATAACTACCATATGTATATAGATGAAGTATCTTCAGCTCAGATATGCCATCTAACGCCCGGTTCTGATATAGATATAAATCCGGATAAATATAATATTGTGCGCCCTGTTGAAGGCGGTTGGTTTAAGTGGTCAGACGAAGCTACGCATGATTATAGCATACGAGAAAAAAGATTAAATGAGCTTGTTGACTTGATTAAGAATGCCAAAAAGAAACTGCTTTTGACAAATCTTTACGAAGAAAAGTTAGAAGAAGAAAAGAGGTCTTTGAAAGATGAACGTAGAAATGAAAGCCGAAGTAATAAAGCGTCTGAAAAAAGAATAAGTGAAAAATCTATTGCGAATAGTAAAGAAGCTGCGCATTATGACTTTATGCTTGTCAGCCTACCCCCATGGGCTCAAGAGAACCCGCATATAGGGATAGGGTATTTAAACTCCTATTTGCGTAGCAATAACGTAAGTGCTATGGTGATGGATTTAAATAAGAGTTTTTATTTAAGTCACCCGGACTTTAGGATGCTTTGGCACGTTGAGAATAAAAGCTTTTGGTCGAATGAAGATACATTTCCATTGATCCTTGAGATATTTAAAGTGGATATCGAAAATGCCGTTAATGAGATAATCAAGTATGACTGTGATATTTTAGGGTTTTCAGTAATTGACCCCAAGGAAAGGTTAACTATTGAATTTATAAAAAGAATAAAGGAAAAGTTTTCCAAAACTAAGATAATCTTAGGCGGACCCGCTACCTCTACTCAGGAACAAAGGAAGATTTTTCTTGATAATATTAATAACTATATAGACGCTTTCGTGGTAGGCGAAGGCGAGGAGACTCTTTTTCATCTTGTAGAGAGTATTAAGAACAAGAGAGATATAAAGAATGTAGCGGGATGTTTTGTAAAGAATAACGAAAAATGGGTATATAAAGAAAGAAAGCCTATAATGCCTCTTGATAAAACGCCGTTTCCAACATATGAAGAGTTTGATATGACTCTTTATGGCAAATCTCTTCTTGTTGAGTGGTCCAGAGGGTGCATCGGCAAATGCGCTTTTTGTAAAAACTGGCGTTTATCCTCTTCTTACAGAAGCAGGAGCGCGGATAATATCGTAAGCGAGCTAATATATCACAGTCGAATCAACGGCGTAAATGATTTTACTGTAACAGATAATATTTTAAATGGTGACTTAGGCAATTTAGAGAAGGTTTGCGACAAAATAGTGGAAAAAAAATTAAAAATAAAGTGGACAGGCCAAATTGCTCCGCGAAAAGAGATGAGCTATAACATTTTTAAAAAAATGAAACATGCGGGCTGTTATAAATTACAGATAGGATTGGAATCGGCATCGGATAAGGTTCTAAGACTAATGCATAAGACATTTACCGCCGATATCTCTGAGCAGAATATCAGGTCTGCTAAAAAAGCGGGCATAGAGACAGAAATATTTGTTATGATAGGCTTTCCCGGCGAAAATGACTATGATTTTAATAGAACTTATAATTTTATAAAGCGAAATCAATTTTATATAAATACAATTAAATCTATCAATACGCTGCATTTGGTTGCGGGAACCGAGGTTTTTGAAAAAGGAAGTGATAGCTTCGGCATGAAGAGTTTGCCCAGAGAAAATTGGCATTATTTATGGGAGACCCGTAAAGGTAATACGTATAAAATAAGAAATAAGAGGGCCAAAGCATTAGTAAGTTTGGCCGGAGGTTTGGGAATAAGGGTAATGGAGACAAATGTGGCTGAGGGTAAAGAGAGAACGTTTAAGATATCTAAGGAAAAGAACGCTTTATGCGATAATGTTTTATTACTTAAAAAATCAATACAATCTTTACAAGTATTGCCTCAAGGCGAGAAAGATGTAAAGAAAAAAAGGAGCTTATCAAGGAAGCTAATTCTTGTCTTTGTTACAATATTTATTTTGGCATATATCATTTATTTCTGGACTTACATGCTCCTAAGCAGTAAAATTTTATTAGGTGGGAAAAGGAGGTGAGGGAAGAGATATTTATAATGTATCGGTTCTGACTTAAAACATTAAACAATAAATTATTTAACTATAAAAGGAGGAGATAGCAATGACCAAAATGAATATTAGTGCGATGCCGATAGCCATTATGTTGGTTTTATTTTTTGTAACAGGGTGTCAAGGTCAAGGGGGCGATGGTGTGAATAAGCCTAGCGGTCCTATCGCAGAGCGTTGTACTCCAGAGGAAGAAGCAAAAATTAGCAATACTTTCGCTAATTTGTTCAATAAAGCTACAGGGCCAGAAACATTTACCTTAGAGGGCTTAGACAAGAATCAAATCAAAGAGGTTCTATCGCCGATTGCTTCTAAGCTTATCGCTGATACTCTTATAATAGTGAATAAAGATAGCAAAAAAACCTATTATACCGCCGATGTAGTAAATGCGCTCCCGTTAAACGTATACAAAGTATTACATAAAGAGGGGTTTGACTTACAACCGGCAGCTTCCTTACAATCGCCAGTAGAGAATATTTTATCTGGTAACCAGGTAGATGAAAAAAAAGAAGGGCAAGAAAAAGAACAGGAAGTAAAGCAGGAAGCAAAATAAGTCATTATAAAAACAAGCGAGGCATACAATTTAGTGATGTAAAAGTTGAATAAAAGTGTTACCCAGTTCGCTGTAAGCAGCTGTACTGATTTATTGCTATAGTTATGTTGCTCTGTTTGTATTGCCGATGTCTTGATAGATACTTAATGCCAAATTATACGATTAATATAACCACAACAAGGTAGAGATTTTATTGCTATATAAAAGTTTTTCAGGTATGAAATTACGAAATATCGGTTATAGTATTATTTTACTAAGTCTAATTATTATATTTAGTATATTTTTATGCGAAATATTTCTTAGATTCTACAATTATAGAATTAGCCCAATTTGCCCTAAATTCTTTAATCTTGATTTTTACCCTTATTATAAGATATCTAGCATTGATGGATTGATATACGAAATAGAGCCAGGCGTGAATATGCAAGATGACGCAATGTACGATTGTGCAATGCAAACAAATAGTTATGGGTTTAGGGAAAAGGATTATAGCCCTGAAAAAGACGCCGGTGTCTTAAGAATAGTTGGCATAGGTGATTCTATGTGTTATGGTGCATGTGTAGAATTCAACAGCAGGTTCTTGAAATTACTCGAGAAGAAGCTTAATAAAGATAATAACCTCAAATATAAACGAGTGGAAACTATAAATTGTGGCGTGTCAGGATATAACCTGACACAGGATTTTTTGAATTTGAAATATAAAGCGCTTAAATACAACCCTGACATAATAGTATGCTCTTTGTGGACTGACGATTTGCTAGCACCATACATACCATCTTTTTGCGGTCGTAGCTTTTTGGGGCGCGCGCAGAATTTCCTAATAACCTATAGCGTGTTATGGCAATTTTTATATTCTAGGTTTTATTGGCATGAAAGGTACGATTCTAAATATGTGGATAGGCATATTGAAAAAAACTTAGCATCACTTGAAAAAATAATAGATTTAGCATCGCGTAATAATATAAATATAATCTTTATTTTACATTCAACTTTGTCGCCAAATTATTCTTGGATGAAGAGCGATTATAGCGATATAGTTAATATTCTTAACGCAAAGAATATGCCCTGGTTCGAAATGCATCCTCGTTATATGGAATATCTTGGTAAGCGAAATATAAGTAGCATTGCTATAGCGCCCAATAACCCGCATCCAAATGCTGAAGGCAATAGAGTTATCAGTGATGCCTTATTAGAGCAGTTAAGGCTTAGAAAATATTTGTAAAGAAAAATATTTATTAACGATAGCAAGCGCGTTTTTTTATTTTGAAGAGACCATAATTAATATCAAGAGTTGATGCTAGCGGTTAATACTAGACTTAGAAAGTTTATAAATGGATATTGCTAAAGAAAAAAGAGCGATCTGTGCTAAATGCATTCTTCCGGAAAATAAACCTGATATATATTTTGATGATAAGGGCGTATGTAATATTTGTCGCCAGGCGGAGAAAGTAACTTCAGGGGAAGATTCTAAACATTTTTTAGAAACAGAGTTTGTAAAAATACTCAGTAAATATAAGGATAAACACCCCTATGATTGTATGGTCATGTGTAGTGGTGGCAAAGATTCAACAGCAAGTCTCTATTATATGAAAAAGAGATATAAATTAAATGTGCTAGCTTTTATGTTTGACCAGGGATTTGAAACCGACGAAGCCAAGGAGAATGTGCGTAATGCAGTTGAAGTTTTAGGAGTTGATTTTCTATTTTTTAAATCAGATTATATGAAGAACATGTTTACTAAAATGATCAAGTCGGATACAAAAGCGGTAATATGTCACCCTTGTTCTCTCTGGTATATGCAGCTCGCTTTTGATACTGCTAGGCGCTACGATATACCGATTATAATAGCCGGATGGACTAAAGGGCAGTCCGCAAAACACGAGGTAATAGCAAAAGGAGCTTGCAGCTTAAATGCGCCTGAATTTAGATCAATGGCTCTTGCCACAAAGAAGTTTCTGGATACACTGAGAAAGGATCCCCAGTACAAAGATTTTCCTAAAAGCATGGAGGATGTCCTAGTTAAGGCAGATAAGAGGCACAAGGCCTTGGTGTTGTCCCCGCATTGGTTTTTAAATGTTCACCCAGATGAGTATACAGCATTAATATCAAGGGAACTAAACTGGAAGTGTCCTGATGTGAGTTATCCTGCAAAAACAACAAACTGCTACATGAACTTTATCTCGGTATATCTTACACTTAAACATTATGGTTATACGCATTATCATGTAGAGGCTAGTAAGCTTATTAGGATGGGACTATTGGCAAGGCAAGAGGCTTTAAAGGGTTTAGAGATTAATTTTGACAAAAAATTATTAGATAAAATAAGCGCTAAGATTGGTTGTGGTGTAATCTAAATAAATTGATGCTTAATAAAATAAAGCTAACGCTTAAAAAAATAACACGAAAATTGACCAGTGCAATACAGAAGGTGTTGATTACTGTATTGCTAACTTTTTTTTACTTTGTTGTCTTTGGCATTACTTTTATCATTATGTATATCTTTAAGAGGAGTATTTTAACGGGCCACAATAAAGATGCACGTACATCATGGGTTCAAGCTGATGGTTATCAGGAGAATTTGGAGGAGAGCCTGCGTCAATCCTAACAAATGAAGGAGTGCTATGTTAAAGGTTGTATATATATTAAAAGAAACATTATATATGATTAGGAAACATAAGGTATATTTTTTAGCCCCCATATTTATCGTTTTGGCGATATTAGCTATAATTGCTTTTTATGTCGGCCCTAATATAATTATATCTTTTATTTATGCAGGTATATAATATTTGCTAAATTGCCTTGGAAGGTGCAATGAATATTTTAGGTATATCATGTTTTTACCATGATTCCGCAGCTTGCTTAATCGCAGATGGAAAAATAGTCGCGGCAGCGTCTGAGGAAAGATTTAATCGAAGTAAGAATTCCCCTGATTTTCCTATAAACGCAGTCAACTACTGCCTTCAGTCGCAGGATTTGACTATACTTGATGTAGATTATATCGCTTTTCACGAAAAACCTTTTTTGAAATTCCACAGAACAGTCTTGAGCCATATTCAAGCTTACCCATTCTCTTTTAAGAATTTTATGGATACTATGCCCCATTGGTTGCAGGACAGGCTTATTATGCCTTTGTATTTTGGAAAAGAATTAGGATTTAAAGGAAAATCTGTTTTTGTCAAGCACCACCTTTCTCATGCTGCAAGCGCATTCCTTGTCTCACCATTTGATGAGGCAGCAATTCTAACAGCGGATGGGGTAGGAGAGTGGGCAACAATGACCTATGGCTATGGAACAGGAAGCAAGATTACGATTCGCAGAGAGATGCGTTTTCCAAATTCTTTAGGCCTGTTCTATTCAGCTATTACTACATATCTAGGGTTTAAGGCTCTTGAAGGGGAAGGCAAGGTCATGGGATTGGCCGGTTATGGTAAACCCTGTTATATGGATAAATTTAGTGAGCTGATTAAAGTAAATTCAGACGGCAGTTTTTTCATTAATCATAAGTTTTTCGGCTTTAATAAAGGTTCGCAGATGTATAGCAAGGCTTTTGTAAAAGCCTTCGGAGCAATAAGAGAACCAGAAAGCAAGTTGGATCAGAGACATTGTGATATAGCCGCGACTTTGCAAAAAACAATGGAAGATATTCTGATTAAAATTGTAAATAACGTATATAAAGAAACAAAGACAAAAAATCTTTGTTTGGCTGGAGGGCTATTTCTAAATTGTGTCGCCAACGCAAAGATTCTGGACAGCACGCCCTTTAAGAAGGTTTTTATACAGCCGGCTACGGGTGATAGCGGTGGAGCTTTGGGTGCAGCATCATATACATATCATTGCCTACTGGAAAATGATAGGAAATTCGTGATGCGCGATGCTTATTTAGGCCCGGATTTCACTGATGCGCAGATAAAAAGGGCGCTGATGGAAAAAGAGTTAGATTTTAGAGAATTGAGTGATTCAGAGTTGTTCCGGTATATAGCACAATGTATATACGAAGACAAGATTATAGGTTGGTTCCAGGGCAGGATGGAGTTTGGCCCGCGTGCGCTGGGAAATCGTTCTATTCTGGCTAATCCTTGCAATCCAGACATGAAAGGCATATTAAATGATAAAGTTAAACATAGAGAATCCTTTAGGCCATATGCCCCCGCGGTGCTTGATAACAGGGCAGAAGAGTTCTTTAATGGAAAACAACATTCGCCGTTTATGCTCTTGGCCCCATCTGTTAAGGCAAATAAAGCAAAGATTATACCTGCGGTTACTCATGTTGATAATACAGCAAGAGTCCAGGTTGTTAGTAGAGATATAAACCCCAGATTTTACCAACTGATTAAGGAGTTTGAAACGATAACTGATGTCCCAATACTCATAAACACCTCCTTTAACCTAAGAAGTGAGCCGATAGTATGCAAACCGGAAGACGCTATTAGTTGCTTCAATAGAACAGATATGGATTATTTAGTTCTCAATAATTGTGTGGTGAAAAAACAAAGGGGATAGAGGTATGCATGCGTGGATTACAAGGATAAGAGAAAAACTCATTGTTTTCATATTAGGTCTTATTCTTATTATGGTTATATTGGAGATAGTATTGCGAATAATAGGTTATGGAGAGGTTAGATCACCGGCATTTAACGAGAAGGTTTGTCATAAAGGTCCGAATGATTATGTTATACTTTGCATAGGGGATTCTTTTACAGCGGGCTGCGAATCGCCACCGGATAAAAGCTATCCAAGACAGCTGGAAGAATTACTTAACGCGGAAGTTAAGCGCGAAAATTTTAGAGTTATTAATAAAGGAATGGGTGCCTATAATACAGCTCAGATTTTAAGCGAATTAAACAGAAATATACAGACAACTAATCCGGATCTTGTAATATTATTGGCAGGAGGAAGTAATTTATGGAATGCATGGGGCTATAGGCAATACCTAGAAAAAAGATCTCCGTTATTTGGGTTGCAAGATATTATTTATAGGATTAGGTTATTTAAATTAGTTAAATTGATAGCCATTGACATGCAAAATAAACTCAAAAAACAGAAAGTAGATTCTCTTAATACTTTTTCGCGGCAGGATTTTTTAATGAATGAATCGCCCTTAGATGCCGTTTATTATCAAGATAAAGCAAGAAGTTATGAAGAAAAAGGTATGTATAAAGAGGCAGTAGAATACTATCGCAAGGGGATAGAGATTGATCCAGAAAACCATAGTCTTTATTTTAGTTTAGGGTCAATCTATTGCAATCAACTTAATAATAGGGAAGAGGGTATAAAAATGGTTGAGAGGGCAATAGAAATCAATCCTAACAGTTCTTTCGGGATTTATATGTTTTTAGATAAGGAATATAGGGGTAATGAAGAAAAATTAGCGCAATTTCTTAGTCGTTTTTCAGATTCGAGTAAAACAGCGAAGGGTTTTATGAATATGGCCCTAGAAAGAGAAAAATTTCAGGATGAGGCAAGAAAATGGATCACTCTGGATATTAAGGCTATGCTAGATATATGTTCACAAAATGATGTAAAATTAATGCTCCAAGATTATCCTATGGCTTCAAAGAATTCACCCGGGCTTAACGATAATATAAACCTTATAATTGCAGAGGTGGCAAAAAAATATTCACTCCCGTTAGTAGAGAATGATAGTGTTTTTAAAAAGTTATTCCAAAATGGGGCAAAACCAGAGGATTATTTTATGCCAGGTGAGCACCCAAACGTTATAGGTTACGGAATCATGGCGAGAAACATATACAATAAAATGGTCGAAGAAAAGCTGATACTATCTGATCGATAGGGAATATCAGTAGAAAGGGGCGGGCGTGAAAAAAGCTATTTTCATGTTCTCAGGGGGCGTGGACTCGACATATGTAGTAGATAGAGTGGCTCCGCAGTTTGATAAAATATTTTTGCATACATATGTGACACCGGGAATGATTAAGGCAGAACGTTCAATACTATCCGCTGAGCAGCTTAAAAGATTACACGACGATAAAATAGAGCATCATATTATTGATATAAAAGATTTTGTATACTCTGTTCGAGGAAACGCTTTAAAATGCATCAAGGATAACGTGAAGTATCACTTTATGTATGCGTGGTGCTTAGGATGCAAAGTCGCTATGCACCTTTACGCAATCAGAGAATGTAAAGCATTAGATGTCAAGATTGTTTATGATGCAAGTAATTTTTATGATATTCATGCCTTGGAACAGCACGAAAAAGCAAAGATAGCAATTTCAGGTATATATGAACAACATGGCATAGTTTACAATTCGCCGTTTTATTATGAATCTGAAAAGGGGGATTTTAAGCCTCCCGAGGAAGCTCCGAATAGAATGAAGCTAATTAAGCAACATCTATCTCTAGAAAAGGAAACTACGAAATTTCGTTTAAAATATCTAAAAAAAAGAGGCATAAATCTCGGAAATGGTTTTATGGATATGTATCGCTGCACTCAGCCCTCTTGCACAACAAGTATATTTTTTAATGGTTTACGTGTTGCGCTTAAGCCTTTTATCGCAGAGGCAGTTGAAGGTTATCAATTATATATAAAAGACAAAGCTAACGATGCGGCGTATAAGGCTTAAAGCTTGATAGCGTCATAATCTAACGGTAGCTTTTTAGAACTTACCAATATAGAGTTTTTAAGATGCCAACAAATGTAATTTAACTATGTTTTTGTGTAAAGGAGGGCTTTCAAATCACTACTTATAATAATCGGCCATGCCAAGAAAACGATATTAGGAAAATAAAATTTTCTTTAATCATTCCTTTTTATAACGAAGAAGACAATGTATCGATACTGCACAAAGAGATTATTGAAATATTGGGTGATTTTTCTTGTGAAATCGTATATGTTAATGATGGTAGTACCGATAATACATATAATGAAATAATCGGCGCGATCGAATCTTTTAAAATGCCTTTGACCGTAAAAGTTTTGAATATACATGATAACACAGGTCAATCTTTTGCTTTACGGGCAGGGCTTGCAAACGCTTCACACGATGTGATAGTTTTCATGGATGGCGATTTGCAAAATAATCCCGAAGATATCTTGACTCTTTTAAAAAAATTTTTAGAGGGTTATGATTTGGTTCAGGGAGTAAGGATTAATAGAAAGGACCCTGTTCTAGCCAAGAAGGTGCCTTCGAAATTAGCGAATTTATTACTTTCAGTAATATGCAAAAGTAAATTTCGTGACCTGGGTTGCTCACTAAAAATATTTTATAAACACGATATTGATAATTTTATGTTTTACAGAGGTTTTCACCGAGTTTTGCCTATCTATCATTCTTTTAAAGGAATGAAAACAGCGGAGGTTTTTGTAGGCCACAGGAAGAGGGTTCATGGTGTTACAAAGTATGGATTTTCGCGAACATTTGATATACTATATGAGGTAGTAAAGGTTAATTTTTTTGAAAACAGCTCGAATTTCTTTATATACGCCAGCTCCGCTGCAGGATGTATGCTTATACTTATAAGTTTTTTATTACTATTTTTTAGACATATATTCAATATGACCTTAATTGTTTCACTTATCGCTTTCTTAGAAGGTTTATACATTTTTGTGCTCAGTGCTTTTTTGTATATAGGCCGTTCATTCTATTTTTATCAAAAGCAATTGGAATCGGTCGACAGGAGAGTCAGTGTTAAAATTTTCAAATAATATTTTAAAAGGCGTAAGATTTTGCCTAGTATTTCCGCCCTATCAGGAAAGTGACGATATAATATCTATTAAGACAATGAAACAAGGGCTAGGTAAAATCCCTCCGATTTCTTTGTGCGCAGTCGCGGCAATTTTAGAGAAATTTGGAGCTGTTGTCAAGATTGTAGATGCAAACGTATTAAACCTATCACTCGCAGATACCATACGAGAAGTGGCCTCGTTTAGGCCGGATTTTTTAGGTTTCACTGTCTCTACTTATCAGTTTCATTTTACGTTAGAATGGATCAAGGGAATAAAGGCACATATTAAAGTGCCTGTTTTCGTCGGGGGGCCACATGTGCGTATTTACCCGGATGAAATATTAACACATAAATGTATTGATTATTGTGTTCTGGGAGATGCGGAAGAACCCTTAGTGCGCCTATTGCACTGTATCATTGAAAAAAAGGATTTAGCCCCCATAGGAGGTATAGCGTATAGGTTAAATGGGAACGTGAAAGTTAATAGATTTTCCTTATATACTGATAAGCTAGATAGCGTTCCTTTTCCATCGAGGCACCTTTTAAATAATAAGTTGTATTTTTCTTTAATATCTAAGTATAAAAATTTTACCGCTATGACCTCATCCAGGGGTTGTGTATTTCAATGTACATTTTGCGATAATCATTATATACCGCATAGAGCGATGAGCCCGAAGAGGGTAGTTGATGAAATGGAAGTATGTAATAAAGAGTTTTCTGTAAAAGAGATTGATATGTTTGATAGTATTTTTTCTGTAAGCAAGAGAAGGCTCGCGGATATTTGTGTTGAAATAACGAAAAGGAAGCTGGATATCAAATGGTCGATGAGAACAAGAGTTGACTTGGTTGATAAGGATATATTGAAATTATTAAGAGCATCCGGATGCATGAGGATATACTATGGCATTGAAAGCGGTTCGCCCAAGGTCTTAAAAAATATTAAAAAAAATGTTAGCATAGATCAAATAAAGTATATTGTAAAGCTGACTAAAATAGCAGGCATAGATACCTTTGGATTTTTTATGATAGGCAATCTTGAGGAAGACGTGCAGACCGTTAAGGAGACAGAGAAATTAATGCTCGCTCTTCCATTTGATTATGTGCAGATAGCCCCTATATTTTATCCACCAAATACTGAGATTTATAAAGAGTTGGTAAGGGTTATAAAATCGGACTATTGGAAAGAATATACGATTAACCCTGATTATAGAGCGGAACTACCTATTGTAGGTACCGATTTCAATAAAAGGCAATTGCATTCTATTGTCAAAAGGATGTATCTAAAATTCTATTGCAAGCCAAGAAACGTAATCAGAATACTGGTTGGATTAAAATCATTTAACGAGCTAATCAGATATTTAAAGGCGATATGTAGCATGCTCGGAGAGAGTTCTGCAAAACATAAAAACTAGTATCAGAAAAGTTATAACATAAGTTATGGTGCTTAATGGCTATTTTAAGTATTTCAGATAATCATAACAGCGGTGTCTGTTTGTTGAAAAACAAAGAGATCGTTTTTGCTGTTAACGAAGAAAGCTTAGCTAGGGAAAAACTAAAAGGCGGATTTCCCTATCTATCTATTAAAATGGCAATGGAATACTCTAATATTAGCCCGAATAATATAGAGTATATTATAGTGGCATCTCAAATGACACCATCATTTATTCTTCGTCTGTTTGAGGATTATCACAATAGTTTACGTTATGGCGAGTCGTCTTTTAGCTATCTCCTGAACTTGTATATCATATACCAGGTGATTGCATACAAATTAAAATTACCTCATATTGCGGAGAAAGTATTGTCAGGCGGAGTTCTTAGAGGTAAAATAGCGAAATTGGGCATAAGAGCAAAAATAATCTTAGTAGATCATCATTATGCTCATGCCGCATCTGCCTATTATACCTCAGGCAATGGTGATAATTCTTTGGTCTTTACCGCTGATGCCATGGGGGACGCTTTAAGTGTTACTGTAAATATCGGACAGGGCCCCTGCTTGAAAAGGATCTACTGTCAAACTGGCTTTAGCGCAATAAGCACTTATTATTCGCGTTTAACAGAATTTCTGGGTTTCAAGCCTCTAAGACATGAAGGAAAGATAACAGGCCTAGCGGGGCATGGAAAGCACGACAATGAAATTATAAAATTAGCTAAGGATAGTTTTCGCTTTGTAGAAGAAAAGAAAGCATTTAATACCAAGAATCATATCAGAAAAGAAAGCATGCACAGGGGAATGTATGCGAAGCTTAAAAAGTATTCAAAAGAAAATATAGCGTATAATTTTCAAAAAAACTTTGAAGACCAGGTAGTAAAATTTGTAAGTTTTTGGATGCATAGAACAGATATCAGTAATGTAATATTGTCCGGAGGAGTTTTTGCTAATGTTTCGCTTAATAAAAAGATAAGCGAGATTAAGGGCATAAGCAGTTGTTATATTTTTCCTCACATGGGAGATGGGGGTCTTTCAATGGGAGCGGCACTTGCTTTTCAGAAACATAACCCCAGACCCCTAGAAAGTGTATATTTAGGACCGCAGTATACCAACGAATACATAAGAGGCATGCTTAGAAGGTATGCTGATAAAACTATATCTGTTTTTGTGCAAGAGGAGTTATTGTGCGAAAAAATCGCGAGGTCAATCTTTAGCGGCAAGACAGTGGCCCATTTTAACGGAAGAATGGAATATGGGCCGCGCGCGCTAGGAAATAGGTCTATTTTATACAGAGCAGATGATCCGACCTGCAATAAATGGTTAAATCGTAAATTGCAGAGAAGCCATTTTATGCCTTTCGCCCCAATGTGCCTAAAGGATGAATTCAATGAGATGTTTGAAGCGGCTCTGGATAAGACAGGCCTCACCTTGCAGTATATGAATATAGCGGTAGATTGTAAGCAAAAAATGATAAATGCCTGCCCTGGTGTTGTGCATGTAGATAATACAGCGCGGCCGCAGATAATAGATTGCGAAAATAACCCTAGGCTTTTTAAGATTCTCTCTTTTTATAGAAAATTGAAAGATACATCCGTTATTTTAAATACAAGCTTTAACAAGCATGAGGAACCTATAGTCTGCTCTCCTGAAGACGCAATCGACTCTTTTTTAAGATGCGGATTAGACATGTTAATTTTAAACAATTATTTTATATTAAGAAAATAACACTAATTGACAGGAGCATTGTTTGTGTCAATAAAAAAATATCTACCCCATATTTTATTAGCATTGCTAGTTTTTACGGTCATAGTGGGCAATTTTTGTTGGTTGAAATCGACTGATCTGGTATTGCCGTTTGCTTCTGCAGAGACCGGCCTCGATTTTTATATTGGTGCGACCGAAGGCGTGAGTAATCTGTTTGAGGGTATAAGCAATATAACTGAGAAGCTTGCGGGTTGTACTTATTATCCGCCTTTGCATTTTCTTCTTATTATGTTTTACCATCTTATTTTTGGTCCTGAAAAATTCGTGCCTATGGCAGTAAATGCAACCTGTCTTATCATAGCGTTATTTTCAATATATATGCTATGTAAAAAAATATCTGGCCCAAAATCAGGGCTTTTAGCTGTCTTTATCACTATAACTTGTCCTGCTATCTTTATCATGGCAAGAACGGATTTAACGGAATATGTGCTATTTTCGTTGGTAGCGTTAACACTCTATCTTTTTATATACACGCAGAATTTTTATAATAGGAAATACTCTGTATTGCTGGGCGTTGTATTAGGGTTAGGAATGCTAACAAAATGGACATATCCTGTTTACATCTCAGGAGCTTTTTTTGTATTTGTAATATTAATGTTCATGAAAGGGCTTGAAAAAAAACAACTAAAGAACCTAATTCTATCTGTTTCGATAGCTATTATTATATCAGCTTTTTGGTATCTGGGCCGTCTGGATATAAAATTCTTTTTTTCAACTATAAGTGGTGAAGCATCACAGATTTCTCTAAGCGAAAGGATAGGTTATTTTGCTAACGCGCTAAAACTATATATCTCATTACCTTATACAATTGTATTCGTAGCAGCGATACTTGCGTTCATTATAAATATTAAAAGAGACGTATCTATTTTTTTTGTACTGATTCTTGTGTTTATCGTGCCTTATGGTTTTTTTTCTTCGGTACCGCATGTGGAGTATAGATATTTGTTGCCGGTTATCCCATCGATTAGCTGTTTAGCCTCGCTGGGGGTATCTAAAATATTACATAATTTTGTCAGGATAGTCTTAATATCGGTTATAGCCTCTATCGGATTATTTAACTTGGTATTTTATTTTCAAAAAATACCAGCATTGAGTGGATTCTTTCAAGATATTCCCCTTACGAAGTTACAATACGAATCTAAGATGTTTGATAATATCATTAATGTAATTAATGGTGATTCAGATGGGCCTGAGATATTTATGGCGGCATCCCCTTTTAATGGGCCTGAAGATTGCTATGTAAGTCTATCGCCAATGACTTACAGGTTGACATTAGACCACCTGAAGCGCAGGAATCAAAATATATCAATTAAAGGTTTTGCGCTGAATGATTTTATGGGGTTTGCCTACAAGTTAGATTATGTAGATTTTTTAATAGTTACGAGACCTGCATTGGAAGATGATAAGAGGTCTAATGAGATGAGGGCTCTCATAAGAGAGTCTAGAAATTTTAAATATATTTATGGCAAAGAACTTTACATGGATGACCCATCTTATCGTATGCTTATTGAAGATAAATTTGCTTTATTGAAAGAGATTCCTTCGAGACTAGATAGTAATGTACTTATATATAAAAATAAAAAACTAATCTCAGGTAAGGAATGATCAAAACCTTATTTTCAGGAAAAAATAAAGAGGAGCATCATTTGTGTTAATAAAAAAATATCTACCCCATATTTTATTAGCATTGCTAGTTTTTACGGTCATAGTGGGCAATTTTTGTTGGTCGAAATCGACTGATCTGGTATTGCCGTTTGCTTCTGCAGAGACTGGCCTACATTTTTATATTGGTGCGACCGAAGGTGTAAACAATCTGTTTGAGGGTATAAGCAATATAACTGAGGAGCTTGCGGGTTGTACTTATTATCCGCCCTTGCACTTTCTGCTTATTATGTTTTACCATCTTATTTTTGGCCCTGAAAAATTCGTGCCAATGGCAGTAAATACAACCTGTCTTATAATAGCGTTATTTTCAGTGTATATGTTATGTAAAAAAATATCTGGCCCCCAATCCGGGCTTTTAGCCGCCTTTGTCACTATAACGTGTCCTGCTGTTTTTATCATGGCAAGAACGGATTTAACGGAATACGTGCTCTTTTCGTTAGTAGCGCTGACGTTATATCTTTTTACATATACGCAGAATTTTCATGATAGGAAATACTCCATATTGTTGGGCGTTGCATTGGGACTAGGTATGCTAACCAGATGGACATATCCTGTTTATATCTTAGGAGCTTTTTTTGTATTTGTAATATTAACATTCAGGAAAGGGCTTGAAAAAAAACAACTAAAGAACCTAATTCTATCTGCTTCGATAGCTATTATTATATCAGCTTTTTGGTATCTGGGCTATTTAGATATAAAATTCCTTCTTAACTGCATAAGTAATGAGGCATCAGGGTTTCCGTTAAGCAAAGTAATTATTTTCTTTGCCCAGGCTTTAAAACTTTACGTTTCTTTGCCTTATTTAGTTATATTAATAATTGGGGCACCGGTTATTGCCATAAACTTTAAAAGAGCCGGCTCTATTTTTTTTATATTATGGCTGTCTATTATTGTGCCTTATGTAATCTTTTCTTCCATCCCACATATTGAATTTAGATATTTTTTACCGGTTATCCCCGCGGTTAGCTGCCTTATTTCTTTAGGTATATCTAAGGTATCATATAAGTTAGCCAGAAATGGCTTAATGCTGGCTATAATTTGTATAGGCTTGTTTAATTTGACAGTTTATTTTAAGATGTCACCGGCATTAGGCTGGCAGTTTGAAAACATTCCCTATGAGAAACTGCAATCCGAATCTAAAATGTTTGAGAATATCATTCAGACAATAAACGATAATTCAAATAGCGACGAGGTAATTATTGCGACGTCTCCTTTTAATGGACGCACCAATTCTTATCTGACCTTATGGTCTGTTACTTACAGATTAACATTAGAGCATCTTAAACACAGGAATCAAAATATAGCAATTAAAGGTTTTGAATTGTCTAAATTTAAAGAGTTCCCCTATGAGATTGACGATATAGATTTTTTAATAGTCACGAGGAGTGCGCTAGAAGATGATGAAAGGTCTAATTGGATGCGAAATTGTACTAGGAAGTATACAGGTTTTTACCAGCGCAATATTAAGGAGCTCTACATAGATGACCCATCTTATAGGAGTATTATTATGGATAATTTTGTTTTGTTGAAAGAGTTTCCTTCGAGACTAGATAGTAGTGTAATTGTTTTTAAGAATAAGCGGAGGATGTTAGATGGGCTGTGATGTTTTTTATTGCGTATCGAAATTAAGGTAATATGGTTATTACACAGGTGTTGTAATGGATTTGCATGTTAAGATTCATGAATATTGAGTTTGCTACTTAATCTGCAGCGGGGGGGCAAATATGTTCGGAGTTTATAGCACAAGAGGCATAATGCCGAACGAAAGAAGCATATATATCAATGAGATGTCAAGCGCTTTATGTTACGGATCCAATACGGAAAAAAAATATTCAAGCGAAAATATCTTGTTAGGCATAAACACAGGTTCTCAGTCAATATATCATGAGAGCAAGAATTTAATAGTAGCCTATTGCGGCAGAATGTATAATTGCGACGCGGAGGCAATAGCCAATCTTTATGAAGAATATGGCGTCGATTGCCTTAAACGCATAAAGGGTATGTTTTCTCTGGCCTTATGGGATAAAAATAAAAAGAGGCTTTTAATAGCGCGAGATAGATTTGGAATAAAGCCACTGTATTATTATCACAAAAATGGTATTCTTGCTTTTTCCTCAGAAATTAAGGCATTACTTAAATTGCCATTTGTAGGTAAAGAATTAAATATGCAGGCGGTTAACATGTATTTTTCATTCGAATATATCCCTTCGCCACATTCTATTTTTAAAGATGTCTATAAATTAAAACCAGCCCATTGCATTATCTATGAAAACGATAATATCGAGGTTCTTTCTTACTGGAATCTGACTGCTATTGACACAAATAAAGAGATATCTTTTAAAGCAGCCGGCAGCAAGCTTAAGCAGCTAATTAATAATTCTATCAAGGACCACATCGCAAGTGATTCCCCCCCAGGTGTTTTCTTAAGCGGTGGTATGGATTCTAGTACATTGGTGGCCTTATTAAACGCAGATCATGGTAAAAAATTCCAAACTTTCTCTATGGGTTCCGGAGAAAAGTCATTTGATGATTCAAAATATGCTGCCTTTGTATCAAAATATTTTGGCACAAAACATTATAACTATACATTTACTGTTGATGATTTTATAAATAACTTTTACGATGTTACAAATGTTCTTAATGAGCCCTTTGCTGATATGTCTATATTTCCTACTTATATGCTTTCTAAGCTTACGCGGCAGCATGTCAATGTCGCCCTATCCGGAGAAGGCGGCGACGAATTGTTTATGGGCTATCCTACCTATGTTGCTCATAAGTACGTCGGTTTGTTCAATAAATTACCGAATCCACTGAAGTACATAAGCAAGTATATTACAAATAAGTTGCCGATTTCTCACAAGTATCTTAGTATTGATTTTAAATTGAAACAGTTTATTAAAGGTACGGATATCGACGACACTATTTTAAGGCACATCTTATGGATGGGGGCTTTTAAGGACAGTGAAAAAAATATGCTTTTTAAAGATTGCGCGAATAATCGGGACGCAATGAACCCGGATGTTATTACCAAGATTGTAGAAGAGATTAAAAATTTAAGGCTAGATCCTGATGATAAAGTGGTACAGTACTTAGATATACTCAGCCTTCGCGATAATGTATTATTCAAATCCGATAGGGCAGGCATGCTTGCGAATCTTGAAATAAGAGTCCCTTTTTTAGATCATGAACTAGCCGAGTTTATCCTAAGCCTTAGCCCTGAATTTTTGTACCAGAAAAGAATACTTAAAAAAGCTATGACAGGAGTTGTGCCAAGAAAAATAATAATGCGGTCAAAACGAGGTTTTCCTATGCCCTTTGCCCCTTGGTTGCATAACGATAGAGTTTTAAAATTAATAGAGCATTTTTTTGATAAAAACTTTTTAAAGCAACAAGGGTTATTTAACCATGATTACCTTAACTTTTTACTTAAACAGCATTTATCAGGCAAGAGCGATAATAGAAAAAAATTGCGGACATACATTATGTTTCAAGGCTGGCATGAAAATTGGTTTAAATAAATAATATGAATATTCTAATGATTCACCCACATGATCTGTTTGATAAATCCGAGCCTTGGACAACAAGGATCATGAATATCGCCAAAAAATTTACAGAAAAAAATCATAGGGTAAAATTATGCTATTTTCCTTTAGGGTTAGATAAAAAGCACCTGCTGCAAAATATAGACTCTATAGAAATAATACCTTTGGATAGGATGCCATCACCAATCTCGTTTATTAAAAATATAAAAAAACTTATAAGATTATGCAGGCAGGCAGATATTGTTCATTTTCAGAAGTGTCATCATTATTCCGCTATTCCCGCAGTGATTGCGGCATATATTACTAAAAAGCCGCTTCATTATGATTGGGATGATTGGGAAGAGAAGATATGGTATGAATCGTGCGGTACCGGTTTGCATTCAAGGTTTATAGGGGTTTCTTTTAAGGTTTTGGAAAGATGGCTCCCTGTTTTGTCTGATTCAGTTTCTTGTGCGAGTAGCAATTTAAAGAAATTGGCTCATAGTTTTGGCGTAGAAAAAGATCATATTTTTGACGCGCCTGTAGGCGCGGATTTAGAGCAATTTAAGCCCGGCCTAAATGGAAAATGGGTCAAAGAGAAATATAATATACATGGTAGTCTAGTTCTATATATAGGCCAGCTTCATGGGGCTCAATACGCTGATTTACTCATTAAAGCAGCTAATGTAATTTTACATAAGCATCAGGATGTTTCTTTTATGATTGTAGGAGAAGGCTTCTTAGAGTATAAGCTAAAGAAATTAGCTTTAGATTTAGGATTAGAAGATAAGATTATTTTTACCGGTGCTGTTCCTCATAAAGATATCCCCTACTATATAGCGTCCGCTGATATCTGTGTTGCGCCGTTTAAAAAGACAGAAGTGAGCTCTTGTAAAAGCCCTTTGAAAATTGTGGAATATTTGGCGTGTGGAAAGCCTGTCGTAGCTAGCCTCGTAGGAGAAGTAAGGAATATGGCAGGTGGCTGTGCGGTTTTGGTGAAAGAAGGTAATTCTTATTCCTTAGCAGAAGGGGTGTTAATGCTTCTTAGAGATGAAAAGTTAAGAAGGCTTTTGGGCAACAGCGCGCGAACAAGAGTTGAAAAAATGTATAATTGGAACTATACAGCCGATTCTTTACTCCGTGCTTATGAGCGAATACTAAGATGAAATTCCTGTTTATAACTCGGGAGAGCCGTGTAAATCCAGGGGCAAGAATACGATGTTTTGGTTTTTCAGCTAGACTTAATGCGAAAGGCTTCAATTCGTCTGTATTCTCTTTTGTCGATAAATTGAATGCTAAATCAGGTAAGGAAGATATTAATTTTAGCTTTATTGATAAAGTAAAATGCGCGTTTAATGGGTATAAGGCACTCTATCGTAAAACAGGAAAATCAATTTTTGTAGTAAATCGCTTTAATTATCATGCGATACCGGCGTGGCTAGTTGCTGAGTTACGTGGCATACCTTTCGTATTTGATATGGATGATTGGGAAGCAAGAGAATCTCGAGGTTCGAGGGCAGAATATCTCACAAGATTTTTTGCTAAAAGAAGTGTTTTTTGCATCGCTGCAAGCAAATATTTAAGTGATTACCTCTCGCAGTTTAATAGTAAGGTATTTTATTTGCCTACAGCAGTAGATACGGATAAGTTTAAGCCATCTTTATGCAAAGAAAAAAAAGATTTTGTTTTTTCTTGGCATGGTTCTGTTAACAGGATTGAATTAATAGGGTATATAAAATTTGCCATAGAATGCTTTCAGGCGCTTTACAATAAATATCCTTTCATCAAATTTTTTATTGCCGCGGATGGGATCTTTATAGAAGAGCTGAAAAAACTAATTAGAGATTACAATTGTGAGAATATAATCTACAAAGGGTGGCTCGATTACGTTGATATCCCCGCCTATTTAGATGATATAGACTGTGGGCTTATTCCTCTTTTAGATAGAACACGTTTCAACCTATCAAAGAGTCCCGTAAAGTTATTTGAATATATGGCAAAGGCAAAACCTGTAGTCGCTTCACGCATCGGTGAGGCAAATTATATAATTAAAGATGGGCACAATGGTTTTCTATCTTCAAGTAAGCGCGAATTTGTTGAAAATATGGAAAAGCTTATTAATGACCCCAAATTAGCAGAAGATGTAGGGGTAGCTGCCCGCAAAGAGATAGAAAAAAACTATTCTTTGGACATATTAGGAGAAAGATTTGTCAGAATACTAAAAGATGATTTCAATAATTATCCTAACTCATAATAGTGAGAATTTCATAAAGCCTTGTCTTGACTCTGCGTTTGGTCAAAAGCACCAGGATTTTGAGGTAATAGTAGTTGATAATGGCTCTAAGGATGGCACCATAGAGATTATAAAAAACGATTATCCCAGTGTTATCTTGATAGAGAATAATGAGAATCTTGGTGCGAGCAAGGCAAGAAACCAGGGTATAGATATAGCTAAATACGAATGGATATTAACGTTAGATAATGATGTAGTACTGGAAAAAGGTTTTTTATCTAGGATACAAGGTTTGATTAAGAGTTTACCTAAAGATATCGGTATAGTGCAGCCAAAGATATTATATCCTGATAAGAAAAAGATCTATTCCTGCGGGCTTTATCTTTCATGGATGAGAAGATTTTATGATATCGGTAAGGGTAAAAAAGATGTCGGCCAATATAGCAAAGCAAAAGAGATCTTTGGTGCCTGTTCCGCCGCGGCGCTCTATAGGCGTGATATGTTTGACGACATAAGAGAGGACACAGGATATTTTGACGAGAGGTTCTTCTTCTTAGTAGAAGATGTTGACCTGGCATGGCGGGCACAGAAAAAAGTGTGGAAAGCCCAATTACGGCCTGAATTAATTTGTTACCACTCAGGGGATAGCTCTTTAACTGACATCAAGATGAGGCAGTATCTGTGCTTTAAAAACAGATACTTAATGATAGAAAAGAACGAGGGCTGGAAAAATTATACCTTGCGCATTTTCCCGCTGTTGTTTTATGATTTTCCAAGGCGGGTCTATTTTTTTATAAGTAACCCATATTTCAGAAGAGGCATTAATCTCAAGACCGGTTCTTGAGCACGGGTACTTGTGCTCAAGAACCGGTCTTGAGAATTTAGTGAGTCGAACCCATGGTAAAAAAGAAGATATTATTATTTAATTCAGGGGCTTTATTGTACGGATCAGAAAAAGGCCTCTTAAATATCATTAAGGCATTAAGCAGCGACTATGAGATTACAGTGGTTTTACCTGAGGAAGGCCCGCTGGTAAACATTCTACGAAAATCAGGTATTAAGGTTAAAATTTTTCCATTAGCTATTTTGAGCTTTTCATATTCCCCGCTTTATTATTTTAAGTTTTTTCTTTTTAGCATCGTGGACATTATATATTTTTCCCTTTACGTCAACCAACATAATTTTGATATAATATATACCAATAATTCTCTTATTATCTTTCCGTCTTTTATCGCGGCGTTTTTTAAAAAGACGCACATATGGCACATACGAGAGTTTTTCCATATAGGGCTTATAAACAGGTTTTTGGCTCATATAATAAAAAAATTCTCAGCAAGGATAGTATGCCAGTCAGAGAATATAAGAAAGACCCTTTTTCCTCTGGAGGAGAGTAAAATAAAAGTTATTTATGAAGGACTGGAATTGGCATTACCGAATGCTACCAGCACGCAAAATATACGTACTGAGCTAAACATCTCATCCCATACTGTTGTCATGAGTATCGTTTCAAGAATACATCCGCATAAGGGGCAGTACGAATTTATCAGGAGCATGGCAGCGTTTCTTAGTCAAAAAGATAGCAACGCAGTGCTCTTGCTGGCAGGAGATATTGCGCCACGCAACTTACGGACATATATTTACAAAAAAAAGATAGAGAAGATTATACAAAAATACAACTTGCAGAAAAAAGTTTTACTCCTAGGTTTTGTAAAAGATGTGCGGATGATATTCGAGTTAACAGACCTGGCGATATTTCCCATAAGGCGTAACGAGCCCTTCGGCATCGCGCTGCTTGAAGCGTTGACTTTTCCATGTCAGGTCTTTGTATCGCCAAACCCGGGTTTTGATGAGGTAATATCTTTTTTTAAAACACCCTATAACAAGTTGCGTCCCAAGGTATTATCAGATATAATCAGAAATAGAGGCGTTGTAAAGAGAGAGCCTGATCTACCAAAGGCCTTTTTATTTAAAACCTATAAGAATAAAATGCTTATTTTGATGAGAGAGGTTCTTAAATGATATGGTTCGCGACACTGGTGTGCATTTTTCTTTTACCGGTTTTTTCACCTGTTTTGCTTAAGGCGGGGGTTTTGCATTTATATGGGGCCTTGCTTATTTGCCTTTTATTTACTATTTTAAAGAGCGGAACATATTTTAAAAAGAATCACTCTTTTGCAATGCCGCTTATTTGTTTTTTAAGCATAGCTATTGTTACATCGTTTCTTGCTGTCTCATTGAGCGTAGCTTTTTATAGCACATTTTATCTTATCTTATGCGCAGTGATATTTGCCTCTCTTGCGGGCTTAAGCTCGAAAAAAAAGAAACAGATAGGCCTGGTTCTTATATCGGCTAGTTTTTTCGTTTCTGTGATAGCATTATTGCAGAGATTCTTCTATTTTGACAAAGTTATACCCTATATAATTTCACAGAAACCTTTCATGGGCAGTACAGAGTTTTTTTATCTTATGGATATCGTAAAGATGAAGCGTGTTATTTCGATCTTTACTACCCCTAATCTGCTGGCATCATATCTGGTTATGATTAATCTTTTAACTTTGGGGTACATCTATTCAGAGGAAAAGAGGCGGAATATAATATTGTTCGTGTGTTTCTTTATTATCAACAGTTACTGCCTGTGGCTCACGGGATCTTTTATGGGGATAGTTAGTTTTGCCTTAGGATTCTTGCTTTTTTCCATAATGCTATTTATTAAGAATAGGGAAAAGTTCAGACGATACCTACCGACGCTCACCCTGTTTTCTTTATGCGTGTTGATTATATTTATAGCTCTTGCTGACAAGAGGTCGTTTGGCATTTTATGTAGATACAATCTCTCTTTTGCGTGGGGTGAGAGAATGCAACTATGGCACTTTGCTTTAGGCATTATATCGGACAGGCTGTGGTCTTTTGCAGGGCCTGGTAACTTCGCTAATATATGCAGGACATATATGACAACTAATACCCCTGATTCTACAATGGCACACAATCTTTTTATGCAATTATGGATTGAGCTGGGATTTTATGGATTGGCAGCCTTTGTTTGGTTTTTGATTGTTCTTATACGAGACGGCTCTAAAAATATATTTAAAAAAAGCACATCACTGGCCCCCTCTATTTTGCGGATAGGCGCATTCTCAGCAGTAGTTGCTTTTTTGTTACAAAATATGGGAGGCTTTAGTTTCTTTGTGCCGCAGATAGCGATAGTATGGTGGATATTATGCGCGTTATTAATTGATAATAAGTGATGCTGGATTATTAAGTTATTGACTTTTATAAACACGAGACCTATAATATAAAAAATAGAAAAAATGAAAAAACTCGCCCCTGTAAAAGGTTTTATAGAGATAGTAGTAGTTTTTATTATTGCCATATCTTTCGCTATAGCTGCGATAATTACTCTCTTTTGGTCCAAGGCCCCTCGTACTGCGTCTCATCTCAAGCGGCTTCAAGCGATAAATTACGCTGAAGCGGCGTTGTATGAATCATTCAACAGGTTTAGAACCGGTTATAATAATTGGGATCAATGGCTTCCGCCAACAAATTCAGCACCTGCGGATCCCACCATTACCGTAGATGGCGTTACCGTTACTATATCTATAGAGGTTAATGACATGCTGACTCCAGCAGATCTTACAGATGACATGACTAAGGTCATGGCAACGCTTGACCAGGATGACATAGAGTTGGAATTATGAGTTATTTTAGAAAGTCCCATCGCGGTTTTACGTTAATTGAGATATTAGCCTCAACTATATTGTTAAATATAGCAGCAATAGCTTTTTTCGCTGTTTTTGTTTATACGGCAAAGTTAAGGATCTATTCAACAAATGAATTTAGAATGTCGGTTAACGCGTCATCCTGGCTTGAAAAAATTAGATTAGGCTCTGTTAACAAGACAAAATACAATAGTTTAAGCGCGCAGACCGATATAGACTTAAATGACGCTGTGTTGTCTATTTTTCCGGAAGATTACACTGCCTGGATAATATCAGGTGAAGGTAACGTTGATATAACAAGTCCGGGAGGTGCTTTATATACTATAGAGGATAATATTGATCTTGGTTCAGGCGCTTATTTTAAGAAAATAACGGTAACAGTGTCGTGGGATGAAAAAGCTTGATGAAAAAAACGCTATTGAGCAATAGATCAGCACTTACGCTTGTGGAGATGATAGCTGCTGTAGTTCTTATAACCTTTATATTTGCTGGCTGTATTATAACTATTGTGACAAGTATGCGATTATTTAAGACGGAATTATCCAGTAGTATCATGGTTGATGATTTAACCTTGGCTCTTGAATGGATTAAAAAAGACGCGCTATTATCTAATAATGCCGACATTACTACTCCGAATGAGGTTACACTGGATCTTGAACTAAATTTTTTAAGTATTCAGATAAGATACTACGTAAAGGACTCCATAGAGTTATATAGGCAGATAGTAGGATCAGGCAGCGATGGTAAGTTGATAACAGATTTGATAGATACGGCTAATCCCCCGGAATTTACGAAACCTGAGGGGGGTAATTATCTATTATCGGAGGTATGGATAAAAGATTCTATCGCGAAAAATCCTGCGCATCAGAGCATAGGGGTGATGTTGCGTTGCTGTAGTACGTAGCTACTGCGGATTATGGTTAGAAAAAAAAGACGATAAAAATAATAAATTATTTTTTATTACCAAAAGCAAAAATTTAATGAATAAAAAAACAAAACTATATAAAAAAGATGTAAAAATGAAAAAAGGTTTTACTTTAGGCGAAGTGATGGTTGTTATAATAATCCTTGGTATTTTTGCTGCTATCGTATTCCCTGTGTACAACAGGATTATAAGGCGCACAAGTTTTAAGGAAGTTGCAAGAAAGGTAGATTTGGTAAGAGCTGCCGCAAAGTATTACGGCCTTAAATATGGCATAAGTAATCTTCCTACTGATGATACTGCCTGGGATTTTTTACAAGTTGATAACGACGATTTGAATTCCTACACTGATTTGGTATATGCGATAGTCTCTTCCGGTGGAGATCCGGCATTACAGGTCTCCTACGGTGGATCTGCACTTTATATTTATAATTTAGTGACAGAAACTGGTTCAACGACAGCCAATACAAATGCGCAGTATCTCCCTGGTAACTTGCCGTAAAATTAGGGCGCAGTGGTTTTAAAAAATAAAGCTGTCGATAGATATAGGTGAAAAAATGAAAAAAGGTTTTACTCTAAGTGAGATAATAGTCGTTGTGGTAATCCTTGGTATTATTGCTGCGGTTTCTTTTCCCGTGTATAACAAGATTATAAAGCGCACGGGGTTTAAAGAGGTGGCAAGCATTGTAAGTTTAGTGAGATCAGGCGCGAAGTATTACGATCTTAAATACGATTTAAGTGCTCTTGTTGCAGACGATACCACAGTTTGGGACTTGTTAAAAGTTGATAAACCTACCAATTCCGGTGCTAAATTGACATATGCGATAGTTGAGTCTGGCGGTGACCCGGAATTGCAGGTTGAATATAATGGTAACCAGATTTATACATATAATCTATTGACAGGAGCTAGTACTGAAGCAGGCGCGGATTCGGCTTATCTGCCCTCTGACCTGCCATAATACACAAAAATAAAGAATTCATGTTTCCTTTTTTGCCCTTTTTAGCTTTTACTCTCCACATAATCTCTAAAATTCGCCAATAGCGCTTGACATGTTTTACTTTTCTATGTTATATTTACACTATATAATAAAAATAGTATTATGTTATATATTGCCATAGAGGAGATATAACATCAAACAGAATGTATCTAAAAGATGAGCTATTTTAAGGTATTAGGTTTACAAAAAGAGCCCTTTTCTACTAGCCCTGACCCTAATTTTTTTTACCAGTCTCTTGAACACAAGGCCGCGTTAACTAATATATTAATAGAGATTAGACTGCGGCGGGGCCTAAGTATAGTTTTGGGTGATATAGGTACCGGCAAGACTACTCTTAGCAGAAAACTATCCCAACTTCTTACAGCCCGTAAAAACGTTGACTTTTATATGATCTTAGACCCTGCTTATGATTCGGAATACCTATTTTTATTAGCGCTTATAAAGACATTTGAGATAAATATAGATATCAAGGAAGCGACTATTCTTGATTTTAAACAGGAGATAAAACATTACCTCTTCCAGAGGGGGGTTAATGAAAACAGAACCACTGTTCTTCTTATCGATGAGGCGCAACAGCTTAACTCAATCTCGTTAGAGGTCTTAAGAACGCTCCTAAATTATGAGACAAACGAGTTTAAATTGCTACAGGTGATACTTTTAGGGCAGGTTGAGCTTCTCCCACTATTAATAGAGACAAGAAATCTTATGGATAGGGTTAGCTTGAAATATACGCTTGGCCCTTTTGATGAGGAAGAGACCAAGGAGATGATCAAGTTCCGTTTAAGGCAGGCCGGTTACGATGGCAGAGAAAAATTATTCCATGACAATGTTTTTAAAAAGATCCATGACCATGCCAACGGGTATCCTCGTCGCATATCTATGCTGTGCCATAAGGCCCTGAAGCACTTGGTGATGAAAAATAAACCTATAGTAGACGACGACATTATAAAAGAGCTTGTTGATATCGAGGCAAAACTAGGATGGCAGAACAAAGATCTACTCCTGAAGAAAAGCTATTAAAGTTAATTGAAAAAGAAGACAACAATGAATCCGTTATATTTAAGCGGAAGAAAAATGTCTTTTCAATCTTTAGCGGTTTCTGGTTTTTTATACAGAGAATTATAAGCCAGTTTATTAACGGCGTTAGAAACGGAGTAAAAGAGCCGAATCTCAAGGTTTTAAACAGGCTCTTTCTTGTTGCCTCGATATGCCTTTTAAGCTTTTCAGTAATGGATTTTGTGATTAATCGCCCTAATGTGCAGGATGCATACAAAGAAGGCAAGAGGGCTAGAGAAGACAATAAAGAGGGCAGCATATTATCTAAGGGGCGCCCTTTTTTGCATTATCTGGAGATGGTCCAGCGCAGGAATATCTTTAGCCCCATAGAGTTAAAACAGGAAGAGGAGGATCCAAAGGTTCAGGAAAAGCAATTGCAGGAGATGGTGAGCAAGTGGGGATTAGTAGGCATATCATTTGATAATGAACCTATGGCAATGATCGAGGATAAAGCCGCGAAAAAAACATATTTTCTTAAAAAAGGTGATAATATTGGCGAGTTTAAGATAGAGGGTATATACGAGAACAAAGTTGTCTTAAGCTATGAGGACAATACAGTAGAACTGATATGAAAAAAGCACAGGGTACAAGGCGTAAGGCACAGTACCTAAGATACTATATCAATAAACAGGATTGGAAGATGCGAAAAATTATTTTAACAGTTCTGATAGCACTCACTGTATGCAGCATAGATACAGCAGTGTGGGCGCGACCTAAAATTGTCCAACCTCAGGAATCCTTGCTTATCCAGGAAGTTGAAGCGGCCCCGAATAGAAAGCATGTCATAGAAGAAGGACTAGCGATAATAACTTCTCTTGACCTGCGCAGCATGGATATAGTAGATACGATTAAATTTCTAGCTGTAAAGGGAAGCCTCAATATTGTTATCAGCAAGAGCGTAAGCGGGCGCACAACACTATTCTTAAAAAACGTTTCAATAGGAGATGTCCTGGATGTGCTTTTGCTCACTAACAATCTAGCTTGCGTGAAAAAGAATAATATAATTACCATTATGACCGAGGCTGAATATGAAGCGCTTTATGGCACAAAATATACGGACAATGCTCAGATCAAGACCATAAAATTGAAATACGCCCTACCCACAAAGGTAGGCGCGGCACTTGAAAATATAAAAAGCGGCGTTGGTAAGATTATTATGGACGATGATATAAGTACGATTATACTGATAGATACACCAGAGAAACTTATAGAATTGGAAGCGGCTATTAAGGACCTTGATAAAGCCACTGTAGAGAAAATAATACCTACATCAAGCAGGGTCTTTGAACTTAACTATGCTAATGTTGAAGATATCAATGATAAAATATCAGAGATGTTGACAGCGGATGTAGGTTTCGTAAGTTATGATGAAAGAACAAACAAGATAGTGGTCAATGATTTTCCTAATAAAATACAAGAGATAGAAAGAGTCGTAACTGCTTTTGACGCTAAGACCAGGCAGGTATTTATTGAGGCCAAGATTGTGGAGGTAACCCTAAATGATGATTTTGCTTTTGGTATTAACTGGGAGAAACTCTTTAGAGTAGCAGCTAAGGATATAAATTTTGTAGGCACCTTTCCTATTGCAGGATTAGCGGAAGCGGCAAACTCATTTGGTAAGATTTCTATTGGAACATGGGAATGGGACGGTGCTACGGGAACAGGGAGTCTGGATCCTACACAGCCGCAGGCGGTGCTTACTTTTTTATCTGAAATAGGCAAGGTAAAGATTATCTCCTCGCCTCATATTGCTGTCTGTAATAATGAAGAGGCCAAGATCATGGTTGGTACACGTCAACCTTATGCTACAAGTACTATTTCGCAGTCTGACACAACTGCTACTACATCCTGGAGCGCGGAATTTATTGATGTAGGCGTAACTCTTACTGTTACTCCAACAATTAACAAGGACGGCTTTGTAAAGATGCACATAAAACCAGAGGTAAGCACATTAACAGACTGGTTTGAGATCTTAGATGACGCAGGTACTGCGGAAATACGTTTGCCTGAGATAGACACATCTAACGCAGAGACAGACATTATGATTAAAGATGGCAGGACAATAATCATAGGCGGCCTTATAAAAGAGTCAACAACAGAGAGCGAAAGAAAGTACCCATTCTTAGGAGATATTCCTCTTTTTGGCACTCTTTTTAAGTCAATAACTGATGTTAAAGAGACAAAAGAGTTGGTTGTATTCCTTACTCCACATATTATAACCGGAGAAGAAGACCTGATAAGCATGAAAGGCTCTGAAAAGATTAGGAAGCCAAGGAAGAAATGAATAAAAACAACTTGCTTAGAGGTATCTTTTGGATTGTGTTAGTCGCGAGTTTCGTGGGCTTGATAACGGCAAGCTACATGATCTACACCAGGCAGGTAGGTAAGATAGAGCTCCTTAAAAAAAACCTAAAAGAGACGCACCTGACATTAAAGGATGCTAAAAATGAGCTTTCAAAGACAAAGAACAATGCCAGTATTTTAGCAGCAAGAAAAGATATTTTGGCTGAAAAGGTATTTGAGCAGGAAGACCGCATCGAAAAATTCCAGCAAGCGGCCGAGAGCCTACGGGGTAAAACAGAAGGCCTATCCGCGCAAAAGAGGGCGCTCGAAAGCAAATTAGAAAATACAAAAAAGGCGCTTGAAGAGAAGATAAGAACCAAAGAGCGCGCGATGGCTAAGCTGGAAGAAAATTATCAAAAAAAGTCAGCCATGGAAAAGGCAATATTCGTGGCGCAGGAAAAGAAATTAAACGAACAGGTGATGGCCGCGGAGGTATTACTTGAGGCGTTGACAAAGCAGAATAAGGAATTAGTAAGCAAGGCAAGTGAGAATAGGCAGTTGCTTGTTCATCTTGTTGAGAACGAAGAGGACGAAAGTGGAACTCAAAATAAGTCGGTGACAGATAAGGCCGCGGATAAAGCGGCGCAACAGGCACGCGGTTTAAAGGAAAAGATCTCCGGCTTGAATAATATGATTGAGCAGAATAAAAAGCTTATCGCTAAGAATGAGAAGATAATTATTAACGTGACCAATGAAAAGGAAAGAATATCCGGTGAACTCCAACAGACAGAAGACCAGTTCAAAAAAGACGCTTTCAAGCTTCATTATAATTTAGGATTGGCATATGATGAAACCCGGCAGTATGATCAGGCCCTGGTAGAATATAAAAAGGCATTGGAGCTTCATAAGCTCGATCCTGACCTGCATTACAACATGGCTATTATCTATGATGAGCGTATACATAATCTTGCAAAAGCTATTGAGCATTACAATAGCTATATAGAGCTTTCTTCTGACGCGGAAGACGTGAATAAGGTGAGACATTGGATGGAAGTAGCAAAGAAGGAACTAACATATAGTACCCAGAAATAAATGCAAAACGTCAAAAAGGGGACGGCCCTATTTTTCATACAATAGCGTAAGGTTGTAAAGGGGTCAGGTCTTATACATGTAACTTAACTTACGGCATAAGGCACAAGGGATAAGAGATAAGGGACGCAAGGTTCAAGGTATAAGGTGCGGGATGTGAAAAAAGTTTCAGTTGACTGGAGACTGGTAGGCGGGTTTAGCGCGCTTCTATTTCTTATGGTGGCTATCGGTGTCGTGGGAATTTCTCAAATCCAGTTCTTGAGTGAAAGAGTGGATAATTTCGGGAAGCACTATTTCCCTCTTCAAAAAGCTGCCCTGGAGATGAGGATCAGCAACAGTTTATACGCAAGGGGTATTCGTAATTACATCTTCTGGCGCAGCGCGAGATATCTTGAAGCTGCTAAGGCAGGCGCGAACCAGCAGGCTATTGATACCGCGCAAGAGGCCTTTGGCCGTAAATTAGCGGATTATGCTTCTTTTGTGCAGACGAGCACAGAAAAAGAGTGGGTTGATATAATTAATCTGTTACAGCAGGAATTGCGCGGCATAGGTGCAAAGATCATCAACATGGTAGACCAACTGGAGAATATTAAAGACGGCACTGAAAGAAGCAAGTTAGAGCAGTCTATTAATAATCTCGTGATGGCTTTTGAAAGTAAGTTATATAGGATTGATGAGTTTATTGAAGGGAGCCTTCTGAAGGCTAATTTGGAAGGCGTAGAAAAACAGTTGCGCTTAGCTGGAAAGGCCAAAAAACGCGCAATCGCGCTTCTCTTCTGGTCCTTGATTATCGGTTTATTTATAGGGGGTGAAACTGCCTACCTTATCTACCGTAATCGAAAGATAGAGAAGGAGCGCCGTGAAAGGCTTGTCCATAAGATGATCAGGATGGAAGAGGAGGAGCGTCAGAACCTCTCTCTACAGGTTCATAACCAGATGGGGCAGGATCTGAGTGCTTTAAAGATATATTTAGATATTATAGATAAAAAGCTGCCTGATAGCGCTAAGCCCCTGGAAAAGGAACTTTCCCAAAGCAAGGCGATACTTTCCAGGCTGCTGGAAAAAAGCCATAATATTGCTGAACTTTTGCGCCCTCCTGCCCTGGAAGAAGTAGGCCTGGTCGATACGATTACTGATCTTATTTTTCAATACAAACAGATAAGCACTATTAAATTCACCTACCAGAAACCTAAGTCAAGCCTGGGGCTATCAGGCGAGTACGCGCTTATTCTATATAGAGCGGCGCAGGAAGGCTTGACTAATATTATCAAACATTCTCAGGCCAAGAAGGTAAAGATCTCTTTAAATAAAAAACCAGACGTTGTATCTCTTGCTATTGTTGATGACGGGATTGGTTTTAATTACGGGCAGTATATGAAGTCTTTTCGCCGCCGCAGTGAAGATAAGTTAAGATTAGGGCTTGCGGGCCTGCGAGAGAGAGTAGCGCTGCTAAACGGGAAGATGGATATAGATACCTCCCCGGACAAAGGGACAAGGTTAAACATAGAGCTCCCCCTATAATAGGGGTCAGGTCTTATACTTGTAACTTAACTTATGAGAGGATAAATGGCTTTATCAATTGTAATTGCGGATGACCATGATATTATCCGCGCAGGGATAAAAAATATTATTCATGATTCTCCGAATTATAACGTAGTAGCTGAAGCAAGAGACGGGGAAGATGCCCTGGCAAAGATAGAAGAACACAAACCCGATATTCTCCTTCTGGATATTACCATGCCTAAAATAAGCGGCCTTGATGTAATTGAACAGGTGCATTGCATCTCTCCCAAAACTAAGATCTTGGTTATCAGTGTGCATAAGGCGAATATCTATGCAATGAAGGCTTTTCAGGCAGGCGCAAAAGGGTATCTCCATAAAGAGAACGCGGGAGAGGAGCTTTTACCCGCTCTTACCAAGATAACTGCCGGCGAAATCTATTTAACCTCATCTATATCTTCTTACCTCGTAGAAAAGGCCCTCAAAAAAACAACAGAGAAAGAGCCTGAGGGATTGCTTCTTACGCTTCGCGAACAGGAGGTGTTGCGCCTGGTTGCGGAAGGCAAGACAGCCAGAGAGATAGCCGCGACTCTTTACATCAGCCGGAGAACAGTGGAAAATTACAAGAATACCCTTTTAAAGAAGCTTAACCTGCATAAAACAAGCGACCTTATCAAATATGCTATCAGGCATAAGATAGTAGAGATCGAAGAGGATGAATACTAATCTTAGCGTATGTTATTTTTACTTGACACTTCCAAAAAACTAGGTAAAATGGAATTATGTATACCAGATTGATAAAACCACCAGAAAATAAAAGTTTTTTTCTGTTTGGCCCAAGGGGCACAGGAAAGACCACATGGGTAAAATCCCATTTCAAAAAAGCCCTATATCTTGACCTGCTTGAGGCGGAACTTTTTAATGACCTTTTGGCTAATCCGCAGAGAATAGAAAATTTCATACCAAAAGGCTTTGATGATTGGATTATCATTGACGAGGTCCAGAGAATTCCAGAGCTCTTAAATGAAATACACCGTTTAATTGAAAAGTGTAAATTCAAGTTTATTCTTACAGGTTCGAACGCGCGGAAGCTAAAGCGAAAAGGGCCTAATCTGTTAGCAGGCAGGGCGCTTACATATTCATTGCACCCTCTTATCGCTCTGGAACTTGGAAACGATTTTAATTTAAGCCATTCTTTAAAATATGGGGGGCTCCCGTCTGTTTATGTTGAAGATGATCCGAAAAAATATCTTGAAAGTTATGTAAAAACATATTTGGAAGAGGAGATACAGCAGGAGGGGTTAACCAGGAATTTAGGCGCGTTTTCGAGGTTCCTGGAAGCCGCGAGTTTCTCCCAGGGCTCAGTGTTAAATATTTCAAAAGTGGCCCAGGAGTGCGCAATCGAAAGAAAGGTAGTTGAAAATTATTTTACCATTTTGGAAGATCTACTCATAGGATACAGAATCCCTGCTTTTACCAGGAGAGCTAAAAGGCGCCTCAGCGCCCACCCTAAATTCTATTATTTCGATACAGGCCTTTACCGGACCCTGCGGCCTATGGGGCCTCTTGATACGCCCGAAGAAGCCCAGGGCCATGCAATAGAAACGTTATTATTTCAGGAACTATACGCTGTAAACGATTATCTCAATTTTGGGTATAAAATATACTATTGGAGGACTTCTACCGGCATAGAAACGGATTTTGTGCTTTATGGAGAAAGGGGTATCAGAGTATTTGAAGTGAAGCGTACTCGCAAAGTCACAACCACGATGTGCAGAGGGTTGAAAGCCTTTTTAGGAGATTATCCTTCTGCGAAAGCTTATTTCCTTTATGGCGGAGACCGCTCAATGAGAGAAGGGGATATTGAGATTATTTCTATAGATTACGCGTTAAAAAATCTCTCATCAATTCTGTAATTAAACAGGCGCTTGTTCGCGAAGTTAAGGTGGAGAACCATTAAGGATTGACTATTATGCAAAAAGCTTACAGAATATAGTTGACTTTGTTACAAAATCAGGACAGATTAAAGAGCATTTACATTGGCTCATAACTGAAACAGCAAAAAAGAGGCCATATACTTGTTTTACAAAGATAAACTTGTGCGCCTGGCAACTTAATTTAGCGAAATAAGCACCGTTTAATATGTAAGATTAGGGTAGTTTGTGCGGGGAGATGGAGTATTATTCCGCCTATTCTGTGGGTTTGAAATATGTTATATTTATGGTGGAGAGAGTTAAACGCAGCTATTTAAATGGCGGATATCGACTAAGATAAAAGGATAGCAAGAGTTGAGGAGTTAAGTTACAAGTATAAGACCTGACCCCTTTAAGACCTTTAAGAGGACTATGCAAAGAATCTTTCGATGGTTTATCCTGAGTGTGATGTGCCTGCTAATATTGGTGTTTATCTCTGTTTTAGTCTATGCCATACAAGTACAGAATGTAACGCAAGAACCGGAGCAGGATACGGATGACCGCCTTCTCACCATCCATTTACAGGGCGTATCCAGCGCTACTGCCTCCCTGAAGCCTTTCGGCGGAGCAAAAGCTATATCCCCGATTGCCAAAACGCAGGATGCAAAAAATGGCAAAACCGCTGTCATTAAAATACCTGCTCAATACCTGCCCAGAGAGTTTCTCCTTAAGATAGATTATCGCGATAAAGAGACCGACTTTCTCTCGCATACAGGACGATACATCTTTATCAATAAGCAGGATATCGAGTTGTCTGTAAATCCGCTCTATATTAACAATAGTGATTATACCAAATTCAGTGATGGTGAAACAGAAAACACAGTTTATCGCGCGTTTATGGAAGAGAGCAGTAAAAAGCGTATGCCCATAGAATCGCTTAGGCAGTTTTTATTAAGCTATACCCTTCCAGAGTCGAAGCTCTACACGCAGGCAGCTGAAGAGTTCGAACAGCGCAGGTTGGAGTATAATACCTGGTTGAGTAATCAGGCAGAGGCCTATGGCGGTCTTTTTGTGAGTAATCTGTTTCAGTTTCAGTATATACCGCAAATAGAATGGAGCGGCAGCCTTGAAGAACGGTATAATCGGCTGTTGAATGCCTATTTTGATGGGATCGATTTCAGCAATCCGCTTATTACCTACTCACACAATATGTCTCTATTCATGGACGGTTATATAAGGCTGTATTCCATGAAGGCTGCAACCGAAGAATTACGCAATTCGTCCCTTATCAAGGCGGGGCGTATTGCCTGTGAAAAAGCTTCTCATGGCCACCCAGAAGTTTATGGCTGGATGGTTGACTATTTTTATAAAGGGTACGCAATGTACAAGGTAGACGATGGAATAGTTATGCTGAGAGAGCATATCGATAATCCGAATTGTTTAACCTCAAAGAGAGAACAAATAACCAAGTATTTGGAAAGCAAGGCAATATTGATTCCAGGAGCCCTATCACCTGATTTTGTCATTGCTGATAAAGAAGGTAATAATTTTGAATTTCATAAATGGAAAGGTATTGCGCGCCATAAACTGCTTTTATTTACTTTAACAGGTTGCGCGGGTTGTAAGACGTTGAAAAAAGCGCTTACCAAATGGTATGATGAGCCGAAAAACAAGGAGAGGCTGGATATAATCGCAATTGATCTGCGTGAAACAGAGACAGAAGCGGAGAGAGCGAAAACCATAGCAGCCCTTCCTTCGGAGTGGAAATATATTTATGCCAAAGGGGGGATGGATAGCCCTGTTGCTATGGATTATGCCATAACAGGCGCGCCGGCTATGTTTTTGATAGAAACAGAAGGCAATACTATCGTATCTCTTCCTAATACATTCATTGATTTGATTGACGTGTTGAACAAGGATATAGCAGTAGAGTAGTTTGTGCAAAAAAAGGGAGTAGTTTTGCGGATAGGCAATTTTGAGTTTGTACGGTATAATTATAGTAGAATAGAGGGGGTGATAGGGTCAGGTTTTGGGTTAGGCAATGACATTGACCATGACGATGACTATGACATCTGACGATGACAATAACAGGGGAATGTAGAAAACCGCACACACAAGTGTGTAACAAAAACAGGAGGCAGAAAATGAAGCGCTATACGATATTGGGAATTATTGTGATAGTAAGCCTTGGATTATGGAATACTCATTTAATGGCTGCTGACATCGAGGCGGTATTGGATTCTACTGATGGGTCAAGTTCTTTTGTGGTCCAGGATTCAACCCCTACAACCATGGGTGCAGTTGATTCAGATGGGAATATGGTAATTAAGGGGGGGATGAGATTAGATTCTGCGGGCGTTGAATGCACAACCGCAGAAAACCTGATTGTTGATGGCAGCGTCGGGATCGGGACTACGAGTCCTGGAACGAAATTAGAGGTCGATGGGGTAATTACCGCAACTGGCGGAACCTCGACTAATTGGAATACCGCTTATACCGATCGCTTGAACTGGAATGGCGGCACAACAGGCCTTACCGCAGCCACAGGCCGCAGCTCACTCGGCCTCGGCTCACTCGCGACTCTGTCTACTGTCGCGGCAGCTACAATCACAGACAATACTGTTGGCGCGGCTGAACTTAACGTCTCTGGCAACGGCACAAACGCGCAATATTTGCGCTCTGACGCAGACGGCACTTTCACATGGGCTACACCTACTGATACTAACACTGACATCTACTGGACAGGGACATCCACTAATCTGACTGCTTCCACAGGCCGCAGCTCACTCGGCCTCGGCTCACTCGCGACTCTGTCTACTGTCGCGGCAGCTACAATCACAGACAATACTGTAGGCTCAGCCGAGCTTGTCGCCAGCCCTGCTTTTACCAATCCCACTTGCGCAACACCCTCTAGTTCCACCCACGTCGCCAACAAGGCGTATGTGGATGCGGCGAGCGGCGGAGGTTGTTATTCCAAGTGCGCTGACAGTGGAACAGCAGCAGGTGGTGCCACACCAACTTGTGCTGCAGGATATACTAGTGTGGATACCTGGTCAGAGCGCGCTGGCTACGCCATGAAACAATGGCAAGGCATGAACTCTGCTGCGTATTCTACGGGTGCAACCGGCCCGACCTACTCCGGACCTACGACCGGCACAACTAGCAAAACCTTTACATACGGTTGGAATATCGGTGACACTGATGCTTGGGGTCGCACGTTTAACTACTCCGTGGCCATCCCGTGGGCTTATAAGAGTGCGTACTATGGTAAGTGGGCGTGGAATACAGGTTATACTGGTGGTTCATCTACTGCTAACTATTACAACGATTGCACTGCATGCTGCGCAGACTAATGTGGGCCTACCCTTGTCCAGGGGTTAGCCCTTGGCTTTTGAAGGTTAAAAAGTTAAAAAAGTTAGAAAGAGGAAAACAGGGGCAGGTTAAAGCCAAACTTTAATCAGCTTAGTTTCTTCAAACAAGCATACCTCACAATCTCCCCCACCATTCTCCTGTTACCCCCTTCCAATAAGGGTCTTCAAACCTACGAGCTTACATATACAACACTCTGATAGTGTTAATCTTAATCTATCGTTGGATAATCAAGGAATAGATAGAAAACATTGGTTGTTGCAACCAAAGGGTAGCGGCAGATTTATAATAGAGGAGCAAGCTGGAAGGTCTGTAGGCGCTCCAGAAGAAGCATTTACTATTTCAACATCAGGCAACATCACCATCGCAGAGACATTAACAGTTAATGAGGATTAAACAGGAACAGCGAATCACGATTTGATAATTATGATAATATTGAGCTTTTACGAAAATGGAAAAAAGAAGAATCTTTACCATTTAAGACAGGTGATATACTCAATCGCGATAGACTTCTATGCAATACGATTATTCAACTGACGGCGCAGGTACATAAATCGGAAGAGCTTGTTGCTCAATTTACTTCTCATTAAAGGTAAACGTGATAATTCAAGAATGGCAAAGTCAAACTATTGTTTTCGTTTCTTTGCCTGTCTCAGTTCAGAAAACGATGTAGAGTGACTAACAAAGGTTACCTTAAATGTCTCCAGAAAACCTTGTCGGCCAAGCAAGGGTGGAATGCCATCACGATCCAGAAATCCAATAGGAACTATTCGCTCCCATTTGCCTATCTTAACCTTCGCTTCTCTGAAAAGATAAACCTTCTCCCTTCCACCTATCCCACCAGTCCAATGAACTTTACATTCCTTCTTTAAGTCTATCCCCAAATCCATTGCATAGAAACGAGGCAGTAAGGTATAATCTGCACCGGTGTCCACAATCATTATTACCCCAACCCAAGCGTTGATCTTTTGCGACCAAAAATCAACTTTGGCTTGGGGGCGATAAACATAGCCAAATATCTCCGAGGGACTTTTATCAAAAGGAAACCTCAAAGCAGTCATAGGATTAGTGCATCCTCTTCAGGGACATAGGTAATGAGGGGGGTTTTGCCAGGATATTTTTTGGTGGCTCTATCAAATATCTTAGAGGCCTCTTTGCCTGTCTTAGCAGTAAATATTTTACCAGCAATCATAACGATATGTTTGCCTCGATAATGTGGATCCATAAAAATATCTTTCTTCACTTCTATCACCTCCATTAAGGAATATATCAAATTTTATGTATCATGTCAAGACAATCGGGAGTAGTAGCAAAAATAAAATTTCCCTACTGAATCATCTGCCTTTTAGATTAGAAGGGTTTTCAGATCTACGAGTCCTGGAACGAAATTAGAGGTCGATGGGGTAATTACCGCAACTGGCGGAACCTCGACTAATTGGAATACCGCTTATACCGATCGTTTGAACTGGGATGGCGGAGCAACAGGCTTGACC
>Ga0222657_1000091_pt1 | contig 66206 bp, 49 predicted proteins | sample AntAcemetagen474_FD_179858 | JGI IMG/M metagenome (GOLD analysis project Ga0222657, IMG submission 179858) | Saline water microbial communities from Ace Lake, Antarctica - #474 | ecosystem: Environmental > Aquatic > Non-marine Saline and Alkaline > Saline | place: Antarctica: Ace Lake... | reverse complement strand
TCAGGATGAGATTAATCAGTTTGACTGATCGGCGGGATTACGTTATAGTTTAAGCATGAAAATGCCCCGGAACGTGCTTCGGAACGAAGCGGGGCATTTTGGTGTCGGGCCGGAAACGGAAAGATAAAGGAGGTCAAGGAGAAGCTATCGTAAAGTATCGTACAAAGAAAAAAAAGGAAGAAGTCCTTGATCCCTGTTGAACGAATAGAACGTTCGATCCTGCTTATTCGTGGACAGAAGGTCATACTGGATCGAAACTTAGCAGATCTCTAAGGAGTGGAAACAAGGGTTTTGAATCAAGCCGTCCGTCGCAACCGTGAACGGTTCCCGGATGATTTCCTTCTTGAACTTACCAGAGAGGATATTCGGAACATATCACAAATTGTGACATGTTCGACAATCAAGCATGCAAAAAACGTTTATGCTTTTACAGAGCATGGCGTCGCCATGCTTTCCAGTGTTTTGCGAAGTCCAAGAGCGGTTCGGGTCAACATCGAGATCATACGGGCTTTTGTCCGTCTCCGACAATTGCTGAAATCTCATGCCGACCTGGTCCGAAACTGGCGGAGATGGAAAAAAGATATGATGATCAATTCCGTGTGGTTTTCGAGGCGATTCGGCAACTCATGGCTCCTCCGGAAGAACCGGAGCCTCCCCGCAGACGGATCGGATTTCAGGTGAGGGAGAAAAAGAAGAAATACCGCAGCCAAAAAATCGCCGGACAGAAAGGGTAATTTTAATCAAGCCGAGATGAGATAGTGGGGTAGGGGAAGAAATAAGTTAACAACTTAACAACGTCCCCTATTTTTATTCCCCTATTTTTACATAACAAGTACTTTACAATTCTAATAAAATGAAGTTCCGATTTATATTGCGCAATTGTAAGATGAAAGATATAGTTAACATGCTGCTAAGTATCTTTTTAGGTCGCTCACGGAACTCCTTAAAATATGAAATATCGGTTCACAAAAAAAATTTGTCTGGATTGAATCATCAACTCGTTCTTCCCGGCGGTTTTTTTCTTTTCTGATAAGAAATGGGAGAAGTTTATAGGGCAAGTTGTAAGCGCTTCTCAGGCACGACCCGGGCATAATATATATTAGTAAGTATGGTTAAGAAGGGAACAGATTAGCCAACCTATAAGGATACTTTTTCTTTCAGCTTACGCGGAAAGAAGTTATGAACTTGAAGTCGCAAAATGCGATTTCAAGTGATTAGAACCTTTCGGTAATTCAGGAGAGATTAAAGAAATATAAATAGTTGGATAGAAGAATTAAAATAAATTTTGTCCGGAGTTATTACTAGTCAATAGTCCGGGTTTGACCTTGCGCCCTTCTGTGCCCTTTAAATGTCCAGAAGTTGAATTGATTTGGACGAAGTCCCCGCATACTATTTAGAGGAGGGGTATTATGTCCGTAATAGAAAATTCCTCTGCTGGAATGAGAAAGGTTTTCCATGAATACAATAAATCAATCAACAGATAGAAAGTTTAAGTTCGGGGTTGCGATTTCTTATCTAATACAAGATGAGGATCTTGCATTGAAGATCAACCATCTTATCCAAGATCAGGTAAAAACGTTTATTTTTACCGAACGACAGATTGAATTAGCTGGCAGGGACGGAGAGGTGGAATTAATAAAGATTTTTAGTGAGCAGGCTAGAATTGATGTTGTTCTATTTAGGAAAGAATGGGGGACGACTCCTTGGACAAGGATCGAAAAAAATGCAATACGGCGCCGTGGGCATGGTGAAGGTTATGACTTCACTTTTTTCATTGTTGTCGATGACAAAGATGATCTACCGAAATGGCTTCCTACGACCAATATCTGGTGGGATTTGGAGAGGTACGAACTTTTAGGAGCAGCTGTGGCCATCCTAGACAAGCTGAAAGACCAGGGTGGCGAAGTTAAAGTAGAGACGGCCAGCGACCTGACTATGCGCTTGCAGCGGGATCATTTAGTAGAGAAGCAGCGTAGAGCATTTCTGAACTCGGGGAAAGGAGTTCAAGCGGCAGACGAGTTGGCGGTTGAGTTGTTCGAAATGATAGTAGAGGCAGCAAGGGAATCTACAGAAACTGGGGCCAAATCTATGAAGACCGCACTCGGGCAATATAGAGATTGGGTTCGATTGGAATACTCGAGATATTATCTTTTGGTAAGCTGGGTGAGCCGATGTGCAAATAGTTTAAGAGATGCAGTTCTCAACCTCAAAGTCACAGAGAGTAATCCACCGGATACGAACATCATCTATGAAACCCATTTTAAAGTTGACCAAAACGCGGCAAGAAAAATGGTTTGGAAAGATGAAGGTGCTACAAAACCCATATTTATCACGAATTCCATTATGTGCAAGGAATGTATCAAGTTGTTTTTTAGGACCATTCGTGAAGCAGAACGCGAGCGATATTGAGAACAATAAAGGAACAGGGGCAACCCAATTACTAAGTATGACTAAGTTGGGAGTAGGTCAGATAGGTCCACAAGGTAATTCAGGAGAGATAAAAAAAGATAGATGGTTGGATAGAAGAATTTCAAGATTTATTGCCCGGATCTAAAACTTAGCATTTGGAGTGTGAACCTCTATTCTCAAGTGTAATTACGGCGAATTTGCCACAATTAAAGGTGGATAAGATGCCCGCAAAAAACAAAATAATCGAGGTCCAAGGCGGGGAAATCACCATTCTTGCAGGGAAAGAGTTGGATTATATTTGTATCACTGATATTGCCCGGTATAAAAATTCAGAGCATACTGATGATTTGATCAGGAATTGGCTCAGAAACAGGAATACCATTGAGATACTCGGCATCTGGGAGCGTCTAAATAATCCGGATTTTAAACCCGTCGAATTCGACGGGTTTAAAAAACAGGCCGGACTTAACAGTTTCACTCTTACACTGAAACAGTGGATTGAAAATACAGGCGCTATCGGTATTATTTCCAAGGCGGGCCGCTACGGAGGAACCTATGCGCACAAAGATATCGCCTTCGAGTTTGCTTCCTTGATATCGGAGGCATTTAAGCGTTACTTGATCAAAGAGTTCCAACGGCTCAAAGATCTCGAAACACTCAAGCACGCTCAATCACTGATACATAATCGTGATGAGCTTGGTTATTGTTTGATGAGTGATTTTTTAAAAATACAACTATTTCTTCGCGACAATCATAATAAATACGATTGCTATAAAGATAAATCTGAGAAAGAAAACAAATTGGCAAATTGGTTTTGGTGCATTTCAAATAAGTTATCAATATTACCAATCCTTGTTCATCGAATTGATTGGCAACGCAATCTGTTAAAAAAAAATGGTATCGACCAGAATAGTTGGATGAATTTTACTTCGATAGATATTGAATATTTCCATATACTTATTCGTTCAATTTTTGATTATTTAGCTTCGGTAATTCGAGCGCTCTCTAACTCCCCAACACAAATGCCTGGTGATTCCTTCCGATGTTCCTTTGAAAAATTATTGAATAAAGTTCAAAAGGGGAAAATATCACCAAAGAAATTAGGATCTGATTTGATACCCCTAGTAACGGAAGTTGGATGGTTCAAAGATCTGCGGAATATTCGCAATAGTTTTATCCATTTGGATGGTTTCACTTTCTCTTTTTATGATCCAAGAACAAACAGGATTTCTTTTAAAATTTGCCCGGATAAAAAAAATATCTCGATCCCACGGGAGATATTTATAAATTGCGATGATGGCATTATTGATTTTGAACTATACTCTGCCTACTATTATGCTCATTTATTGGAATATATAGAAAAAGCGACAGGAATATTTAAGAGTAAATTGTATCTAGAAGATATTGATTTAGTAGAAACTATGAAATGTGGAGAAGGATATAATCTTTTACGAAATTGGATGGGGAAATTATTGAAAGTGTTAGAGAAGGAATAGAAATCCCGGGGACACCATGCGTAATCCGGCAGCATCATAAGGAAAAACTAATAATAATTTAATAAGGTGTCCTCGGAATTACATGAAGTTTTATTCAGGAATAAATGGAGTCTACATTTATTGGTGGAGAACATGGCTTTTAAGCAAAATTCCGTAGAAATTCAACCTCAAATGCAATAACTTGTCTAATGACAGAGAATACCGATGATATAAAACTCCGGGAATCGCGCCAAAAATGCTTGGATATTTTGGGAAAGTTTTACCATATACTTAAGAAAGTAGATCCTTACGAGACAGCGATCCAATTGGCAAATACCATACGTTCTAACTTTAAGAATCGTTCTTCAGATCATGTTAGCCAAACATTCGTCTACCTTTTTGTAATTGAAGCTAGTTTTTACTACAATAGACCTTTTTATTCTACTGTTCCCGTATTGAAATATTTCAATGAATTAATACAACTATCTATCAAACTAGCAGAATCTTACCATTTATATTGCATAGAAAATAAAGAGATAGATCTATTGGTAAAGGGGATTGAGCATAGACAACTTGAACCTCAATTATCATGTAATGTTGATGATCTTCTTAGATCATTCTATTTTTTCGGAGACTCCCATAAATTCACCGAGTTTAATTCATATTTGCAAAAAAATTATTCATTTTCCCTTAAAGACTGGATCAAGTTTATATATCTGGCTGTAAATGCATCTTTAGGCTCAGACTCATTATTTTTGAATATTGTAGACACTCAATTTTTATATCCGCTTTCGGTTGTTTCATGTGATGAGAATGAGATACGTAAAAATTTTGAGTGTTTATTAGAAAACCCTGGTCCTCATTTGATTCATCAAGTTCCTTCGATATTTATTGATAGACCTCTTCTGAAACTACCTGATAATCGATATTTGATTGTACATGGTGATTTCTTAATACGTTCAACATGGAGAACTCCTATTAAGCTGGGACATGAATCTGGACTAGAAAGTTTCTCAAAGGATTTAGGAAAAATATTTGAAGACTATATAGGATTATTATTAATGGAAGTCTTCGAGGAAGATAAGATTTTCACCGAGAAGAAATTAATTAAATTGCTTCCAGATAATTGTAATGTCTGTGATTACGTGGTGGATCTTGATGATTGTTATTGTTTTATTGAATGCAAAGCAATTAAATATTCTGCTCGTTTAGTTACCGAACCAGCTATAAAAAACGATAATTCGACAAATAAGATATGCAAAGCAATTACTCAAATTAAAGAAACAGAAGATGGACTTAAAAACGAATTTCCTGATTTTAAACCCAATAAATACTGTTTTGGTTTATGCGTGACTCTTGAAGAAATTCATTTCGCCAACTCACTTTGGTATAGAAATATTTTTTATACATCATTAGAAGGTAGACCTAATCCATCACTTCCCATTTACGCTATTGGGATCAGCACTTTCGAAGCAATAATTAAAATATTGAAATCAAAAGAATGCTCATTAAAAGAACTCCTGACGAGTAAATCTGATGATAATTATCGCAAGGAAGGGGATTGGTTTCAATTCCTGCAGAGCCATTATAATGAAATCATGATGAAACAGAATGTCGCAACATTAGATCTCTCCGCGAAGAAATTCTTTAATAAAAAATAGCTTTCTCGTTAGTAGGAAGCGAACAGAAGCGAACAGGGTCACAGCCTAATTACTAAGTTTGACTAGGCGGGGAGCAGTTTAGCCAGGTACAGAAGGTAATTCAGGAGAGATTATATTATGAAATACAAAGCTTGGGGCAATCGTATTATAAATAACAAGGGATAAAATCCTATGAATGAAAATTATTTATGTAGCCGGAGATTTTTAACTATTTTGCACCAGAAGTCAGAATTAAAAGCAAAAAAGGATTAATGAAATGTCTCCAAACTCAAAAATAGTTTCTGCGAAAAAATTTTCAGAGGGTTTGTCTGATATACTCTCTAAAAAACTTAGAATGCCTGTTTATTCTATTAATAGTGAAGCCATTGAACAAATAGTAAAGCAAGTTGAGAAAGACCCAGATGTCACAAAGAATTATTCCTCAGCTGAGCTATATAGAGAAGTTGGAAATTTTCTTAGCAGACTTTCTGTAATGCCTGAAAAATCAAAAGGAAAGTTAAAGGAAAATATAAATATATTTGTTGATTTACTAAAAAAGGAGAAGAGTTACGAAGCAACCATTGTTTTACCGGGAGTGTTAGATCTACCATTAGATACTAAAATTGGTTCTTTGAAAGTCATTAAAAGAAATAAAAAAGATAAAAAACTTAAAGAAGTTCTAGAATTTGTAACAAACCAAAAAAGCATTTGCATTGAAAATAGATCATTCGCAAAAGTTAAGTTTAAATCATATACTACGGTATTTGCGCGGGAAGAATTATTCAAACAATTAGAACTGCCATTGGCTTTCTTATCCTTAATCTTTGATCTTGATATGGATCCTAGAGACTGTCCTGGATTAATTAGATCACCAGATATACAAACTACAGCGTATTTAAGTCCTCAAAAAGAAATTATAGGATGGTCTAAATATAGACCAGACATTTATAAGGATTATTTAGATTTACTCTCTAGCATTAGTATTAAAAGCAAGCCAAATAAAATTAGTAAAAAAATACTGCAAGCCCTTAGGGTTTATGGATTATCCAGACTTTCTTATAAGCCAGAAATAAGATTTTTATTGCTTATATCATCATTCGAGGCTTTGCTATTGACAAAAAATGATAGAGATTACTTAGGGAAAAAACTCTCAGAAAAAACCGCATTCTTAATGGAGAATTCGTATAAAAAGAGAATAAAACTATATAAGTTAATGAAACAATTTTATAATAAAAGATCAGATTTAGTACATACGGGGACGATCAATATTAGTGATTCAGATGTGAGAATACTCGGATCAATTTTTAAAAAAATAGTTTTCCGAATTCTTGAATTAAGTAAAGATTATTCGAAAATGGAACAAAAATCGCATAATAAAGATAAGAAAGGGGTAGAAGATTTAATTAATGAATTAAAATTTGGGAAAAACCAGTGAGTTGGGGTCACCCATTAACGGCGTGTTGCCCAAATCCCCGTAGTAACGTTTTAACTCGCAGAATATAGGAAAGGAACAGGGTCACACCCAAATTAATAAGTCTATTGTTAGAAAGAAAGAGGATCACACCCCAAGGGGCTGTTGCCCAAATCCACGCAATCCAAAGGGCGATAGGATTTTAAGAGCCCTTTCTACGTTGCTCCTCCTTAAAGTACCGTTAAGGTACTCCTTCGCCCGCCCGCCACGCAAGCCAGCTTGCTGGCGTTGCGGGCAGGTCGTCGCGCCTTGAAATCTTCTCATAATCGCCTCTCGCTCGGCCATGTCGATTTGGCCAACAGCCCCTTAAGGATTATAAAAATATATTCCCGGTGGACTCTGCGGTATTCCTGAGATATACTTCCCGGCATGAAAAATGGAATAGATGAAAAGAGGTTGTGCCGGACTTTTCTTGATCTGGTTGGGATTGACGGGGTGAGTTTCGCGGAACGGCCGGTGGCCGAGTTTGTGAAAAAATATTTCTCCGATCTGGGGCTTACGGTGGAAGAAGATGGCGCGGCGGAATCCATCGGAGGTGACTGCGGTAACCTCCTGGTCCGGATGCCGGGGAAAAATTCCGCGGCACGTACCTTAACCATTGCTTCTCATTTGGATACTGTCCTGCCTACCGAAAAGCTGAAGGTGGTGGAGAAGGACGGGGTTTATTATTCGGATGGATCCACCATCCTGGGGGCGGATGACCGGGCGGGTGTGGCGGTGATGCTGGAATGCGCCCGGGTGCTGGTGGAGGAGGGGGGGAGTCCTATTCCTCTGGAGCTGCTTTTTACCGTGGCGGAGGAGAGGGGGCTCTTCGGGGCCAAGGCATTGCGGAAAGGGTGGCTCAAGGGCGAATATCTTTATATTTTGGATTCCGACGGTCCGGTGGGGAGAATTGTCAATGGCGCCCCCTTCGGCGTGAAGATCGCGGTGACGGTCAAGGGCAAATCCGCCCATGCCGGCATGGACCCGGAATCAGGGGTGAGCGCGGTGGTGATCGCATCCCGGGCAATCGCGAAGATGAAGCTGGGGAGGATTGATGAAATAACCACCGCCAATATCGGTACTATCTCCGGAGGCCAGGCCCAGAATATTGTCCCGGAACTGGTGGATGTGGTGGGGGAGGTGAGGAGTATCGAGGAAGAGAGGCTTCGTCGGCAGGCGGATCACATGGAAGAGTGTTTCAAATCGGCGGCGGAGGAAGCTGGGGGAGAGGTGGTATTCTATTCCCACCAGGATTATTCAGGTTATTACTTCCCGGAAGACAGTCCCGCGATTGAGCTGGTCAGCCGGGCGTTGGAACATATGGGCATTGAGGCAGTAATGGAGTCATCCTGCGGCGCCAGTGACGCTAATATTACCACCGGCCTGGGAATCCCTTCACTGGTATTAAGCGTGGGTTACCTGAAGCCGCATACCAAGGAAGAGAGTCTTTCCAGGAAGGAACTGATCAAGGCCGGGCAGTTGATTTATGAGATGGTGCATATGAATTCGTAATACTCTGGCTCCAGCTTATTCGAAAAGCATTTCTACCACGAAGGACACGAAGTTCACGAAGGAATTCAAAAAAATCAGAATCAATTATAAATTTTCTTTTGGGGTTTTTTCGTGGTCTTCGTGACCTTCGTGGTGAATATATAGTTTTTTAGAACCAAAAATTATGAAGGCATTAGCTTTATTATCCGGAGGGCTGGACAGTATGCTGGCGGCCCGGTTGATTATGGACCAGGGGATTGAAGTGATCGGGGTTAGTTATTCTACCCCATTCTTCAGCAGTGAGCGGGGGCGACGCTCCGCCCTGGAACTGGGGATAGATTTCCAAAGTTACGATATTACGGCGGAGTATATCGGGATCCTGAGGCATCCCAGATACGGCTACGGGAGGAACTGTAATCCCTGCACCGACTGCCACCGTTTGATGGTCTCAATTGCTACCCGGAAACTGGAAGAACTGGCGGTGTCTTTTATCATCACCGGAGAAGTTGTAGGCCAGCGTCCAAAATCCCAGACCAGGGACGCTCTGAACGCGGTCGCGAAAGGAACTTCTCCCGGGCTGCTCCTCCGCCCGCTCTCGGCATTGCTATTGCCCGAGACTATGCCGGAGAAGGAGGGATGGGTTGACCGATCAAAGTTATTAAGCTTATCCGGCCGTTCCCGGAAGGATCAATTCGCCCTGGCGGCACGGTATGGGTTAAAAGACTACTCTTCTCCCGGGGGCGGATGTCTTCTGACCGAACCGGGCTACTGCCGCAAGCTGCTGGAGTTAAAAGAACAGGAGGGATGGAAGATCCCGGATCTCGAACTTCTCAGGGTCGGGCGTCACTTTAGGATCTCCTCCGGAGTCCGGGTGGTTTCCGGCCGGGATGACCAGGAGAATAGGGCCTTGATAAAATTAGCGAGGGAGAATGACTATTTATTTCAGGCCGCTCGGCGCCCGGGGAGTTTAATAATATTGCGTTGTCGGGGTAAACTCTCCCCGGGTGATATATCAGTTTCTGCCGCTATCTGTGCCCGGTATAGTAAGGAGAAAGAAGAGTCTGTCTTTGAGATAGATTATTGGAGAGGAGGGGAGAGGAAAGAAGTGAAACAGATCCTGGCATCACCGATGGTGGAGGAGGAATTGAATAGTTTTAGGATTTGAGGTTATAAGTATATCAAGTAAGCATTCAGCAAACCGGGTAAATCATGTTTATAGCTGGGTGTTGTAGCCGCGGTCGTTGACCGCGGATGACCGGGGATGCCGCGGTCAACGACCGCAGCTACAGCGATCAAGGATAGCCGATAGCATTTACAGGGTTTACTGAAAGCTTACGTAACAATTATCACAAAATAACTGAGAACTGAATTTAGTAGTTATGAAAAATATAATATTGATGATTATATTATGCTCAATATCCTGCGCCGCCATAGCAGCGCAGGATATTGAGATGATTAAAATAGATCTGCTCTCATCGGACGCGGAGGTTAGATCCGATGGTTGCCTGGCTCTGATTGAGGAGGGAAGAACCGCGATCCCGTTGCTGGCTCCGTTCCTCCATGACCGTTCGATGCTGGTCCGGCATTGCGCGGCTTACGCTCTCTCCCGGCTGGGTGGTACGGAAGTCGAGAAACTTTTTAAAGATGGATTGAAAGCGACCTCTCCCGATCTGAGGAGGATATCAGCTCTGGGGATCGGTATGCTGGGTCAGGCTGATCTGGAAGGGTTACTGCCTTTATTGAAGGATAAGAGCTGGGAAGTCCGATGGTCGGTTGCCTTCGCCCTGGGGCGGTGCGGGGATCGTAGAGCCCTGCCGTATCTGGGGCAGGTCTCCCGGAATGATGGTTATTATGATTCAAAGAGTGGATCCTATCCGGTCCGGCAGGCCGCGTTAAAAGCGATCGACCGGTTAAACGCTGTGATCGGATGGCGGACGGATTTGAAGAGAGCGCTTTCTCTCTCCCGGGCCGATGGGCGACCGCTGCTGATATATTTCAGAAAGAGCGGGAGTGCTCTCTGCGGGAAGTTCGAGAGGAAGATCTTTACCGAGGAGAAGATAATAGATGCCGCCCAGAGGTTTATCCCGGTCTGGCTGGATCATCAGAGTTCTCCCGGAGCGTTTACGCGCTATGGGATTAAACGGGTGCCGGTGATATTGTTCATTGCTCCGGATGGGAGCCGATTAGGAGAGATTAACGGGACTATTAGCCCGGAAGATCTCCTTGAGAAGATGTTGGCCGGGTTAGAGAGGGAGAAGAGTGCTTCCCGGCTTCGGGCCGGGTTGAAAGTGTCCCCCGGCAATCTCGAGACCGCCTGGCAGCTGGCCGGATGTTATATGGATGATGGTCAATGGGATCGGGCCGGTGAGATGCTTAATTTGATTATTAAGAATGATCCGGATAACCGGAGCAGTCTGAAAGATAACGCGCTCTTCGCCCGGGCATATATCCAGGGGAAGCTGGGGAATTATAAGAAAGCCTGCCGGGAGTTGAAAGAGCTATGCGGGAAGTACTCCGCTTTCGGGGATCGGGCTGAGGCCATGTACTGCTGGGGAATCAGCGCCGTAAAAGCTGGGAATAACCAGGAAGCGGAAGAAGTACTGGATCAACTCCGGAAGCAGTATCCGGAGAGTAACTTTGCCGGTATTGCCGAAGATATCCTGGCCCGCCTCCGGGCCGGTAAAGGTGATAAGTTGTAAGTGCCTAAAGTGCCTTAAGTGCCTAAAGTTGTCGCATTGGGCTTGAGGGCGCCAGGCAAATTTCGTCACGCCACAGCGTCGTGATGAGGGGGGAGGGAAGTTATAAGTGCCTGAAGTGCCTAAAGTGCCTAAAGTTATCGGATCAGGCGGGAGGGATCCGGATGATAGGCATGGTGGCTATTCAAAGAACTAAAATATTCCCAAAATTTTAATCAAAGAGAATAAATTAACTGGAAGCAAGCGAAAAACTTTTCTTTCAATTTTTTTTAGAAAGTTATACTCTTCGGATAATTGGAAGAATAACTGTAGCAAAATTAAATAATTTAATGCTCAACTCCGTTGACGAGGCGAATCTTTTAACTTTAGGCACTTAAGCGCACTTTAGGCACTTAAGGCACTATAGGACTTAGCCCCGTGATCGGGGCTAAGTTCTAAATCAGGAGGATATTCAAATGTCACAGCATCCTAGTTTTGGAGGGAAAGGAAAGATCAAGCCGAAGAGGAATGTGCTTAAACGCTATGAGCGGGTACGTTATCTTAAGGAAAAGGGCAAGTGGGATGAAAAGCAGTCTATCCTGGGTTTGCCCAAGACCCTGGTTAAAGAATAACTTAGCGCCTGCGGCGCTAAGTTAGTTTTGAACCAAGATCAGCATGGTTCTAATTAAGCAATAAAGGGACAATCTTTTTCAATTCCGGTTTTATGTTTTAACATTTCCTTTTTCTTAGAAAAAATAAAGACGTTGAAGAGAAAAAACGTTCAAAATATACTATTTTCATCAGGGCGTGGATTTTTGAACGCGCAAGCTTGCTTGTGCATATTGATTATCGCGTTCTCCTTTCTTCTCTCTTTCGGATTACCGGTCTTTGCTGAGGTTGATTCAGCGCCGGGTACGGTTACCGGGGATAACGTTAATATGCGGGTCAGCCCCAGCCTGAGATCGGAGGTCGTCGGGCAACTGGAGAGGGGGCAGGAGGTACGGATTCTCCTGACCGACGGGGAATGGTGCGCGATTATCCCTCCGATGAAAATGTCCGCCTGGGTCTCGAAGCAGTATGTCAAAGATGGACTGGTTACCGGACGCCGGGTTAATGTCCGGAGCGGTCCGGGTATTTCGTATGGACGATTGACTTATCTCCGGCAAGGAACCGCTGTTACGGTTCTGGAAGAGAAGGGGGGGTGGGTAAAGATCGATCTCCCGGATACCGGACGACTCTGGGTGAGTTCCCGCTACATCGACCATACTACGATCGGTACGGCTCCGGAATCCGGTGAGACAGTGAGAGTGGTTTCTTCCTCCGGGGTTCAGGACGATTCATCTCCTGAGAGCAGAGAGGTAATCGTTATAACAGTACCTAACCCTATTCCGGTTTCATCACCTCCACCGGCTCGGTCGGTAACATCGTCGCGGCCCGGGCCGTCATCATCACTGACTATTGCGTCGCCCCGGTCCGTGCGGTCAGCATTGGCCAGATCATATAGCGGTTACATTGAAAAGCTGGGTCAGCCGTTTTCTACCGCTGATCACGAGTATGCGTATAAACTGCTGAAAAATCGCTTTGATTCCCGTCCGCTTGCTTTTCTATCCGGAGATACTATCGATCTTAAGAAATATTTATCCCGAAAAGTCCGTCTCTGGGCTATAATTGTTGAAAAGAGAGACGACCATCCGGACTTGATGGAAGTAAAAGGGGTGGGAATGCTCTGGTAGGGAAAAAGACTGAACATCGAACTCCGAACCAGCCTTCGCCAAGGCTACGGCTGGCCAGCGTCGAATCAGCCTTCACTAAAGCTACGGCGGGACTGGCATCCAACTTCGAACGTGGCATTGGCATAAGGCGGCTTAAAATTAAAAGCTTTTAGTGTCTTTGCTTTACTCCAAGGAAACTTTTGCAAATTTTGCGCCTTTCTTGCGGCTAAAAAAGATGCCCGGATTGCTGACATTTAAAAGAGGAATTCATATTCCTGAGCATAAGGAACGGACGGAGGGGAAGAAGATTAAGACTCTTTCTCTTCCCCCACGAGTAATTATTCCCCTCTGCCAGAATATCGGCTCGCCACCTCGACCGGTAGTCGAAGTAAAACAAAAAGTCAAAGTGGGAGATGTAATCGCCGAACCGGTCGGTCCCGTCTCCTCAACTCTCCATGCTTCTGTCTCCGGAACTATAACCGCCATTGAGTTATTCCCTGATCCCACCGGGCCGGATTCCCGGGCGATAGAGATAGAGACAGACTTTAAAGAATCCGGTTTTGAATATTCCCTGGCGGAGGGAGATCCATTTCAACTCTCCCCGGATGAAATTAGAGAGAGGGTAGCCCGGGCTGGTATTGTTGGTTTGGGTGGCGCCGGGTTCCCAACCCAGGTCAAACTCGCTCCTCCTCCCGATACGGATATTCAATACGCGATTATTAACGGGACCGAATGCGAGCCATTTTTAACGGTCGATCACCGGTTGATGCTGGAAGAGGGGAAGAAGGTAATCGATGGTCTCCGGTTTATTATGCTGGCTACCGGAGCGAAGGAAGGAGTGATAGCGATTGAAGCTAACAAGATGGACGCTTTCTATAAACTGCAGGCCGGGGTTCATCGAGAAAAAAATATCCGGGTTCAGCTTCTTAAAGTGAAATATCCCCAGGGAGCGGAGAAGCAGTTGATTTATTCTCTTTTGCGTCGGGAAGTCCCGGTGGGAAAGCTCCCCTCCGCGGTCGGCTGCGTCGTTCAGAATGTAGGGACCGCGGTAGCGATCGCGGAAGCCGTCCTCTTGAATAAACCCCTGATTGAAAGGGTGGTAACCGTCACCGGTCCGGAAGTGAAAAAACCGGGAAATTTCCGTGTCCGGATCGGGACTCCGTTCTCGCATCTGCTGGAGGCAACGGGAGGGGTACCAGCTGGTGAGTTAAGAGTGCTCTCCGGCGGACCGATGATGGGGATCGCCCAGTCTGATTTGTCCGCTCCGGTGATCAAAGGAACCTCGGGGTTGTTGGTTATGGGAACCGATTCCCGCGATCGTAATTTACCCTGTATTCGGTGCGGGGACTGTCTCCGGGTTTGCCCGATGGGTTTGATTCCCAGTGATCTGGGAACGATGGTTGAACATAACCGATGGGAAGAATTTGAGAGTTTGAATGCCGCGAGCTGTATTGAGTGCGGATGCTGTGCCTATGTCTGTTCGGCAGGACGAGATCTGGTTCAGTTGATTAAACTTGGGAAAGCAGCTTTGAAAAAGAAGTAAGCAGTGAAGAGTGGGGAAAATCTGAACTTCGAACGTCGAACTTCCAACTTCGAACATCGAACGTCGCGTTTCAAATTCGCGTAATTCGCGAAATTAGTAGTTCTTAAAGGGGGCGAGGCAAGGCATCTTACATAAATGTTCGATGTCTCCGCTTCGCTACGAGGGCAGCAATTCGCGGAAATTTGTGTACCACGCAAAATGACCTTCGGTCATCGCGGGGTAAAATTCGTGGACTGCAAAAGGGGCCGAGGGGAAAAAAGGTTGTCGGTTGACAGCAGAAAAATTAGCTAAGTTTGGATCGTTTGTTTACAGTTTTTAAATTCGTGAAATTCGCGTAATTCGTAGTTCATAAAGAGGGAGCGGCGAGGGAGCAATTAGTGTGAATTAGTGTAATTCGTGGACTACAAAGGGGGCGAGGTTGGGGCGATCATATTCAATCACATCCAATTCGTTTGTTGAATTAAAGAGGCTGAGGCAGGGGGCAATAGTTCTGTTATTATGTTATGTGAGGTTTAAGTTCTGAAAAAAGAACCAAAACAATTATTTCAGGTTTCTCCCTCTCCTCAACTCCACGGGGGAGAGTCAATCCCGCGGATCATGTGGGCGGTTATGCTCTCTCTGCTTCCGGCGTTGGCGGCCAGTATCTATTTCTTCGGCTGGAGGGCATTGCATATAGAAGTCGTCGCGGTTGTTTCAGCTATCATGACAGAAGCTCTGATCCAGAAACTGAGGGGTAAACCCATCACGGTAACCGATGGGAGCGCCGCGATAGCCGGCCTGCTCCTGGCCTATAACCTGCCGGTGGGAGTACCGCTCTGGCTGCCGGCGGTTGGCGCCGCTTTTGGTATCGCGGTGGGGAAGCAGGCTTTCGGCGGCCTGGGGCATAATATCTTTAACCCGGCCCTGGTCGGCCGCGTATTTGTAATGCACTCCTGGCTCCCGATGATGACATCCTGGTCTCCGCCCCGGACCGAGCTATACGCTAAAGTCGACGCCCTCACCTACGCTACCCCGCTGGGAGCGGCCAAGGAGGCAGTGGCGGGTCTGGTTCCTTCCCCGGATGGAGTATTCACGGCGATGGATATGTTCTGGGGGAATATCGGCGGCTGTATTGGGGAGACCTCGGCGGTGGCATTATTGATAGGGGGTATATTTCTCCTTTATAGGGGTTATATCAGATGGGAGACCCCGGTGGCATTTATCGGGACGGTGGCGCTTCTTGCCTGGCTGCTCCCGGCCAAAGCCGGATCGATCGCGCTGGCTCCCTACCATCATGTTCTTGGTGGAGGCTTGATGCTGGGCGCGATCTTTATGGCCACCGATATGGTGACCACGCCTGTGACCGGGGGGGGGATGTTTATCTTTGGCCTGGGCTGCGGCTTGATCACCGTGATCATCCGGCTCTATGGAGGCTTTCCTGAAGGAGTTTGCTATTCAATATTGATTATGAACGCCGTTACCCCGCTGATAGATAAGTATGTTAAACCGAAATTATTCGGCAATAAATTAGCTCGCGTTGCTCGCTAGACCATACTCGAAAAAGTATTTTCAACTATTTGTGTTCAGAAAACTAAATATTCACCACGAAGGGCACGAAGAACACGAAGAAAAACAAAGAAAACTATGTAATTTTTCCTGATTTTCAAATCCCTTCGTGAACTTCGTGTTCTTCGTGGTTAAAAAGGCTTTTCGAGCAAGGTCTCGCTAATTTATGTTTTGAACCAAGGCCGGGATTATTTTATTGAAAAACGAAAGTATATTTAAATTGGGATTGACCTTGATGTTAATCTGCCTGGTTGCGGGGGGGGCTTTAGCGATTACCTACCAGCAGACGAAAGACCGGATTGAAGAGCAGTCTCAGGCACAACAGCTTAATGCGCTGAAAGTAGTGGTTCCTCAGGCCGTAAAATTTTCTGACTGTAAGTCCGGCGTTGAGATAGATTATTATGAGGGTTTAGATAAGGGGGGCGAGGTGGTGGGATATGCGTTTGTTGGCGAGGCCAAGGGATATAGCAGTATGATTAAGGTGGTGGTAGGGCTTGATCTGGAAGGCACTCTTACTGGAATTGAAATAATCGAACAGAAGGAGACTCCCGGTCTCGGATCCAAGGATGTTGAAATTCCGGTTAACAAGACTTTCTGGCAGGCCATTATGGGGCAGGGAGAATCAGGTGAACCGGGCCGCCCCTGGTTTGAAGATCAATTTGTGGGAAAGACATTTAAGGATCTGAAGGTAGTAACCGAGAAAACCGATACCGAAATCCATTCCCTGACCGGTGCTACGATTACCAGTAAGGCCGTAACGAAAGCAGTTAGGGAAAGTATGGAAAAATTTGTTAAACAACTATAATTAATCATGTACTTAAAAACATTTACAAAAGGAATATTTCAGCGCAACCCGGTCTTTGTTCTCCTGCTCGGTCTCTGCCCCACTCTCGCGGTCTCGACCTCGGTCAAAAACGCGATTGGGATGGGGGTGGCGGCTACCTTTGTTCTGGTATTTTCTAATCTGTTTGTCTCACTTCTAAAAAATTATATCCCCAGAAAGATCCGAATCCCGTGTTTTATCGTGGTGATAGCTACATTTGTTACCATGGTGGAGTTGTTCCTGGAGGCATATCTACCAGCTCTGAACAAGAGCCTGGGACTATTCGTTCCCCTGATTGTGGTGAACTGTATCATTCTGGGACGGGCCGAAGCATTCGCGTCCCGGAACCCGGTTTCGTTATCATTGGCTGATGGATTAGGGATGGGAGTGGGTTTTACTCTGGCGTTAATGCTTCTGGGCGGAATCAGGGAGATCCTCGGGTCCAACACGCTCTATGGATACGAGTTTATCCCGGGTTTTCAACCGGCCTTGATTATGATCCTCCCTCCGGGGGCATTTTTGACTATCGGGCTTCTCCTTGGCCTTTTCGCCTTGATCAGATCCAGGAGAGAGATGAGAGAAAAAATAAATAGTGAAATAAAACCGGGAAAATCACCTTCGATTATCGCGGGTTAAGAATGATTATATTTAAGTGATGCTATGATCGGTGAATTATTCATAATTTTTATCGGTGTTGTCCTGGTCAATAACTTTGTCCTGGTCAGGTTTCTCGGACTCTGTCCCTATATCGGGGTATCCCGGGATTTAAAATCCGCCACCGGGATGGGGATCGCGGTTATCTTTGTTATGACCCTGGCCTCCGCCGCGACCTGGTTCATATATCAATATCTTCTGGCTCCCGGTCCGTCCAATATCTGGTTCGGTCTCTTTGGCGATGGAATTGATCCCTCATCTTTCGACTTCACCTATCTGCGAACGATTGCCTTTATTCTGGTGATAGCCGCGCTGGTGCAGCTGGTGGAGATGGTCATCACCAAAACCAGCCCTACCCTGCACCGGGCGCTCGGGATATATCTACCCTTGATCACCACCAACTGCGCGGTACTGGGAGTAGCCGTGCTGAATATAGATACATTCTTTAAGGGGGGCGAGGCGGTAAGCTGGAGTCTATTGAAGAGCTTGACTCAGGGATTTGGCGCCGGGGTTGGTTTTACACTGGCTCTAATCCTGATGGCCTCAATCCGGGAGCGTCTTGATCTGGCGGATATACCTCCGGCCTTGAAGGGGGCGCCGATAGCTTTTTTGGTCGGGGCGTTGATGTCTATGGCGTTTCTGGGATTCACCGGCTTGATATAAGATATTCAATAACCACGAAGAGCACGAAGAGGAAATAGAGAATGGGGATTAGGGAATGGGGAATAGGGAATAGGACTCGTGTTCGTGACTATTCACCATTCACAAAAAATTTCGTGATCTTCGTGTTCTTCGTGGTGATAGACACTTGTTAAAGTAAGGATAGATTAATGGCCGAAATATTAGCAGCGATATTGACAATTAGCATATTGGGTTTAATATTCGGACTTGGTCTCGCGATCGGGAGTCGGATCTTTTCCGTCAAAACTGATCCCCGGCTGGAGAAGATCGAGGAACTTCTTCCCCAGCTCAACTGCGGTGCCTGCGGATATGGGGGATGTGCCGATTGCGCCCGGGCCCTGCTCTCCGGCGATGCCGAACCAACCGTCTGCCCGGTCGCTCCCCCGGAGTCTCACCGGAAGATCGCGGAGCTGCTGGGCAAGATGCTGGAGGAAGAAGAGAAACTCGAGGCGCGGATATTCTGTCGGGGCGGCCATGATGCCGCCCGGCGCTACCAATATGAAGGGATCAATACCTGTGCTGCCGCCAATCAGCTCGGGGGGGGAGTAACTGCTTGTGATTATGGGTGCTTACGGTATTATACCTGTCGGGATGTCTGCCCGTTTGACGCGATTATAGTAGATGCGCGCGGCAACCCCGTGGTAATTCCCGAAAAGTGTCGGGCCTGTAAGCTTTGTGTTCAGGAATGTCCCCGGGAGATTATCCGGATGGTTCCCAAGACGGCTGAAGTGGATATTCGATGTTCCTCTCACTCTAAGGGAAAGGTAGTAGTCAAAGTTTGTTCGGTAGGCTGTATCGCCTGCGGTAAGTGCGTCAAGGAATGTCCGGTCGATGCGATCAGGATAGAAGAGAATCTGGCGGTAATCGACTATGAGAAATGTATCAAGTGTGGAAAATGTATTGAGGTCTGCCCCCGAAATATTATTTCTTATTCATAAAATATTATAGTTTGGTAGAAAATATTAGTAAATGGCGCTATGTTTTTGATATGAACTTAGCTTCGCAACTTTTTTAACTGCGGATTAAGCGGATTATGCTGATTAAAAAAAACCAATCCGCCTAATCTGTTTAATCCGCGGTTTATTGTCCCGGTAATATCAATTAAGACAACCGGGATCCCGAAGGATTTCGGGAAAATTCCGAAGCAGCAAGTTAGCGCCCCCGATTATATCGGGGTAGACTATGGAGGTAACTTAATATGGATCAGGAAAAGATAAAACAAGCGATTCGAGATCTGCTGGTGGGGATCGGGGAAGATCCCGATCGGCCCGGGTTGGTCAGGACCCCGGAACGGATAGCCGAGATGTGCGAGGAGATTCTGGGTGGAGTCGGGAAGGATATCTCCGACCAGATCAAGACCTTTTCCTGTCCGGGATTTGATGAGATTGTACTGATGAAAGACATATCCTTCTATTCCCTCTGCGAGCATCATCTCCTCCCTTTTATGGGGAAGGTCCATATCGCTTATATCCCCAAAGACAGTATAATCACCGGGTTAAGTAATCTGGTTCGGGTGGTGGATATGTTCAGCCGGAGGCTACAGATACAGGAGCGCATGACCACGGAGATCGCCGACCTTTTGATGGAAAAATTAAATCCCCGCGGGGTGCTGGTTCAGATAGAAGCGGAACATCTCTGTATGAATATGAGGGGAGTAAAGACGCCGGGAACGATAGTCATAACCGAGGCTGTACGGGGTAACTTCCGGAGTGACGAGAGAACCCGCGCCGAGGCCCTGAGTCTGTTAAGAAGAACTTAGCGCCTGTGGCGCTAACGTTAAAAAATAAGGACGTTAAAGATAAAAAACGTTAAAGATCGTTGAAGACCGTAAAAAGATAATACGTTAAAGAAAAAAGACGTTGATTTACTCCTCCAGGGATAACGATATTCCGACAATTATTGTCCCAATACTATATACTTAAATAACAATGAGTTCATTAGCTGAACAGGTAAAAGAAGCCGGTGTAGTAGGTTGCGGCGGAGCGGGGTTTCCCACCCATGTTAAAGTGGGAGCGCGGGCCGAGTATGTCATTGCCAACGGTGCCGAATGCGAGCCTCTTCTCAGGGTGGATCAGCAGTTGATGATCTCCCGGGCATCCGAACTGGTCATGGGACTGGAACTTCTCAGTGAAGAGGTGGGTGCCACCCGGTCTATCATTGCCCTCAAGAAGAAATATCAGGGCGCGATTGACGCTCTGAGGACCGAGATTGCCCGCCGTCATTCCCGGGTGGAACTTTTCCTTCTGGGAGGTTATTATCCGGCCGGTGACGAGCACGTTCTGCTCTATGATGTAACCGGGCGGTTGGTTCCGGAAGGAGGGATCCCGATGGATGTGGGTGTGGTGGTTGATAATGTCGGAACATTGATCAACATTTATCAGGCCAGCCGGGGAATCCCGGTTACTCATCGGTTCCTAACGGTGACCGGAGAAGTGAAAAACCCGGTGACAGTGTCGGTTCCGGTGGGGGCTTTTGTGGAAGACGTTATCGAATTTGCCGGTGGTACAACGGTTGATGAATACAAGATCTTGGACGGCGGCCCGATTATGGGGGCATTTTCTTCAGGGTATGTTTCAAAGAAAACAACCGGCCTGATTGTTCTTCCCGAAGATCATAAACAGGTGCTATATAAACAGCGTTCGATAGAGATCGATGTAAAACGGGCTGCCTGGGCCTGTGATCAATGCCGGGCCTGTACCGATATGTGCCCGCGGTACCTGCTGGGACACCGAATTGAACCCCATATTATTATGAGATTGGTCGGCCAGCAGCGGGCCGATGCTATTCCTCCGGAAGATCTGGCTAAAGCGTATCTCTGTTGCCAATGCGGTCTTTGCGGTATGTATGCCTGTCCCACCACCATCTCTCCCGATAAAGTAATTGCCGCTTTAATGGCCGCAATGAAAGAAAAGGCGGTGGAGAAGACTCTTCTCAGCGATGAGTTTGAACCTCATCCTATCAGGGAAGGGAGGAAGATCCCTGTCTCCCGCATTTCCCGGAGGATCGATGTTCTGAGGTATGATCATGACGCGCCGCTTAAGAGTGAGCCCTTGAAAGTAGAACGGGTTCGGATCCCGCTCCACCAGAATGTCGGTGTACCTTGCCTGCCCCTGGTAAAAGTTGGAGACAGGGTGGGGGAGGGGAAGGTGATAGGTCGGCCTCCCGAAGGTGCCCTGGGAGCTCCGATTCATGCTTCCATAAGCGGGATGGTAGAGCATATATTTGACGACTCTATATTTATCCGGGCTCGTTGAGCCTGGATAAATATATTGACTCTTATTTTTGCTTCGCAAAAACAAGAGTGTGCAAGAATGGAAACAACACAAAAAAGCGAAGTTATTGATGAGAATAACAAGTAAGATACTATTAATCCTGGTCTTAGTTACAACAGCTTGTTCCCCGATTGAAATGGGGCGGAGGGTTTTGGGAACCTCGATTCAAGCCCTGGAAGAGGAGGAGAAAGGTCGATTCAGCGGTATTGCCCTGGCGGGAGTTGACGAGAGTTACGATGCTGTCTTCGCCGTGCTGGAAGATCAGGGGCTCTATATCTACCTGGATAGTCCAGAGAAGGGATATCTTACTGCCATGTGGTTCGACCAGCTTTTCCCTCGATGCATCGACACCACCGAGGTGGGTTTCTTTTTTGAAGAAGAAGGACCGGGACGGACCAAGATTGATGTAGTTTCACTGAACAGCACCCTGGCTCGTTCCGCCGCGGAGCTTATTTTCGAAGAACTAAACCAGTTGGAATGGATCGGAATGATGGAACAGGAAGAGAGCGAGGAGGAAGAGGAAACATCACCGCAACAGTTCGATCCGTTTCAGTAGTTCCAAGGATTGATCCGGCTGAAACGGTTCAAATGGGTCTAATCAGCTGAATCTCATCTCCCACCCGCACTAATCCCGACTCTATTACCCGCGCGAATACAACCTCATACGGCATCACACAGGGCGTCCCTGCCTGGACCAGCACACACTCCGGAAAGCATCTTTTTCCCACCAGGCTGATCTCCAGAACACTCTCTCCAATCTTCAGCCGGGCGCCCACCGGCAGTTTGAAGAGATCAACCCCTTCGGGAATCATGGTGGGGAAGAACCTCTTGAAACATAATCCCTCCACCGGATATCGGGATAGCTTCTCTCTCCCCTCGGCCCCGAAGAAAACCACCTGTTTATCTCCCGGACCGCCGTAGATATCCCCCCGCAGTCCGAAGTCCCGCTGAAAAAACCCTTCCTTTATGGATTCTCGGGGATTTCCTTTCTCCCGACCGATCAGAATCTCTTTAATCCTTCCCTTTGCCATAACAATTCATCCTTTATGATTATTTTTTCTTGCTTGAAAATTTTAATAAATCTGCCACAAAGGCACCAAGACACCAAGAAAAACAAATAATTTTTTCATGCGCACTTAGATTTTTTTCTTTGTGTCTTAGTATCTTGATGGCAAAAAGTCGCGAAGCTAAGTCCTATCGGCGACCTCCAGAGGCTGTCCGATATATTAAAATAAAAAGTATCGGGACAATAACTATTCAGAGATTAAGCAATTTAATGCCCGGCTCTGTTAGCGATGTGAATCTTTTAACTTTAGGCACTTAAGCGCACTTTAGGCACTTAAGGCACTTTAGAACATTGCGCCGTAGGCGCTATGTTCTTAATAAGTATGCACCGCGGTGGCCTTGAAGGAAATGTATATCGATCTTCCTTCGGTTAGTTCCAGTTCTTCCAGGGCCCCCCGGGTGATCAGGGCTTTCAGGATCAGTTCTCCACATTTGACTGTAACCTCATAGAACAGCCCCTGGCTCTTAATTTCCGTGATAATCCCGGAAAAACTATTTCGCATACTCGATGAGATCGGCTGCCGACTGAGCACGATATCTTCCGGCCGGATGGCCAATTCCCCCTCCGGGGCGGCCAGGTCGCGCCCGGTCTCGATGGATAGTCCATTGATTACCGCCCGGCTCCCCTGAAATTCCGCCCGGAAGAGGTTAAGCATTCCAACGAAACCGGCCGTAAATTCGGAAACCGGCGCTTTGAAAATTTCATCAATGGTCCCGATCTGCTCGATCTTTCCCCGGTTGAGCACGGCTCCTCCACGGGCCAGGGTTAACGCCTCGGAGAAATCGTGAGTGACCATCAGGAAAGTTATCCCGGTCCGGGAGTGTAGCTCTTTAAGCATTGCCTGGATCTCTCCCCGGAAGGAAGGATCTAGGGCATTGAGAGGTTCATCGAGGAGAATGATCTTTGGTTTGACCGCCAACGCCCGGGCCAGCGCGACCCTCTGACTCTCCCCTCCGCTGAGCGAAGCGGGGTCCCGGCCTAGGAGATGAGATAGTCCCAGGGCGGTAATGATATAATTCAGATGATCCTTATCTTCCCGGGCCCGGTGATATCTCAGGCCATAGCGGATATTCTTCAGTACCGTGAGATGGGGAAAGAGCGAGCGGTCCTGGTAAACGATACTGATCCCCCTCTTTTCGGGAGAGAGTTCCGTAATATCTTTTCCCCCGGCATAAATCCGGCCGGATTGCAGGGGGATGAGCCCGGTGATGGATTCCAGCAGTACGGTCTTTCCGGCGCCGGTCGGTCCAATGATAACGAAGAAATCACCTGCCGGTATTTTTAGGTTAATATCCCGCAGTTTGAAATTTCCACGTGATACCGCTAAATTTTCAATCCGGATCATATCCCGAAACACCCTCTTGATCGTTTTTTCCGATTTGCCGTGAGTACCCGCAGGGCGAGAAAAAGGGCCAGGCAGATCAGAATCAGGAGGACCGCGACCGGCTGTGAATACTCCAGACCGTAGCTTTCGAATCGTTCATATATCATAACAGGAGCAATCATCGGATGGTAGGCGATAACAATCACCGCGCCGAATTCACTCAAGGCCCGGGCCATTGACATGATAAATCCAGTTAAAATGCTCCGGGAAGCGAGAGGAAGGGTGATTCGAAAGAAGGTGGCGGGAAAAGAAGCCCCCAGGGATCGGGAGACATTTTCCAGGCGCGGGGGAACGCTCTCAAAACCGTTCTTGGCCGCGTTGATATAGAAAGGAATGGCGACAAATACCAGCACGGTTACGATCCCGGTCACGCTCCCCATCATCCGGATTCCTATTTCATGGAGGAGTCTTCCCAGCCAGAAATTTTTCCCGACCACGCCCAGGATTGCGATCCCTACCACGGGATGCGGAATTACGATCGGGAGGTCGATGATGCTCTCCAGGAGACTCTTCCCGGGAAACTGTCTCCGGGCCAGCAGGTAGGCCAGCGGAGTCCCCAGCAGCAGAGAGATGAGGGCGGCCAGGCCCGCGGTATAGATGCTCAGCCAGATGGCCCGGCGGACATTGATATCATGGATGGCCTCGCTCATCCGTTCCGGCGAAGGGCCGGAGACCAGCCGGAGCAGGGGAAAAAGAATGAAGCTGAGCACCAGGAGTCCGCAGATAATGGAGAGCCATAAGAATGAATTTTTTAGCCTCATATAAATTAGCTCACTTTGTTTGCTACTTTATCCGGTCCCGCACATAATTTATGTGCGGGGGCAATAATATTTTACTTTGTAAAAATTATTATGTTTTGATTCCAGTGTTAATCTGTGGTTTTCAAAGTAATAAATAGTACTTATATTTAATCTTACAATATTTTCCCTGCTCTTTCGGCAGATCAATTTAATACCCATCTCTGTTAGCGAGGCGAATCTTTTAACTTTTTCATCCGCCATAATGCTTGCATCCCGAACTTGATTCGGGGCTTTAGCGACGGCTAAGGCACTTTAGCACACTTTAGGCACTTAATAACATTGCCCGAACGAAGTGAGGGCTAAGTTCTATTTAACCAGGACCCGGATGTCGGAGGGGATCAGATTCCGCATCTTTTTCGAAGGTACGATCGGGGGCAGAAGTGGGGTCTGGCCGTTATCTTCCAGGACTTTCAAACCTCCGTCGGGAGAGAGAAGATATTTCAGGAAAAGTTCCGCGGTTGCCCGATCGGGAGCCTGCTTGAGCAGGGTTATCCCGTAAGTAATCGACTGCCCCCGCAATTTGATATACTCGCCCGGTTTTTTTCCCGAGATCTTTACTTCAGCCTGCCGGTAGAAGTTATCGAGATCGGGATCGCCCAGGTTGATCTGCGGCGGGAGTTCCAGGTATTTTAATCCATGCTGTACCGCTACCGAACGGTACTCCCAGGCGTAGTCCATGTTGCCGGTCTGTAAAAGGGAGATGAGCTCCACCGATTTGGGGCGGATATTCTCTATCGGTCGGTTCCGGATCAACTTTTGATAAAGCCCGGGCTGCTGGTAAAAGATTTCAGTCAGTTGCAGCACCATGAGGCTGCGATAACCGCACGGATCGAGATTCGGATCCGAATGACCCCAGACCACACCTTTCTTTGCCAGAATAGTGAACCAGTTGTCTTTGTTTATCTCCCCGGCAAATTCGCTTCGGTCGGTATAGGCCAGAACCATCTGATTAGTGGCGAAGCGAACGTTCCAATCGGCGTACTTCGGGATCAGAAAGTTGTCGATTATCCGGTAATCGGCTGAGGCCATGATATCGCAGTCTTTCTTCAGATCCACGATCTTCCGGGCACATTTCCGGCTCCCGGACGCTTCCCGTTCCACATTGATACCGGGATGCGTCTCTTCAAAGTTCTTTTCCATTATGGCAAAAGGCACCGAAAGGCTCCCGGCGTGAAAGATGATCACTTTCCCGGAAGCCTCCTCATCGGAGTACCCTGTCATTGCTAATCCCAGAATTGGCAGCATACCGAAGAATAGAACCAGAATAAAATTCCTCATCTTAGTTCTCCTTCTGATCAGTGTTTCAGGGCTACCCGCTATTGCCCCCTAAAAAAAGTCCGGACCTTCCGCGGAGAAGGTCCGGACTTTGTCCATAAGCCGGAAGGCTCCATAAGATAATGGAACTTCGGCTTATCTCCTTTCCAAACGCGGGAGGCGCGCCAGTTTCCCGACAAGCCCTATCGCTCTGTTTCCCTGCCAAGTAGGTTTAGGAATTCCAGAGTCGGAGATGTGATGTACTCTATAATATTGTCTGGTTTTCCGGCAAGAAAAATATTATCTTCCCCGGGACCGAGGAAATTTTTCTATTCGTCTTTATCGCTCCATCTATGGTATATTCATGTTTTCTGTATTTTTCAGTTTCCGTCGGCTGATTTATTGCCGTCTCACTCAGGAAAAGATAAGTTGATAGGCACTGTATTGTTCCAAAGATTTTACATTATCAAATGGCGTTGACTTCAGTGTTTTTCCGATAAGTTAACGACGAAGGCGGTAACTTAATGATTACGATTGAAGAAGCACTATCAATTATTCTGGCTCATATAAAACCCCTGAGAGGGGAATCTTTTGAACTGGCTGACTGTCTGGACCGTGTTCTGGCGCAGGATATCACGGCCCGCTATAATATTCCTCCCTTTGCCAACTCCGCTATGGATGGCTTCGCGGTCCGGGCTGCCGATACCCTGGGGGCGTCGCCGGAGCAACCGGTCTCCCTCGCAGTATTGGAAGATCTCCCGGCCGGCAGTATTTCGGACCTGGAAGTTGGACCTGGAGAAGCGATTCGGATCATGACCGGTGCCGCTCTTCCCGCCGGGGCTGATTCTGTGGTAAAGGTCGAAGATACCGGATCTGGCAAGGTGGACAATAAGCGAAGGGAGATGGTCCTCATTTATCTCCAGTCCAGTCAGGGGGATCATGTCCGGTCGGCGGGGGAGAGCGTTAGGAGAGGGGAACTAGTACTGGAGAGAGGGGTTGTTCTTCGTCCGCCGGAGATCGGAATGCTGGCGGCTCTGGGTTATCCCCGGGCCCGGATTATCCGGCCGCCCCGCGTGGCTATAATAAGTACCGGGGACGAACTGCAGAACATTGAAGAGGAACTCCTCCCCGGCAAGATCCGGGATTGCAACCGCTATTCCCTCTCTGCCATGGTCAAAAAGTACGGCGGCACCACAGCCACCCTCGGAATAGCTCCCGACCGGAAGGATCACCTGAAGAAGATTTTGAGTCTGGCATGTACCACTGATATGATCCTCACTTCCGGAGGGGTCTCGGTTGGGAAGTATGATCTGGTCCGGGAAGCACTCCGGGAGATGGATGGCGAACTCCTGATTGATCGGGTGGCAATGAAGCCGGGCAAACCCCTCACCTTCAGTATGGTCAGAGGAATTCCGGTATTCAGTCTCCCCGGAAATCCGGTCTCGGTCCTGGTCTCATTTTTACAGTTTGTTCGTCCGGCGCTATTGAAGATGCAGGGGAAGACAAAACTGCGCAAACCGGTGGTTGAGGCGATCCTGATGGAAGATTGCGAGGAACGGACCGGCCGGACTCATCTGGTTCGGGTGATGGTAGAGATAGAAGACGGGGTTTATCATGCCCGCCCCACCGGCCCCCAGGGCTCGGGGATTCTCCGATCCCTGGTTCTCAGCAATGGCTTGATGGTTGTTCCTCCCAACCGCGGCCCGCTCAAAGCCGGCACGAAGGTTAAGGTCATCCTGATAGATCAGCCGGAGGTGGAGTGAAGTCGAGTAATTATTTATTGACCGGCTCTCTTCCTTATGCTATTTTGTTAAAAATGATTTAAGTCCAAATAATCCTATTTTTTCCCGAAAAGTATGATTATTTGAAATTAGTAATTGTCAAAATTATTTTCTCTATAGCATTAATCCAACAATGTTAGTCTTTTTTATAAAATAAGTTAGCGCTCGTGGCGCTAACTTACTGGTTTGTAATTTTCCCGATATTTATCGGGATCCCGATTTCATCTTTTTTTATATTAAATAAAAGTATCGGGACAATAAATTCGTGTAATTCGTGAAATTCGTAGTTCATTTAGTTCTTTTCAACGGAGATTAGCGGTTTAATAAGTTGCGAAACTAAGTTCGATAAAAATAACGAAAGAAGCATTAAAATAATTGTCGCCACTGATCTGACTTAATTATGTCGGTCTTGGTTCAAAACTAAATTAACGCCGCAGGTGCTAATTTATTAGGGAGGGTCTGAAATGAAGTTTACCGAGGAGTTAATCTTAACCGACGCCAATTTTGAGAATGAACTATGGCGTTGCGAGTACTGTGAAGAGCAGCCCTGCCGGACCGGGTGTCTTGAGGGTGAAGAATCATGTAAAAGCGGCTGCCCGGCCAATGTCTCGCCGACCGAATTTATCATGGCCGCCCGGGGAGGAAAGCCATCCGATATTCAGAGATCAGCAGCCTTGATTATGACCGCCAACCCGTTCGGCGGTGTCTGCGGCATGGTCTGCCCGGATACCCACTGCATGGGGACATGCGTTCATGATAATCTTGACTGCCCGATCAACATCCCGGCACTTCAGGCTACGATCATCCACAAGGCCCGTGAACTTGGTGTGATGCCAAAGTTGGAGAAGTCTTCTTCCAACGGCAAGAAGGTGGCGGTGATCGGAGCCGGTGCCGCCGGTCTGGCTGGCGCGGCGCTCCTGGGCCTTAAGGGTTATCAGGTTGATATCTTCGAGAAAGCTTCCTGGGCCGGTGGAGTCATCCGCTGTATCCCTCCCTATCGCCTGAGGGAAGATGTTCTGGATTCCGATATCGAATTCTGTCTTGCCCAGGGGGATATCACCCTCAAGACTGACTCGGAGGTTGAGGATCTTGCCGCTCTGCTTTCTCAAGGGTACGACGCGGTTCTGGTTTCAACCGGTCTCTGGGAAGCGATTAAACCGGGTATCCCGAATCAGGACCTGGCCATTACTTCACTTGATTTTCTTAGCGATCCCGACAAGTTTGATGTTCAGGGAACCCGGGTTGCCATTATTGGCGGCGGAGCGGTTGCCGCGGATTGCGCGGTAATGGCGAAAGAGTATGGAGCTGCCTATGTGGATATGTTCGCCCTGGAGACGGTAGGTGAGATGCCTCTGACCGGGGATGAACTGGTTGAGCTTCTGGAAGAGTACGTTGATATCAACGGCCGGACCGCGGTGGAAGAGATTGTAGCTGAGGATGGAAAGATCACCGGTCTCAGGACCACTAAAGTAAACCTCCCCGCCGATGAAGCTTTCAGCCTGAAAGCGATCTGCCCCATCGAGGGCTGCGGCCAGGAGAGATTCGGCATCGACCGTGTGATCCTCGCCATCGGCAACCGGTCGGCAGTTGAAAAAATCAAGAACCCGGCCGTCTTCTACGCCGGTGATGTGGCCCTTGGTCCGGTTACCGTGGTTGAGGCAGTCGCTTCCGGAAAGAACGCCGCCCAGGCGATTGACGCCTTGATCAGCGGATCCGAGAAGCCCGTGATCACCGATCCCGCGAAGAGTGAGGCAATCCTGCCCGGTTATAACTCCCGTCCGGTAAGTCTGGAGACCGACTTCTTCGGTCGCAAGCTGATCAACCCGTTCCTTCTTTCGGCCGCGCCTCCCAGTGACGGATTTGACCAGATGGAGAAGGCTCTTCAGGCTGGATGGGCCGGGGGGATTATGAAGACCGCTTTCGCTCCAGGTACTGAGATCCATATACCTGCCCACTATATGTACCAGAACGATCCTCTCACTTTCGCCAACTGTGATAATGTCTCCGGACATCGTCTTGACCGGGTTTGCCCGGAAGTAGAGAGATTGGTTAAGGCTTATCCCGATCGCTTAATCGGAGCTTCGACCGGCGGTGATGTGAGCGGTAACGACGAGAGTGATATGAAGTCCTGGCAGAGTAATACCAAAATGCTGGAGAATGCCGGGGCAATGGTGATTGAGTACAGTCTCTCCTGCCCACAGGGTGGTGAAGGCGCCGAGGGGGATATTGTCTCCCAGAACGCGCCCCTGACCGCTAAGATTATCGACTGGGTCCTCCAGGTGGGTGACCCGGATATTCCCAAGCTCTTCAAGCTGACCCCGGCGGTTACCGAGATCACCACCATCATTAACGCGATCAAGGAGGTCTTCGCCCGTTACCCGGATAGTAAGGCTGGCGTTACCCTGGGTAACACCTTTCCCAGTCTCGACTTCCGCAGGCTGGGCAAGGAGGAATGGGAAGACGGCGCGGTGGTGGGGATCAGCGGCGCGGCCGTTGCCCCGATCAACTACCTTACCCTGGCCAAGGTCGGGAACCTCGATGTTCATGTCTCCGGCAACGGTGGTCCGATGGACTATATGGCCGCAGCAAACTTCTTGGCCCTGGGCGTAAAGACGGTTCAGTTCTGTACCATAGTGGAAAAATATGGTTATGGGATTATCGATGAGCTCTGCTCGGGACTCAGTCATCTGATGGCCGCGCGGGAAATTAAGTCGGTCTCCGACCTGATCGGGATCGCGCTCCCCGAGCCGATCCGGGACTTCATGGATCTAACTCCGATCAAGCAGATCTCAACCGTGGATGAAGACCTATGTGTCCATTGCGGCAACTGCACCCGCTGCCCGTACCTGGCGCTCACTCTGAATGACAAGAAGGTACCGGAGACTGACGCCGAGCTGTGTATCGGCTGCGGTATGTGCGGTTTTCTTTGTCCGGCCGGCGCTTTGAGTCTCCGCGACCGGGATGAAGAAGAGACCAAGGCGTTGAAGGAAGACTGAGGGAAAAACGAATGTCCAATAACCAATGACCAACTGCCAATTTCCAAATGCAATTAGCCGATGGGGTAAGTGAAATTGGAAGTTGGAAATTGGAAGTTCATGTGGGGCCGGGGTAGGGGGAGACAACAAGAAGAATCGTCTGTACAAAAACAATGAATAAAACACCTGAAATGATAGGAAAGTCCCCGCATCGGGTTGATGTCCGGGAGAAGGTTACCGGCACGGCCCGTTACGGTCAGGATCTCAAGATGGCCAGGATGCTCTACGCCAAAGTTAAGCATGCTGAATATCCCCACGCGAAGATCCTCTCCATCAATACCGATCGGGCTGAGAATCTTGAGGGCGTTGCCGCGGTAGTAACGGCTGCCGATGTTCCGGGAAATCCTGCCTTTGGCGCGATCATCATTGACAATCAGCCGATAGCGGGGGATAAGGTCCGTTATCTGGGCGACGCGGTTGCCGTAGTCGCCGCCGAGACCGAGGCGATCGCCGAGCATGCCGTAAGCTTGATTGAGGTTGAGTATGAAGAACTTCCGGGTGTATTCGATCCCCGGGAAGCCCTGGAACCGGGTGCTCCCGAGATCCACGAAGGCGGAAACCTGATAGTTCATCACAAGGCCCGCCGGGGAGATATCGAGGTTGGCTTTTCCGAGGCGGATCTCATTGTCGAGCGGTCCTATTCCGTGCAGAGGGTTGATCATGCCTACATTGAGCCGGAAGTTGTGGTAGCCGATTTTGATCCGGATGGAACTCTGGTTGTGAAGGGTTCCCATCAGAGCATATTTAATATCCGCTCAGCCGTAGCCGGGGTCATGGGTCTCCCTCTCTCGAAAGTCCGGATCATTCAGGCATCTCTAGGTGGTTCATTCGGGGGGAAGGATGACTGCATGTCGGTACTTAGTTGCCGGGCCGGGATTCTTTCCCAAAAGACCGGCCGTCCGGTTATGCTCGCGAACTCCAGGGAGGATTCCCTGGTCGAGAGCTATAAGCGACATCCTTACTTTATGGATTATAAGGTGGGCCTGAAAAAGGATGGGACCATCACCGCGATGGAGATTAAGATGGTCGCCGATGGTGGGGCTTACTCCTCAATGACTCAGTTTGTTACCTGGCGTTCTGTTGTCCATGCTACCGGACCGTATCGTACTCCCCATGTTAAGACCGATGTTTACGGGGCCTACACCAATAATACTTATACCGGAGCGTTCAGAGGATTTGGTTCGCCTCAGATCACCTTCGCCTATGAATCCCTGATGGATGAGATAGCCGAAGAGCTGGGGATGGATCCGCTCCGTTTCCGTCGGATCAACATCTTTCAAGATAACGACATCACCGCCGGAGGTCAGATCCTTGACCATACCGTCAGTGTTGGCGAGGCCCTGGATGTTACCACCAAAGCCGCCGGTTGGGAAGAGAAGCGGAAGAGATTTTCGGAGGATAATGCCGGAAGAATAGTCAAGCGTGGAATCGGCCTGGCCTGCTCCTATCGCGGAGTAGCGCTGGGGGCCGAGGGAGTGGACGCTACCGGCGCGATAGTGAGGCTCCATTCCGATGGTTCGGCCGATGTGACCACCGGGTTGGTCGAGATGGGTCAGGGGTTGAAGACTGTCTTTTCTCAGATCGCGGCCGCGGAACTTGGACTTCCGATCGAGAAGATCCACTATCGGGAGACCGATACCTCCACCATCATCGACGGCGGCCCGACTGTCGCTTCCCGCTCAACCATCATTGGAGGTTCGGCGGTACGCTCCGCCGCCATCGGTGTCAGGGAAAGACTTTGCCAGGCCGTAGCGGATAAGCTTGGTGCGGAGCCTCAGGATCTGATCGCTAAATATGAAAAAATTATGGTGGAGAAAGATCCCTCCCGCTCACTCAGTTTATCGGAAGCCATTCCCATTGCCCTGGCCGCCGGCTTTGATCTCTCTTTCTTTGGTTGGCATGTATCGCCTCCCATCTGGTGGGACGAGGAAGAAGGGAAGGGAGATGCCTACTTTACCTATGTCTATGCCTGTCAGATCGCTGAGGTTGAAGTCGACCCCGAGACCGGCAAGGTTAATGTTGTCGAGGTCTGGGCCGCCCATGATGTGGGGAAAGCCATCAACCCGGATACGGTCCGGGGCCAGATCTGCGGTGGTGTGGCTTCCGCCATTGGATACGGACTTCTGGAAGATGTCGAGATGGTGGACGGGGTTACCAAGACCATGAATCTCGATGAGTACTTGATCCCGACCGCGATGGACGTTGGGAAGATAAACGCGATTATCCTGGAGAACTATGATAAGTACGGCCCCTACGGGGCCAAGTGTATTGCCGAGCCGACTATCGAACTCTGCGCTCCCGCCATTGCTAATGCTGTCTATCATGCTACCGGCAAGCGGATCCGCGATCTTCCTCTCAATCTGGAGCGGATCGTCCTCGGCCATAAATTAGTTAAGAAGAAAAGGAGAGTTAGGTGATCCCTTTTAATCTGATTAGAGCTGAATCACTTGAGGAAGCACTCGATTTCCTCTCCCGGAACGGAGATTCCTCCAAAATTATTGCCGGCGGGACCGATCTCATGGTTGAACTGAGAGATATATCTCCCGGAGAGGAAGGACCCGGAACTGTCCTTGATATTACCCCGATCGATGAATTGAAGGGGATCGAGGATGACGGAAAGGTAATCACAGTCGGCGCGTTGACTCCCCACCGGGAGATCAGTACCTCGCCGGTTATCCGGAAATACGCCCCACTGCTGGCCTCCGCCTGTTCCACTGTCGGAGCTGCCCAGCATCGAAATGTCGCTACCATCGGCGGAAATATCATAAACGGTTCCCCGGCGGCAGATAGTGTTCCGGCCCTGGTCGCGCTCAATGCCGAGGCGGTCTTTCAGTCTTCCAGCGGCAAACGTGTCTCCCTCTTGAAAGATATTTATCTTAAACCATACCAGACCGATATCAAGGCTGATGAGATCCTGACCGCTCTCCGGTTTTCCCATCTCCCTCAGGGAGCAAGAAGCAGTTATATCAAATTGGGGAGGAGAAATGCCCTGGCCATCTCCCGGATGAACGTGGCGGTGGTTCTGGTAATCCGGGAAGGGAAGATCACCGAAGCCCGGATCTCTCCCGGTAGCACTACTCCCACTCCGGACCGGATAAGCTCGGCCGAAGATATTCTGATCGGGCAGGAACCGTCCGAGGAATTATTTCGCCGGGCCGGACAGGCGGTCTCCGAAGAGATGATTAATCGGTCCGGGCGCCGCTGGTCAACTCCCTATAAGGAACCCGTGATCGCGGCTCTGACCACCCGGGCTTTGAGGGAAGCATCAAGCAAGGTAGTGTAACAGAGGAAATGTAATAGCTAAATAACCTTTTCGAAATGAAAAAACTTAAACTAAAAATCATAGTAAACGGAAAGAAGCACTCACTCGAAATCGATCCCAATCTCCGCCTCCTCGATCTCCTTCGGAATAATCTTCATCTTACCGGCACCAAGGAAGGTTGCGGAATCGGCGAGTGCGGCGCCTGCACCATTCTTATGGATGGAAGGGCTGTAAACTCCTGTCTGATCCTGGCCGGCCAGTGTGAGGGACGGGAGATCACCACTATTGAGGGTTTGACCCCGGAAGACGGACTGAATCCTCTCCAGCAAGCATTTATCGACCATGGAGCCGTCCAGTGCGGTTTCTGCACTCCTGGAATGATCATGAGCGCCCAGGCTCTACTCGATCATAACCCGACTCCGACCGAAGCCGAGATTCGGACCGCCATCTCCGGCAACCTCTGCCGCTGCACCGGCTACACCCAGATAGTCGAAGCCATCCAGGCTGTAGCTGACGGCAGTAAAGAGTAACACCGTTATTCTCCCCTCCGGAGACTTGAAAAATGGGTAAAGTAAGATGAAAAGAATTGCCCAAAAATAAGTTAACAACTTAACAACGTCCCCTAAGTTTCGATGTAACCAGAGTCGTTGACCTCTGCAGTAAAAAGTGTTGGATTGAGTGATAATTATACGATCGGAACGTCCCACCTTCCCTAAGTTTCCCTGGCGATATATATGCGGTCGTTAACCGCAGATTCTCTTCTTTACCGGAAATCCTGTCCTATCATGGGACTGGGCTGTTTTGAGCACAAAATGTTGCAAAAATCAGGAGATTTTTGCATTAATTATTTAGAAAAAATGGCCTTAGAGGCGTTTTTCGATACCGAAAAACGCGCCTAAGACCGATATAGAGCTCCATATTTGAGGCAACCAATTGATATTCCACAACTTAGTGTGGTCCAACCCCCGTCCGGACCCCCGTCCGACCCACAATCATCTTATACTGGGTTTACCGAATGCTTGCTTATATAATTCCAATCACCTAAAGTCAAAAGTCAATCCCCATGAAAGAATTAGTTGAAATACGCTTCCATTCTATCAAACGCTTTATTTATCTCATCTTCAGGGACACAAAATGACATCCTTAAATGTTCCTCGCCGGTTAGTCCGAAAGCTATTCCCGGTGTTGTTGAAACTCGGGCTTCTTTTAAAAGTTTTTTACAAAAACTTGTTGAGTCCTTTCCATCCTTTATCAATATCTTGGGAAACATAAGATAAGAACCGGTTGGTTTTGTGTATTCAAATATGGAATCAAGGGCATCTAACCGTTCGCACATCAAATTACGAGCCGATAGATATTTATTTTTGAATTCTATTACGCATTCCTGTGATCCCTTTAAAGCCGCCAGTGCCGCGTATTGAGAAACTACCGGTGCACAAATCGCAAAAGGAATATGCGCCTTAGCAATTTGCGGGATTATCTCCTCATCCGCATGTAAATAACCCACCCGCCAGCCAGTCATGGCATATGTTTTTGTGAAGGTATAACAACTAATCACATTCCTTCTCATTGCCGGGATCGAACCTATGCTGAAATGATTATAACCATCATAAGTAAAATATTCATAGGCTTCATCTGTTATAACCATCAGGTTATTCTCCAGGGCAATCTCAGCTAATCTTCGTAGCTGTTTCTCAACAAAAACAGTACCGGTTGGATTGGATGGAGAGCAATACATAATAGCTTTTGTCTTGGGGGTTATCGCATTTTTGATGCCTTGAATATCCAACATAAATCCTTCTTCTTCAATTAAAGGAACAAGGACAGGTTTACCAGAAGCAATAAGAACTTGACGGATGTGAGTTGAATATGTTGGGGTGGGCATAATCACTTCATCCCCGGGGTCAATCACCGCCATTACCGCAGCGGCCAACCCTTCAATAGCACCAACCGTAACCAATATTTGAGAGATATTGGCATCTATATTATTATCCCTTTTGAGTTTTTTAACGATCTCTTGGCGTAAATTCGGCAAACCGGCATTTCCAGAATACCCACCGACAAGTCCATTCTTAATTGCGGATACTGCGCCTTCTTTAATATGTTCTGGTGTGTCAGAGGTTGGTTTTGCCCAGGACAAAAACGCCACATCTTCCACTTCTTTTGACAATCTGGTCATTTCATGGATCGCAGATTTTTGTATCTGGGCAACCCTTTTTGATATTCTCCAATTTTCATTCATAAAAACCCCCGTCTTTTAGTAGTAATGGCAGATAACAGTTTGTGGATTAAGAAAGTTCGCCAATAGGCGAATTTTAGCGAAACTGAACTTCAGTAAAAATGGTTAAGATTAAGCAACAATGATAATCTAAACCCCTCGCCCTGGCTATTATATTTTTAAGAAAATTATTCCCTCAGGTTAATAAAGGAACAGGGTCATAAAGGAACAGGGTCACACCCCAATTACTAAGTTTGACTAAATGGGGAGCAGTGCGGCCCGGTCCAGAAGGTAATTCAGGAGAGATTAAAGAAAGATAGATAGTCGGACAGAAGAATTAAAAGGATTTTGCCCGGCTTTAAACTTAGTATTTGGGGTGTGACCCTGATTCTTTTCACAAGAGATTTAACCTCATTACTATTTGTCCGGGGGTTAGGGAGTTTTTCCGGACGGAAGATAAGCAAGTTCTACTCCGATATTTCATGGAGAGAGGTTTGTCTCCCTATCCTTATTAGACTATTATGGTAATACCATATTAGTCTAATATGGCATGAATCCGGCACCATCCGGGAAAGGAAACCAGGGTTAACCCCATCTTCCTTAATTTCCTTTATTCCATAAATACACTCATCTCTATGGCTTTAGGCGACCGGAGGACATTAGCCGCCATCAGTGCTACATGCTCAGTAAATACATAGGGAAGATAACGTGGATCACGATGTTTCTGGGAACAGGTCACAGATTGTGACCGGTTATCTCTATTCAGAATATTGGATTGTGACCTTAAAATCGTCTTTTCTTCGGGGGTAAGACGAAACACAAAATCATCCGGGAAACGGTTGGCATTACGCTTGATTGCTTGATCAAAAACAGGTCATTCCGATTGCCGGTAATATCGCGCCACTCAACCCGGCACCGGGGCATTTCGACGCTGGGGAGATCTCTCTAATCAGATCGGAGATTTATCTTTATTCACTTTCTCACTTTCCCGTCAGTCCTGCCGGTTCTTCGACGCGCGAAAGCGAGAAAGTGAATTGAATATATCAGTAATTTATTTATGTTCTTGTTTATTCCATAGAACCCCGGTTATAATTTAGAATCAGTATTATTTTAAAGATCCAGCTTCTTAGAGAAACGGGAAAAAGGGAGGTTATGATGGATCATCCGGGAAAACTTGAAATCAACCGAAGACCGGGCGCCGGCCAACCGGATTGATGAAGAGGGGTTGAGTGGTGATCAGGAACTGCTCCTCAAGATTTTAGAAAAAGATAAAGATTTTAAAGAACTTCTGGGGAAGGAAATCAGGATCGCGGACCTGGTGAATAAGATCAGAATCACGCTGGAATATTCCAATCTCACCAGGCTGAAGAAACTTATTTTGCTCCTGGCTGCTTTAGTCGAAAGTGGTGTCTTTGCCACCACTTTGACGGAATTCCATAAACAGCAATGAGTTGCAATCACCCCCAGCCCAAAATCGGTGTAAGCGTTCAGTGAATCCCGTTGTCCCGTGCTCGTATCTGGGTTACTGTAGCCACGGTCGGTGACCGCGGATGACAGGGTCCGCGGTCAACGACCGCAGCTACAGTGTCCGAGGCCGACACGGAAAATCGGGATGAAGCATAGGACAATGGGGTTCACTGAAAGCTTACAAATCGGCAAAAATACATGGACAATCTTGTTTTTCAGCCCTGTCCTGAACCATTTATTGTGGAGGAGAAAAGGCGGAATATTATGAATCAGGAAGGGACAAGGAATATCACTATGAAGAAGTCATATCTTATTGTGTTATTGGGAATACTTCTGGTTCCGTTAAGCTCGGCTGAAGAAGGGACAACGGGAAAAACCGTTTCCGGAGTCAGAAGAAAATCGACAGAACTTCCCGCGAAAGTTGATAAGAGCAATAAATCGGCCGAGGAGCTTAAGGGCGAGAGCAAAATCCCGGAAGACATATCCCCGGAGAAGGGCAGTCCATTTTCATTTGAAGAGTTAATAAACGCGGAGAAAGTTTTTGTCCCCCCCTTGCAATATCTGAAAGCCGGAGATGATGTAACACTTGCTTACCGGGCATATATTCCGTCAGAGATATCGGCGGTATTAATATTTTATCATGGGGCCGGCGCCCATAGCGGCGTAACTTATCCGTACATTGGAGATGGTCTGAGCAAGCATTTTAATGTTGCCGTATATACACCGGATATGAGGGGCCATGGTTTTTCCGGTGGTGAGAGAGGTGATGCTCCATCCCCGGAACAGGTTCTTGATGATATTGGTACTTTTATCCGATATGTCCGGGCCGGACATCCGGGGAAAGCGATATTTTTAGGCGGTCATTCAGCGGGTTGCGGATTGGTTCTGAATTACTCGGATATAAAAAATCCGGAAAAGGTGGAGGGATATATTTTTCTCTCCCCCTATCTGGGATTTCGTTCTAAGACCGACCGAGAGAATAATCCTCATCCTTTTGCTACGGCTAAAGAGGAACTTTTTATTGAACATGCGCTGCACGGAACAGAGGGGCACACAAAAGCCGTATTCTATCATTATCCGGAAGAGGTATTAGAGGCCACCCCGGAGATGGTGACGGCAATTACCGTAAATGTTTCCAATGCCGTTACGCCCAGTTCACCATGGATGCAGCTTCTCAGCCTGAATGCTCCTTTAGCGATGTGGATCGGCGAGAATGATGAGGCATTTGATCCCGATAAAGTGGTTTCTTTTATTAAGAGCGGTAATTCGGACTCCAAGTTAACCATTCTGAAAGATGAGTCCCATCTTTCGATAATATTAAATGCCTCCAGGTATATTGGGCCATGGATACAGTCTATTACTAAAAAGGTAATCAGTGATCGGTAATCGGTAATCGGTAATCGGTAATCAGTAATTAGTAATCAGTAATCAGTGATCGGTTATCGGTAATCGGTAATCAGTGATCGGTAATCGGTAATCGGTAATCGGTAATTAGTAATCAGTGATCGGTTATCGGTAATCGGTAATCTGTGATCGGTTATCGGTAATCGGTAATCAGTAATTAGTAATCAGTGATCGGTTATCGGTTATCGGTAATCGATAATCAGTGATCGGTAATCGGTAATCGGTGATCTGTGACCGGTTATCAGTACGCGCTAAGAACCATCGGTAAAAAAGTTAAGAAGCCATATTTTGCGCAATAGTCTGACTCCGAGTTGTATTTATTCAGTTAAATCTGTAGTCAGTATTATATAGGAGGCGCACTCCGATGTTGAAATCATTTAGTCGATTATTCGTGTTCTATAAAGATTACCGCGGGCGTTTGATCTTATCCCAGGTATTGTTGATTATCTCCGCGGTATCAATGCTGGGCGTGGCGGCTTTAAGCCAGTATATGATCAATGAGGGTATCGAGGCGGGAGATATCTCTGTTCTGGTTGATACCGCGATCTGGATGACGGTATTGACATTGGTCAGCGGCTCGACCATGGCCGGTACCGCGGCTCTGGCCGTATTTTTTTCCCAGGGGACAGCCTATGTCATCCGGGATAAATTGTATCGGAAGATCCAGACTTTTTCCTTCGCCAACTTCGACCGCTTCCGAACCGGGAACCTGCTGGTTCGTCTCAATGCCGACGTGGTTAATATTCAGAACGCGGTGATGTATTCCGTGATGCTGATATTGTACGCGCCGTTTATGATGTTGGTGGCGCTGGTCCTGGCGCTTATTACCACCCCGAGCCTGATCTGGCTGATGCTCGTTGTCGCGGCCGTAATCCTGGTCATCATGTTCTTTCTCGCGCCCCAGATTTTTCGCGCTTACGATGCCCGCCAGAAACGTCTCGACGATCTCAACAATACCCTCCAGGAAAATCTCTCCGCGGTGAGGGTGGTCAAGGCTTTTGTGCGGGAAGACCTGGAGATGAAACGTTTTAAAACTCGGGCTGAGGCCATGAGGACCCCCGCCGCCGCCGCCGCTTTCCGGGTGGCATTTTTTGCGCCGCTGCTCACCTGTATCGCCCAGGTTGCCGTGGCGGCGTCAGTCTGGGCCGGGGGGGCGAAGGTGCTCGCCCATACCGGCATGTCCGTCGGGCAGGTCATGGCCTTTATGCAATATCTGAGCATGATGGTGATGCCCCTGGCGCTGATGGCCATAGTTATTCCCTTTATTTTACGCGGGGATACATCGGCGGGGCGCATCTTTGAAATATTTGACACGGAACCGGTGGTGGAGGATAGACCTGACCCGGTCAGGCCGGACCAGGAAAAAACCAGCGGTAAGATTATATTTGAAGATGTGTCGTTTGCCTATCGCCGCCCGGATGGCAGTCTGGATCCCCCGGTCCTGAAAAATATCAATCTGACCCTCGATCCGGGGGAGAAGATCGGATTTCTGGGAGCTACCGGGTCCGGGAAGACAACGATGGTTAATCTTATCCCACGTTTTTACGACGTTACCGAAGGCCGCATTACCATCGATGGAATAGATGTCCGCGATTATTCCCAGAATAATCTCCGCGAGACGGTGGGGGTTGCCCTGCAGGAGGCAGTCCTCTTCCAGGGTGATCTTCGCTTCAATCTAAAATTCGGAGCCCCCGATACTGACGACGATACAATGATTAAAGCCGCCCGGGCCTCCGACGCTTACGAATTTGTCAAAAATCTTCCGAAGAAATGGAAGGCTCCCGTTGCCCGGAGGGGGTACAATTTTTCCGGAGGCCAGCGGCAGCGCCTTTCGATGGGGCGCACCCTGACCCCCGGGCCGAAAATCCTCATCATGGACGACAGCACCAGCGCCCTGGATGTCGAGACCGAAAGCCGGGTCCAGACCGCCATCCCGGAAAAGTATCCCGCGGTTACCACTTTATATGTCGCCCAGCGGATCAGCGCGGTGATCGATCTGGACAAGATTGTTCTTCTAGAGGACGGAACGATCCTGGATATCGGTACTCATGAAGAACTGCTGGAACGAAGCCCCCTTTACCAGGAGATATATGAATCACAGTTGGGCAGCGGCGTTATGGCCGGATTGGAGGTGGAATAATGAAAAATAAAAAGAATACCGGCTCGAATCCACCCCGGACAAAGAAAGGTGATACCACGCGGGTATTGATACGTCTTCTCCGCTACATGACCGGGTCCGGTTCGGGATCAAAGTTTACGGGAGCTATGGTTTTACAGGTCATCGGATTGCTGGCTCTGATAACCATTCCCCACTTCATGGGGAATGCCGTCAATACATTCAGTGGAACTGATTCCACTCCGCCGGAATTGCGGCTCTGGGCGCTTCTGGCCATGGGAGCCGGGATTATCTATGTTGCCATGAATTTCATCGCGACCCGGTCTTTTGCCTCCCTGGCGGCCAACGCTCTCTCCCGGCTGCAGTGCCACCTCTTCGATCATATGCAGACCCTTTCCCTGTCATTTTTTGATTCCCAGCCGCTCGGTGAGTTGATGAGCCGGGTTACCAATGACACGGAAAGCGTGGCTCTTTTCTTTGAGAGCGCCGTCTCCCAGATGATCAGGGCTGTGATTCAGATCAGCATGATTATTATAGTGATGCTTGTATTTAACTGGCAACTGGCGCTGGCCGCTCTGACAATAGTACCGGTGATGCTCTTTCTGACCGGTATTATTGAACGGATCTCGACTCCGGCCTTCGCCTCGCTCCAGAGAGAATTGGGAGAGTTGAGCGGCTTTCAGGAAGAGACCATATCCGGAAATAAGGTAATCATCAGCAACCGGCGCCAGCAATGGGCACAAGAAACCCATAAAAAACTCGCGGATGGGATTTTCAAGATCGGAAGCAAAGCGTTTTTTACTTCCCTCTTTCAGTTCCCGCTGACCAATACCCTGATTATGATCCAGATTATCATCGTCCTCCTGGTCGGTGGGATTATGGTGGTTGAGGGATCTACTACGCTGGGGGTGGTCATATCTTTTATCGGGTACGCCGGATTATTGTCTACCCCGCTCTCGGAGATTGCCAACCTCTCCAGTACTACTTTGAACGCGGCGGCCGGCGCGAGGCGGGTTTTTACCATTATCGATGAAGAAGCAGAGATCACCGATGCGCCCGACGCCGTTCCCTTTGAATTCAAAGGCGGACGCGTGGAGTTCAAAGATGTTGATTTCAGTTACGTGCCCGGCAGCCGGGTATTGCGCCATAACACGTTTGAAGCGCTCCCGGGCCAGATGATCGGTATCTGCGGCCCCACCGGGGCGGGGAAGAGCACCATCATTAACCTTCTGACCCGGTACTATGATATTGACAGAGGCACCATCCTGATTGACGGCCAGGATCTGAAAAACTTGACCCGGGATAGTCTGCGCCGCCAGATCGGTGTGGTCCTGCAGGAAGCCTTCCTCTTTACCGATACCGTGATGAATAACCTCAAGTATGCCCGGGAGGGCGCCACGGACGAAGATTGCATCGCCGCGGCCCGGCTAGCGAACGCCCATGAATTCATTATGAGGCTGCCCCAGGGATATGAAACCATGCTGACCGAGCGGGGTGCCAATCTGAGTCAGGGCCAGAGACAGATGATCACCATTGCCCGGGCCATGGTCGCGCAGCCGAAATTGCTGATTCTGGATGAAGCTACCAGTAATGTGGATACCCGGACCGAAAAATTAATCCAGGAGGGATTGCAGCACCTGATGTCGGGCAAGACCAGTTTCTCCATCGCCCACCGATTGAGTACTATCCGGCCGGCAGCAAAAATCCTCGTTCTTCGCGAAGGGGAAATTATCGAACAGGGCTCCCATGCTGAACTGATGGCGGCCCGGGGATTTTATTTCTCTCTTTATATGAGCCAATTCAAGGGGAGGGGACCGGCCGCCGTGCTGTAGCTTGTGCCTACTCGAAAAGCCTTTTAAACCACGAAGTACACGAAGGAATTTGAAGAAATTCGAAATATTTCTATAGATTTCTTTTTTTCTTCGTATCGTGGTAAAAAGATATTATCGAGCAGGGTCTGGTTTTAGGTGCAATTTATACTTCCGATAGTGTCCCGACTTTCTTATCAAGCCTGGATTTTCCGGTAGGCGTTGCGGTAGATCTTTATGATCTCTTCCCGGGTGGGGGTCTTGACATTTGACTTGAAGCAGTTATCCGCCATGGCCATCCCGGCCATGGTGTCGAAATCCTCTTCTCTTACTTCCAGTACCCGGATATTGTCCGGGATCTGGAGGCGCCTTCTGAGGTCTTTGATCTGCTGGATAAATTTCCTGGCACTCAGAGTATTACTCATACTCCAGGTGGCTATTCCGGTTACCTTGGCCAGCATCGCGTAATCCTTGAAACTGGTATCGAAGTTGTACTCCATCACATAGGGGAGAAGAACAGCGTTGACGACCCCGTGGGGCAGGTTGTAGAGCCCGCTTAACTGGTGTGACATGGCGTGGACCAGGCCCAGGCCGGCGTTGCTGAAGGCCATTCCGGCCAGATATTCAGCGACGGCCATCTTCTCCCGGGCAATGATGTTTTTGCCGTCCCGGTAGGCATCGTAGAGAAAATCGAGGATCAGGATGATCGCCCCCAGGGCCTGACAGTCAGTCAGATCATTTCTCTCCCGGCAGGTATAGGCCTCGATCGCGTGGGTGAGGGCGTCAAGTCCGGTGGCGGCGGTGAGTTTGGGGGGCATGCCCACCATAACTTCCGGGTCATTCACGGCGATCTCCGGGACCACCCTTTCATCGGAAATGTCGACCTTATGGTGTTTTCCGGCTTCGGTGATCACGAAGATCCTGGACATCTCCGCGGCGGTCCCGGCGGTGGTATTGACGGCCATATGAGGGACCAGGGAATCCGGGCCGATTTCGCTCTGGAAGAGTACGATCTTGGCGGCTTTGGCCGTATCGTGGGCGCTCCCCCCGCCCAGGGAGATGAGAGAATCACAACCGGCGTTGAGAAATGCTTTCAGCACCTCCTGGGCGATTTCGAAGGTGGGGTTGGGTTTAACCGCGGTACAGATCTCGGAGTCGATCCCGGCGGAGCGGAGATGATCGCTGATTGTCGCGGCCAGGCCTGACTCTGCCAGAAAGGCATCCGTGATGATAAGTGATTTTCCGATGCCTAGCTTTTTAAATTCAACCCCGCAGAGATTTAAGCACCCTTTTCCAATCAGTGTCTTGGGAGGCATCAGGTAGATGGAAGGTGGTTTATCGGTTGGATAGATATAGTGGTGCTTGATAATCATAATAAATTTGGGGAATGGGTATTGGAGAATAGGGAATAGTTATCCAACCCCATCGCAAATATTATCTTTAAGCAAGGTTATTATCCCGATATTTATATTAACCAAATCGGGATCCCGATAGATATTTGTCCCGAGACTTAATATGAAACAACTCGGGCTCCCGAAACAGTAAATTACTAAATCCCAGATAATAATGACAGAGACAAAATTTATTTAGTCCCCGGTCCTTTCAGGTGCCGGTAATACTCATCCTCAGTGGTCAGGATGAGGGTGGTATCGCTATCAATCGTTTTTCCGTAAGTATCAAGGGTCTTTAAAAACGAATAAAACTCCGGGTCCTGATTGTAAGCGTCAGCATAAATTTTAGTTACTTCCGCGTCGGCTGTGCCCTTGAGTCCCTGGGCGGTACGGTAGGCCTCGGAAGTTATTCTTTTCAGTTCTTTTCCCCTCTGTCCGTCAATCTCAGCCCGTTTCCCGTGTCCCTCGGAGCGATAGAGCTCGGCGGCTCTTTTTCTTTCCGCGATCATTCGGCCGTAGACTTCATTCCGAACATTCTCTACGTAATTCAACCGTTTTATCCGTACATCCACCACCTCAATCCCATATTGGGGAGCAAGTTCCTGAGCGATATTTAAAATTGCCGCCTCCAGTTGCGCCCGACCGACCTCTATGCTTTCAAGAGCTTCGTCCGTAACGATCATGTCTTCACTATCTTCATCAAGTTCAATAATCCGATTGGAATCTCTGACCGCCTCCACCAGGAGATGGCTGGTAATAGTATCCCGGGTAGCTGAATTGATGATATCATCCAGTTTTGAATGGGCGCCCGTTTCATTACCCACGGTCTGAAGAAAAGTAAGCGCGTTGGAAATCTTCCAGCGGGCGGTAGTATCCACCCAGATAAATTTTTTATCCTTGGTGGGGATCTGGTTGGGGTCACCATCCCACCCCAGAAGCCTCTTCTCAAAATATTGGGCTTTCTGGATGAAGGGCTTCTTGAAATGCAGACCGGCCGCCGTGATGATATCACCGACCGGCTTTCCGAACTGGGTAATTACTACCTGATGGGTCTCCGGAACCACGTAGGCCCAACCAACCATGAAAAGAATTAACACCAACACAATCACCCCTACTATTAAACTAACTGCTATCTTCATTTTTGACCTCCTTCCGACTGCCCGATATTCAGAAGGGGTAATATCGAGGATTGCTTCGGGTCCATTATGTACTTTCGCCGGGCTTTTGGAATAACCTCCGACATAGTCTCAAGATAAACCCTCTTTTTCGTTACCTCCGGTGCTTTCTTGTACTCAGCCAACACGGCCATAAACCTTTCCGTATCCCCCTGAGCCCGGTTTATCTTATCCACCGCGTATCCTTCGGCTTCCCGGATAGTTCTTTTCGCCTCCCCGCTGGCTTTGGGGATAACCTTATTGTAGGCTTCCCAGGCCTGATTGACCAATTTGTCCTTCTCCTGTTTGGCCTGATTGACTTCGTTGAAGGCCGGTTTTACTTTATCCGGCGGATTGACATCCTGGAGTTTTACGGTAACCACCTGAATTCCGGTTTCATAGTCGTTTAAAATCTTCTGGATCCCGGTCTGGGCCAGGATGTTTATATCCGCCCGCTTGGTGGTGAGGACTTCATCCACAGTGTAGTCACCAACCAGCCTTCTCATCACTACTTCGGCTATATCCCGGATATTATTTACCGGATCTCTGGTAGAGAAAAGATACTTGACCGGATCCGTTATCCGGTACTGGACAATCCAGCGCACGTCGAGGATGTTAAGGTCACCGGTGAGCATCAGCGATTCGTCAAGATAGGAGGCGCTCGAATACCTGGTCTTGCGCCCCGCCTTTAAGGTCCTGATCCCGAACTCTTCATTGAAGATATGTCGAACTCTCACCGGAGTCATCTTATCGATACCAAATGGTAGTTTGAAATGAAGCCCGGGAGGGGTGGAAGCGATGTATCTGCCGAAGCGCTGAACCACACCTACTTCATCGGCTTCAATGGTGTAGTAAGTTCCGGTTAAGCCGATCAATATCAGCAAGCCCACAATCGCGATGGGGATAATCTTCCCCTTCTTCTTGTTAAGCAACTTTTTTACTTCCAGCATTATGTCTTCCGGCTGTTTGACATCCATATGTACCTCCTTTTAAGGTTCTCAGTTGTTTTGAGTGGGTGAACTTAAATCACTACGGTTCTCTTACTATGGGTGAGGCGTTACGATTGAATGGGTTGGTCCTGATTGCCAGAGAAAACAGGTAGGGATAGCTGGTTCCAAGGTGACCCATATAGTCCAGCCATTGCCGGGCTAATTGTCCATATACCCTTTTCATATCTACGCGGAGATGGCTATAATCTTCTTCCGGCAACTCCCGCAGGATCTCTCTGGCATCCAGTTCTTCAGTCAGGTGAAAGACCGCCCAGAGCATATCCGTGAAAGTTTCGTGTTCAAGCAGGTTCCCATTTTCCAATAATCTCAGCAGAAAATCTCGTTTCCCCACCAGGAATACCTTCATTTCATCCCAGTCAATCTCTCCTGTCCTGAATTTATGCTTATGCGTTTCAAACCACTTAGCAACCAGTCGGAACTGTGCCGCCCCCGATTCATCTCCCGCAGTAAATTCATCCTGAAGGATCTCTATTTCGGAATCCCACATGGAAAGCATCTTCAGCAGGCCTGATCCCACTTCGCTGAAGAACGCTCCAATCACCATATTTAGCTTTTTCAAGCGGGCTCGTCTGGCCATCTGGGCCAGCAGTTGGTGAAGGATTAGTGTTACGAGCAGAACCTCGATAAAGACAAAAGCTAAATCTCCGAAAAGATAGATGAATATGTGATGAGAGTCCCGGAAGATCAAGTAGTCTAAAGAATAGACCAGGATAGAGAGCAGGAGCAAGATCATTCCCAACCATACCTGCCAGCTCAATCGTTTCATAGTATATCTCTATTTTTTAAAACTTCTGGATTTTTCGATAGGTGTTGCGGATCTTCCCCGGTCAATATCCTGGGAGGCATCAGGCAGATGGAATGGGGGTTTATTGGTCGGATATATTATATAGCGGTGCTTGATAATCATAATATTTATTCTTGATCCATGGTCTGATATGGACTCTTCTTAAGTCAGGCATATTATGGCATAAAACCTTATATAAGTAGAATAAAAATTCCGGGAGTATTAATATTAGGATTAATGAGGTAGCGGAATTGGGCGTGTAAGAGGTTTAGTATTGTATCTACAAAAATCCATGTTAATATGAACTCATGAAAAAAACCTGCTTCCTCTCCGTTCTCCTGTCGTTTGTATTGGTCCTTGTTTCTCAGACCGCCGGCTCAACCCCGGAATCCGATTTTATCCCCCAATTCCTCGATCGTAAGGAAGCTGTAACGGCAGCGAAGGCGGTCACGGTCGAAGCCTATCCGGACGCTGACATAGTTTTGGTTGATGGCGCCCGGTGGTTCAGCTACCGGACCGACGGTACCTATGTCAAGTGGGACGAGCAATACTTCAGGATCCTGACCGAGAAGGGGCGCCGGAAATTTCGCACCATCTCCAGTTACTTCACCATTCCTTATCAGCGCGGGCCCGAAGACTGCAAGATTCCCGCGCTTGAGATCATCAAGCCCGACGGAACGGTTATTCCGGTGGACGTGGAGGGCCAGAGCAAGATCATGGTCAATCCGTCCTCGATGAGGAGTAACATCTATAATCCCAATAGTAAGATTATCAAGGTCAACGTCGCCGGCTTGGAGAAGGGAGACATCCTTCATTACGTCATGTATGACCGGATCGTTCATCCGAAGGTGCCGGATTCCTGGTACGATTGGCTGACCTTTGAGTCGACAATGCCGATCCTGCGCAGCACCGTCAGCATCTACGCGCCGAAAGAGCTGCCGCTGAAGAGTATCGCCCTTAAGGGAGAGATCGAGGGTACGGTTACCCGGGAAGAGTCTGAGGAGGACGGTATAATTCACTATCAATGGGAGGCGCGGAATGTTCCCCGGCTCTTTCCCGAGCCGAAGATGCCGCCTCCGCGGACCGTTGCCCAGCGGCTGCTTGTCAGCACCTTCCCGGACTGGGAATCAGTCTCCCGGTGGTACTGGAAACTCTCTGAGCCTCATCTGGATACCACCCCCGGAATAGAAGCAAAAGTCGCTGAACTCACGGACGGGATTGAAGACCCGATGGGAAAGATCGAGGCGATCTTCCGGTTCGTCTCCCAGAAGATCCGCTATCTGGGCATTATCTCGGAGACGGAGGCACCCGGTTATGAGCCGCACGATGTGAAAGACACCTTCGAAGCCCGTCACGGCGTCTGCCGGGACAAGGCGGCCCTCCTGGCAGCCATGCTCCGGTCGTCCGGTTTTGACGCCTACCCGACCCTGATCTATACCGGTCCCAGGAAGGATCCCGAAGTACCCCAACCTTATTTCAATCATGCCATCGCAGCGCTCAGGCAAGATGACGGGAGCTTTCTGCTCATGGACCCGACCGATGAGACAAGCGCCGAGCTCCTTCCCTCCTATCTCAATGACAAGAGTTATCTGGTCGCCACTCCCGAAGGCGAAGACTTACGAACGTCGCCGATCGATCCAGCCGAAAATAACCTGATGCGGATCGACACGGTCGGATCGATCGACCGGGATGGCAAGCTGACCGCCGAGACGGTCTTTCATTTCGATGGTATCAACGATAACTCCTACCGCCGTACCTTCGCCCGGAAAAAGCCGGAGGAACGCCGCCGCTTCTTCGAGGCCCTGATGAAAAAAGCCTCAGCCTCAGCCCGGGTTGATGAAGTCAAGATTGAACCCGAGGATCTGATGGATACCACCCGGCCGCTGACCGCCCGGGTGAAATACATAGCCGATGACGTGCTTATCAGCGGGGATAACGCGATCATGCTTCCCCTGCCCTCAATCGGGCTCAGGGTGGGTACGGTGAACTTCATTGTCGGCAATACCGGCCTCAAAGAACGGAGGTTTCCCTTTCTGACCAAGATTGCCTGCGGGACCCGGGAGCGGATCGAACTCGAGCTCGATCCGTCTCTGGAAGAGGTAGTCTTTATGCCGGAGGGTGAACCGGTCGATAATGAAGCGCTTTTCTGGATGTTCAGCACCCGCCTGACCGGTACCACCCTGGAGTATGAGGCTGATTTTCGCCTAAAGGCGGTGGAGTTCAGTCCCGCCGAATATCTCCGGCTTAAAGAAACTTTTAAGCAGATCGAGCGGGAGCTACGCCGGATGCCGATCTTCGCCGGACCGGAAGATCCCGGTGGGGAGGAAGCTGATCCCCCCGCCGATATATTGATGTTGGAGGATGTAATTATCTTCAATCTGACCGACCGGCACAGTTGGACCAGAACCCGGTCGGTAAAAAAGAAGATACTAACCTATTCCGGGAAGAAACAGTCCGGTGAACTGAAGTTTATCTATAACCCGGTATGGAAGGAGATAACCCTTGATCAGGCGAAGGTCACCAACCCGGACGGCTCGATCCGGGAGGTCAGTGAAGTGGAGATCAACCTGATGGACGCCCCCTGGGTGGGCTCGGCACCGCGTTACCCCGGAGGGAAGATACTGGTGGCCAGCCTCCCCCAGCTGGAGATCGGCAGCATCATCGAGTACCACTATACCAGCACCTGCCGGGATCAGCCCTTCTTCGCGGCTTATCTCACGTTCCGATCGTATGCCGCCCTGAAAAAAAAGACCGTCACTATTGAAGCCCCCGCCGATCTGTCCCTGACGGTCTTCACTGACGAGATCGGGAACGTTTCCATGGAAAGATCCGCCCCGGAAGGGGATGACACCCGCGTTCTCTACCGCTGGACGGCTGAAGATCTGCCGCCGCTGAAGCGGGAGGGGCGCCTTCCGCCCCGGTGGAGCTTTCTCCCCACCGTCTTCACCAGCACCGGCGAATGGAAAACCTATGCCGGAGAAGTGAATGACGTTTTGACGGCCGCCGCCCTGGACCAGCCGGAGAGTGAGAGAAAGGCGCGGCTCCTGATAGAAGGGGAAAGCGATCCCTGGAAGAGACTGGAGATCATCCGCGATTTTATCGCCCTCAATGTCCGAAAGGCCGGTCCCGGCATTAACTCGCTTCCCCTGTCCGCTGTCACCGGCGCCGACCGGACCCTGGAGGAGGGCTATGGAAACACGACAGATCGCGGGGTCCTTTATTACACGATGCTGAAAGCGGCGGGTTTCAGCCCCGGGTTCGTCCTGGCCTCCTCGCGTCCGATGATCGACCGATTTGCCGACCTCTACCGGAAGGTTCCCAATGAAGGTTCCTTCTCCACCGTCCTGGTCCGTGTTGACGATGACTCCCTGGGACTGGGAGACAGCCGGGCGGTTTATCTCAACGATACCAACCAATACGCGGCCATCGGCGCCACCCCGCGTGAAGGAAAGATGGCGCTTACCGTACCGGGCGGCCGACTGGAAGAGATCTGGCCCGCGCTCGAGACCTCATCCGAGAACCGGATAGGAATGAAGGTGGCCGAAAACGGTGATGCCGTCCTCACAGTCAAAAACCTGCTGAGGGGAAACGGATATGGTAAACAGAAAAAGTTTTTCGCCGAGCTGACACCGGAGAAGAAGCGGCGTTATTACCAGGAACTGGTCGGCGGATTTTCCAAGGCCGCTGAAGCGGAGGGGGAACTGACCTCTGATTTCTCGGGTTATCCCGGCCTGGTACAGTATGCCGTAAAGATCCCGGATTATGCCGTCCCCGCCGGGAAGTATCTCTATTTCTTCCGTACGGCTTCCGGGCCCGTCTTCAATCTGAGCTCGGACACCCGCGTCAGCCCGCTTTATTTGAATAAGAAAAAGCGTAAGAATAGCGAAATAATTATTGAACTTCCCCCCGGCTTTGAGGTCGACTATCACCCGGATCCGCTCAAGCGTGACGGGGTTGCCGGGGCCGCCCTGGACATTGATTTCAACTTCCGCCCGGATCCGGGCCGGAATGACTCCCCCGGCCGGATCAGGATCCGGGCCGACCAGTCCCTCGACCCCTCGATCGTCGAGCCCTCGCGCTACCGGGAACTGCTCGACCTCTACCGGAAGATGATCGACCGGAAGTTCAGGCTTTACCTCCTCCGCCGCCCCGAAGAGCCAATAATAACCACAGAGCCTATTGCCGCGGCTGATTGTTTAAACCTAAGTTGAATCTTAGCACATTTCATCCGCAATAATCGCTCAACTTAGGTTAAAATCAATCAGAATAAAAAAACCAGTCCCCGGCCAGGCGTTCGGTCATGGTGAGAATTTCACTATCTTTATCGTTCAGCGCCCCGCGTTTTTTCAGAGCGGCGATCCCTTTGTGGAGTAATATTACCTTATCATGTACCGGGATCAGGCCTGGGTAGTACTCATTCTTAAAGAAGAGCAGGAACCGTCTTCTCAGATCATAATTGTCCAGCATCTCCCCGATCCGTTTTTCCAGATTCTTGCCGCTCAGCGGCATTAATTGTTCCTTGGGAGATTGAAATAACTGGGAAGAATGCTCCAGGCTGTTATTGCATTTAAAGGTCATCCGCCAGCATTTAACGGTTCCCAGAGAATTAACCGTCAGGACATTGACGGAAAAATGGGCCTGTTCCGGCTCAATCAGCACTCCTTTTAGTACCGGCAGGTAATAGTTGTCGGTGATAGCTCCGAAAGCGCTTACCCCTCCCGCGAAAGGGTCGGCGATAATATCTTCAATCGTGAAATACGGCTTGCGGATTAAACGGGCATCTTGGATAAGCATGAACTCCTCTTCGGTAAAATGGAACCGTTCCTTCCACTGATAACTTGGGTCCAGATCAGGGCGGGCCAGGGAGGAATGGCTCGTCAGCATGCCAATGGCCTGGCCGCCCCGCCAGACCAGCGGGAGTACTCCTACCGCCCATTCCGCCGAACCGCCGATCTCTCCGATCATGGAAGAGAGCCCTCGTCCGTTGGGGAATCCAAGTCCTTCCATTCCCATGATAACCGCCGGGAATAGATCTCCATCCGCGTCATAAGGGGTGGAAATTCCTATCTGATTCAACTGTTGCATTGCCATATAATGTCGTGGCCGGTCCAGGAAGAAGGCGCTGCACTCTTCTATGCTGGAATGGCCCCCGGCCCGGGAAATAATCCGGGCGCTGTCGATCAGACTTACTTCCCGCGGATTGAATGTAGGAAAATAGCCTCTCCCCATCCAGCGCTGCACATAGATATCGGGGAGATGTCTCTTGACCGGAGACTGGGTAACAAAGAGCGCGGTAAAGCTGGAATGAAGCCCTTTGACTGATTTGGTGGTGCCTTCCACCACATCGGAACCCATGGCAAGCCTAGTTACGCTGGGGGGAATATCTATCCCATACCGAGCCTGGTGTTGTTTTTTGCCAAAGATCGCGCCGATGGCTATGGTCGGGTTACCGCCGACCTCCTTGCCCGGCTTGATTCGAGCCCCTTCGGTAATAGTGGATTCAATGATTACCTCATCACCTTCGAGCAGAGAGTCCGTGGTTATCTGGAGAACCTCGGCCATTACCTGGGCGGCAGTGCGGTCATTGGCTCGCTTCAGATCGTTGATCTTTTCCGCGGTGGCCTGATCCCCGGGAAACTTATTCAGGCTTCCCCTCCCATGAAGACTTACCGCGACCGCCGAAAGCGCCGCCGAGAGGATAATCGACTGCCGAAGCTGGAGATTCCGGAACGCTCCCAGGTTGGACCCTCTATTAATATTATCCTCCAGTTTGATAATAGTGCAGTCTTTCAAGGTGATATCGTAGAGGGACAGGACATCCCGGTGGCGATGGTTGAATTCCGTTATGAGATTCCGGTTGAAGCGCAGTGAATCTTCCCGGCCGGAATAGGAAAGGGGTTGGTCGGCGATATCAAATTGTAAAGAAGATGTATTCATGATAGTTTTCTTGTTTAATATATTTTACTATACTATATTTCAGCGAACTTGGAAAGGGCTTGAAGCCTTATTTTTTTTATCTTTTCGCAATCCACAACCGAATGATGCTGGAAATGAGTTTAGATAAAGATAAACCGAGAATGTACCGGGATGAATTCCTGGGGAGGTTCCAGAATATCTGTCGGACCCGGTGGAGTCGTTTTTCTTCTGAAGATATGGAAGCTACCATAGAGCATGTGGTCGCGGCGGATTTTCCCGAATCGATTGATGCTCTGAGAGAGATGGGCATTGAGAAAGGTTTCGCTTAAGTCCGGTCTTTATTATGACAGCACCTTTGCCCTGCTCGGGATTATTCTTTTCATACTGGCTATCTTCACCACGCTTCTCTATAAGTATGTCGTGCTGGTGGTGATTATCGCCTTGATCATCATCGCGGTCGTTATCTACTGGTTATACTGTTGCCAGACCGCCTGAGCAGGAGCTTAGCTGTGCAACTGTGGGAGCGGCTTACAGCCGCGATTATCGGGACTGTCAGTCATTCTGCCTGATCTACGAGAAGCCCCTCCCACAGACAATTTGTTATCCCGATAACTTATGATTCAACAAATCAGGATCCCGAAGTATTTCGGAAGAGAGAAAATTCCAAAGCAGGAACTAAGACCTCTCTTCGCTTGGACAACTTTTCACACTGGGTAATCAAAAAATGAATTATAAATCAGTAATTTTTGATCTAGACGGGACACTCCTGAATACGCTGGAGGATATTGCCGACTCTTTGAATCGTGTTCTGCGGAAGATGGGACTGGAAACATATTCGACCGGCGCGTATCGCTACTTTGTCGGCAGCGGCGCCGAGGAGATGGTGGCGCGCGTTCTGCCACCCGAAAAGCATCAGAAAGAATTGATCGCGGAGTGTGTCGAGGCGTTTCAGGTGGAGTACAGAAGGAACTGGAACCTCAAGACCAGGCCGTATGATGGAGTGTCGGAACTGCTGAGAGCCCTGTCCGATAGGGGGGTCAGAATGTCTGTTCTGTCCAATAAACCCCAGGAATTTACCGTGCTCTCGATCCGCCAATATTTTCCCGGGTATGATTTCGCGGTGGTATTGGGGCAGAGGAAGGGAATCCCCTTAAAGCCCGACCCGATTGGCGCGCTGGAGATTGCCCGGCGTCTGGATATTCCAACCGGTGAGTTTATCTTTGTCGGTGATACCGGTGTTGATATGAAGACCGCGGTCCGGGCCGGGATGTTTCCCCTGGGGGTATCGTGGGGATTTCGCCCGGAGGAGGAACTGATGGAATCGGGCGCTATTAAGGTGGTCAGACATCCGGATGATATTCTGTCATTTATGAACAGTTCTGGAGTTTTCAAGGAATAAAGGAATTCACAGTGAAGAAATATACAATTTATATATTTGTATTTATTATTTCCGCAGCTTCTTTTTTGGGGTGTTCCAGCATCCCGGGGGATAGAGTTATGCAGACCTCAACCATCGATGCTCTGCTGGCGGGGGTCTATGATGGGAGTATGTCATGCCGGGAGCTGCTTGGTTACGGCAACTTCGGGATTGGTACATTTGACCGTCTTGAAGGAGAGATGATTATTCTGGATGGAACGGTATACCAGGTAAAGACGGATGGGAGGGTATATACTCCCGAGATAGATATGATGACGCCATTCGCGACGGTCTGTGCCTTTCAGCCCGACCGGGCATTTCCGATAACTGATAGAGCGGATTATAAAGATCTGGAATCTATTATTGATAATCATGCTCCGAATCAAAATGAATTTATCGCCATTAAGATAAGCGGAAGTTTCAGCCGGATGAGAGTGCGAAGTGTGCCGATACAAAAGAAACCATATCCTCCGCTGGTGGAGGTTACAGAGAATCAGACTGTCTTTGAATTTAAAGACATAAAGGGTACCATTGTTGGTTTCCGGTCGCCGCCGTTTGTAAAAGGTGTTAATGTGCCCGGCTATCATTGTCATTTTATCAGTGACGATCTAATGCAGGCTGGGCATATCCTTGATTGTGAAATTATCGCCGGTGTAGGAGAGGTTGATAGCTGTAATGAGTTCCTCCTGGTTTTGCCGGGTGATAGTGACAGCCTGGAGGAAATTGATTTCTCACGGGACCGCAGCGGTGAATTGGATCGAGTGGAAAAGTGAGCAGCAATATTGCAATACCGTACAGTCTTGTTGACAATTCAAAGAGAGTGACATATATTACGCGATTATCAGTCAGGGCGATTAGCTCAGTGGTAGAGCACCTGGATCACAACCAGGGGGTCACTGGTTCAAACCCAGTATCGCCCATAATAAATACATCGGAGTACCCATTATATAATATTTATTTTATGCGGAAAAATAAAATTCTTTCCACAGAAGGTACTGATAAAATATACTAAAATAATTGTCGGCGCTGACTTGGTATATTTATATCGGTCTTGGTTCAAAACTAAGTTAGCGCCATAGGCGCTAGATTATATGAGAGAAGATATAAAACAGTTACTTATTGTTCAAGAACTGGATGTTAAGATCCGGGATCTGGCAGAGCGGAAGATGGAGGCGGTTCGCGAACTGGAAGTACTTCGTAATGAAGTTGATAATGATGAGAAAGCCATCGAGGATGAGAAAAATCGTCTGATGGGAAGCCGCGTACATATCAAGGAACTGGATCTGGAGATCGCGGAAAAAAAGAATCATATTATTAAATACCAGGAGCAGCAATTTAAGGTAAAGAATAATAAGGAGTACACGGCGCTCCTCCATGAGATATCAAAACAAGAGGCTGATATCAGGGTTCTGGAAGATCGGATGCTGGAGTATATGGAAGAAGCGGAGGTGGAAGACCGAACACTGGATGGAGTCCGATCCGATCTTGAAGTTGCTCAAAAAAAGATCCGGGAGATGGAAGTAAAATCAAGGATTCTGCTGGTTCAACTGGGGGAGGAGATAGAGGCAAGAGAGAGAGAGAAGGATGAAGAGGTCTCCCAGCTGGATCCTGATATATACGAGACTTATGAACTAATATTTTCCCGGAAATCGGATCGCGCGGTCGTTCAAGTGAGTAATGATACCTGCGGGGGGTGTAATATGGTGTTGCGCGCGCAGGTACTTAATGATCTTTACCGTGGGGATAGTATTAATCAGTGTGAGACCTGCGGTAGGTTTATCTACTTATAAGTTAGCGCCCTTGGCGCTAACTTAGTGAAAAAACACTGAAGCTAACACCATTTTTGTTTCTTTTTAGAAACAATTTGATCTTTGACAACGCAGGTGGTGGGTAGATGATCGCCCCCCATCACTCAGGTGTCGCGTCTTGACATTTGACATCACACTCCCCTAATTGGTTTAATCAATAAATTTGGTTGTAGACGTTATGTCAAATGTCAAGACGCGACACCTGAGTGATGGGGGGAGGAAAGTCCGAACTCCACAGGGCAGGGCGCCCCGAGAATATCGGGGGGTTCCCGGTCGAAAGCTCGGGGATACGGAAAGTGCCACAGAAAATATACCGCCCCCCATACAACTGAAATCGTTGGTGTTGTTTAACGGTGATTCTGATCTCACCTGGGGATGAACGCAGATTTATCTCGTAGCGGCAGCCTTCAGGCTGCCATAAGATGGCGACCTAAAGGTCGCCTCTACGAGCCCCCGGCACCGGTTTTTCCAAGTGTTTAGGCCTGAAACTCCAGGTGAAAGCGAATAACTTTTATTATCCGCCATAGTGCTTGCATCCCGAACTTGATTCGGGGCTTTAGCGAAGGCGGAAGGCACTTAAGGCACTTCCAACTTTAGGCACTTTTGTATGCGGGGTAAGGGTGAAAAGGCGCGGTAAGAGCGCACCGGGCTGAGAGTAATCGAAGCCGCATGGTAAACCCCGTCCGGAGCAAGGCCAAATATAGATCGAGGTGCTGCCCGCACCGTCTGAGATCAGGGTAGGCTGCATTGAGCCCGAGGGCAACCGGAGGCCCAGATAGATGATCATCATCCTCTATAGGTGTTGCGTCTTTACATTTAACTTAACGCTTAAAAATTTAATTTATGTGATTCAATTAGTAAGATAAGCGTTAAGTTAAATGTCAAGACGCGACACCTTGGGGAGACAGAATTCGGCTTATTCCCATCACCTGCGTTTTATCAATAAAATCTCCATTTTTTCTGTTTTTCTTGAAAAAATGGAGATTTTCTTTTTTTTGCTCTCTTCCCCCGCTCCTGGATAAACCGGGAAAATCTATCAGAGACTGAAGAGGGCATAGTTGTAAAGCACTATATAGCAATAAGATATATTTCTGCACCGCCACCCGGGTAGGTGTAATTATCCCCAATTCTCCCCCGAAAAGTTTTTTAAAAATATTTGCATTTTCTGTTGACAGTTCTCCGTAGGTGGTAGTATATTGTACTCAAGTGGTGGAAAGTGGGTAAAAGTGGTGAATAAGGAGAACTATCATGTTCCTGGGAGAATATCAACATTCGGTTGACAGCAAGGGTCGGGTCTTCATCCCGGCGCGCTTTCGCTCCGTGGAGAACCAGCGGTTCTTTGTCAATCTGGGACTGGATGGAGGTCTCTCTGTCTTTACCGAAGAAGGGTGGTCAGTCTATCAGGAGAGGATCAATGAGCTGGATATGTTGAAGAAAGATGCCCGTGCCTTCAAACGACTTACTTTCGCCAATGCGACCGAGGGGATATGTGATAAGCAGGGAAGGATCAATCTTCCGCACCTCCTAATCCAGAAAGCTAAGATAGACAAAGAAGTAATGATAGTTGGAGTCTCTGATCATTTTGAAATATGGGATATAGAACGTTGGGATCTATACCAGCGTGAGGTAAGTGAACGGTATGAGGAATTAGCCGAGAACCTGGCGCAATAAATCAGGATTGCGTGATAAGAAGAGGATAGCCTATGAAAAGCAGTTCGAGGACATTGATCGATCTTTTGAGTATGAATAAGAGTTTGAAGCCCGCCCGGAAGTTAAGTGTACGATTAAGGGTTCCGAAGAAGAAACGGCGTGGTAGCGGAAGGTAACAACCGAATCACTCATCACATTCCGGTGATGCCGGAAGAAGTGGGCCACTACCTCAACTGCCAGCCGGGTCAGATTATTCTTGATTGTACACTGGGGGAGGGGGGGCATGCCTCCCTTCTGGCCTCGAAGGTCTCTCCCGGGGGATGCTTGATAGGTATAGACCGGGATGGAGAGGCGATTGAAGCCGCCCGCCGCAAGCTTAATATATTTGGCGAAAGTATTAAAATAGAGCAGGCAAACTTCCGTGATCTAAGAGAGGTGCTGGAAAGAAGGGGAATAGAGAAACTCGACGGCATTCTATTTGATCTCGGGGTTAATTCTTCTCAACTTCAGGATCCCGGTCGTGGTTTTAGTTTCCGGCTTGATGGGCCTCTGGATATGAGGATGGATAACCGGGAGGATAGTCAAGCCTCTGATCTTGTCAATAGACTCGGACGGAAAGAACTGGAATGGATCATCAGGGAATATGGAGAGGAGCGCTTTGCCGGTCGGATAAGCCGCCGGATTGTGGAGGAGCGATCATCTCAGCCAATTCTCAGCACCGTTCGACTGGCTCAAATAGTTGCGGAAGCTCTGCCGGGAAGAGGAAAGATTCATCCGGCTACCAGGACTTTCCAGGCCATAAGGATATATCTTAACGGGGAACTTGATGCTCTGGAGCAGGCACTCCCCGAAGCGATCTCAATGCTTAAATCCGGAGGTCGGATCTGCGTTATCTCATTCCATTCGCTGGAAGACAGAATTGTTAAATATGAATTCAGACGATGGGATCGTCAGGAAGGTATGCTCCGGATTTTAACCCGGAAGCCGGTTCGTCCCGGGATTGAGGAGGTTCGGAGAAACCCCCGATCCCGGAGTGCTAAATTAAGGGCGGCGGAGAAACTATGAGGAGGTATGGACAATGAATAGCTACTATTATCAGGATAAGAGTGATCATTTTGCCGGCCGGTTTTTTATAAAGAGATGCTGGATTTTGCTCGCGGTCGCATTTTTTTCCGGGATGTCATATCTCTGGTTGTATTCTCTCATTGTGGATACCAGTAATACGGTCGAATTGTTTGAGCGCAAGATGAGTCATCTCCGGGACCGGAGCATATCCCTTGAGAGTAAGCTGGAATATCTGCAGACTCCATCGGTTATCAACAGTCGCCTGGAGGAGTTCCAGATCGCCCTGGTCGATCCATATCCTGAACAGCTTGTCCGGGTTCAGGGAGAAGGTCGTGTCACTCCCCGCAAGGAACCTCGTATCCGACCTCCGCAGGATATTATTCTGAGTATAGCCCGATAGCCTCGTAAAATGGTGTTAATTTAAGTGTAACTCCGCTAAGTTAGCGCCGCAGGCGATAACTTATGTTTGGAAGAGCGCATAACACCAGATCATGGATAATAGTCGGCCTCTTCCTTTGTTTTTCCTGTCTTCTCCTGGTCAGGCTCTTCTCTCTTCAGTGTCTCCAGCACTCTCGTTACAGTCTTCGGGCCAGGAACCAGCATCAGAGTACAAATTTTATTCCTCCCCAACGTGGCCGGATCTATGATTGCCGGGGAAATATGCTGGCTGCCAGTGTGCCCAGTTTCTCCCTTTACTGTATACCCAGGCTGATAGCTGACGAAGAGGTCACGAAAATTGCCGCTGCTATCTCACCGATAATCGGGGTTGATGAGGATCGGTTGTGCCGGCGGATGTCCGGTTCAGGGTGGTTCGTATGGCTGAAGAGGCATCTGAGAGAAAATACCGCCGCGGAAATCAGGGGATTGGATCTACCCGGTCTGAACTTGAAACAGGAGATGAAGAGGGTATATCCCAAAGGGAGTCTGCTCAGTCAGGTTATAGGTTTTACCGATATTGACGGAAATGGTCTGGAGGGGCTCGAGTGGAAGTTTGATCGTCAGCTTCGAGGTCACCCCGGATGGATGGTAACGGAGAAGGACAGCAAGCAGCGTGAAGCATCGTGGTTCCGTTCCGATAATGTCTCTCCTATCGATGGGTGTAATCTATTTTTGACTATCGATGAGGTTGTCCAGGCTATTGCCGAGGAGGAAATTGATAAGGTATATCTGGAGTACGGAGCTAAGTGGGCATCGGTGCTGGTGATAGAACCATCGACCGGGAGGATATTGGCTATGGCCAATCGCCCCACCTACGATCCAAACAATTATTCCAGCTCTGATGCCGATCAGCGCCGGAATCACTCGGTCTCCGATCTTATTGAACCCGGATCTACTTTTAAGGTATTCCCGGCCGCCGGTGTTCTGGATGAGGGGTTGGTAGCTCCGGAGACCGAATTTTACTGCGAAGATGGCGCTTTTAAAATCGGGGGGAGGATACTTCGTGACAGCCATCCTCACGGGGTTCTCCGATTTGATGAGATTATCCAGAAATCCAGTAATATCGGCATGGCAAAAGTGGGTATGCTTCTGGGGCGCGGGGACCTCTATAAACTGCTTTGCAAATTCGGGATCGGAAGACGGACCGGCATCGAACTGCCGGGGGAGGCGGATGGGATTCTCCGGCCGCCGCATCGCTGGAGTAAGCTGTCACTGCGGAGCATAACTATGGGGCATGAAGTGTCGCTCTCTCCACTGGCGCTTCTGACCGCCTTCTCGGCTCTGGGAAATCACGGAGTTCTTCTTCAGCCCCGGATCGTCGACCGGATTGAAAGCCCTTCAGGCGAAGTTATCTATCGTTATGACAGGAAAGAGAAAGGAGCGGTTGTATCAAGTGATACCGCCGGAGTGATGATGGAAATTCTCCAGAAAGTTGTGATGGAGGGTGGAACCGGGCGCCGGGCGTACATATCCGGATATGAAGTAGCCGGCAAGACCGGTACCGCTCAGAAACTGGACCCGAACGGAGGTTATTCTCATACGCTATTTCGGGCTCTCTTTATGGGGATGCTTCCGGCCAGTAACCCCAGATTAGCTATCCTGGTGGTGGTAGATGAACCTCATCCATACTATTACGGAGGTGTGGTATCCGCTCCGGTCTTTAAGGAGGTAGCCGAAAGGATAATTCGCTATCTGGATTTAGAAGCGCCGGAGGTGACAGAAGAGACATGAAATTGAATCGGTTAATCGAAGAGCTCCGGCCGGAGGCGGTGGTGGGTAAGACTATGGTTGAAGTGAAAGGGATCGAGGCGGATTCCCGCCGGATCCAGCCCGGGTATATATTTGTTGCTATCCACGGCAGAGAGGATAGCGGAACGGAATATATACCCCAGGCCAGGGATCGCGGTGCGGTAGGGATAGTATTACGGGAGTTCTCCAGTTCGGTCAACAGCAACCTGGCCCAGATAAGAGTCTCCGATCCGCGCCGGGCGCTGGCTATTCTTGCTAATGCGATTTTCTGTCATCCCTCTGACAGCATGAAGATGATCGGGGTAGTCGGCACTAACGGGAAGACAACAGTAACCCATCTGGCCCGATCAATATTCGAGTCCGCCGGGATTTATACCGGTCTTATCGGAACCAACTATTACGGGATCGGGCAAAGGCGCCTACCGGCTGAGCTTACTACCCCCGCACCTCCCCGGCTGCAGGAGTTATTGGCCGAGATGAAGAGAGCGAGCTCTTCCCGGGTGATTATGGAGGTTTCATCCCATGCTATAGCCCAGCACCGATTAGAGGGGATAGATTTTCAGACCGCGGTCTTCACCAATCTTTCCCGGGACCATCTTGATTACCACCGGACGATGGAGGAGTATGGGGCGGTTAAGACCAGTTTTTTTCAAGACTTCTCCCGGGGGAAGATAGCGGTGGGAGAGAAGACGGTTATTATTAATCATGATGATCCCCTGAGCCGGAAGATCCTTCAGGTGATTGAAACCCCGGTGATCTCTTATGGACTGCGTACCCCTTCGGATCTATTCGCGTCGGATATATCTCTTTCGCGGGGTGGATCTTCTTTTGATCTCCACTGGAAGGATTCAGTTTATAAAGTCCTGATTGCTCTGCCGGGGCGTCATAATATCTATAATGCTCTGGCGGCAATTGGGCTGGGATTGAGTGAGGGAATTGAACTGCCGGATATTATTAATTCTCTCCAGAAGATCCGCGGGATCAGTGGTCGTCTGGAGCAGGTTGATACCGGCCGGGGTTTTGATCTCTTCATTGATTATGCCCATACCCCCGATGGACTGGAAAATGTTCTGGGGGCGCTCCGGGAGATAGGTTACCGGAGGATAATTGTAGTCTTCGGCTGCGGCGGTGACCGGGATGAAACAAAAAGACCCCTGATGGGAGAGGTAGCCGCGCGGCTGGCCGATAGAGTGATTGTAACTTCCGATAATCCCCGGTCGGAGGATCCGGAGAAGATCATTAATGATATTTTGAGCGGAATCATCCGGGTCGATAATCGCGTGACGGCAATCGTTGATCGCCGTGTAGCTATTGAAGAAGCTTGTAATCAGGCCAAACGCGGTGATGTTGTATTGATAGCGGGGAAGGGACATGAACGGAAGCAGATATTCCGCGACACGATTATTCCCTTCAGTGATCGGGAAGTATCAAAGGAAATATTGGTAAATATGTAATATGTCAGCATTTTTAATAACCACGAAGAACACGAAGTTCACGAAGGAATTTTAATCAACAGGAAAAATTACATAGTTATATTTGTTTTTCTTCGTGTTCTTCGTGATCTTCGTGGTGAATATTTAGTTTTTTGGCACAAATAGTTGAAAATACCTTTTCGAGTATGGTCTAGCTTGAGCGGGATTCTAAAGCCTGTAAAGCTGGGTGAAGGCGAATAACTTTTCTTATCCGCCATAGCTTTAGCGAAGGCGGAAGGCACTTTTCCGCCGGAGGCGGATCAGCCTTTGGCTGAAGCGCATTTCAAACTTTAGGCACTTCAGAACGGAGTTCTTCATGGATCCGCAGAAGTTACAGGTAATTACAGAATGGTCCGGAGGGAAGTTGTCGAACGGAAATCCATCCGGAATGGTCTCCGGGATCAGTACCGATAGCCGCTCAGTTCAGGCGGGAGAGTTATTCCTGGCACTTACCGGAGAACGGTTTGATGGTCATGGATTTGTTGAGGCGGCATTGGAGCGCGGTGCCTCTGGCGCGGTTGTGAACAGTCCGATCAGAGATTTTACTGATCGCTGGCCTGATCGCCGCCTGATTGTCGTGCAAGATACACTCGCTGCTCTGGCGAAGATTGCCAGGGGATACCGGGAGCTTTTCGAGATTGAGGCGGTCGCAGTGACCGGCAGTAATGGCAAGACCACGACCAAGGATTTGATCGGCCAGTTACTGAACGCGGAGATGGAGATACTGGTTGCTCCGGCCAGCTATAACAATTTAATCGGTCTCTCTCTGACGATCCTTCTCCTGGAGAGAAGACACCGGGCGGCCGTATTTGAATTGGGAATGAACCATCAGGGCGAGATTCTGGAATTAGCGGATATCTGTCGCCCTCGGATGGCGGTGATTACCAACATCGGGCCGGCTCATATCGGGAACCTGGGAAGTATTGAAGCGATCGCCGCGGCAAAAAGTGAAATTCTGGAGAAGCTGGAAGGGGAGAAGATAATATTCTTTAACGCTGATGATTACAGGGTCAGGGAGATAGTCCGCTCGCCACCGGGTCCGGTGGTCGGGTTCGGGTTCGGTCCCGAGGCGGAAGTCCGCGCCTCGAACCCGAGCTACGGAGGAGATGGGGTTAGTTTTGATCTCCAGCTCGCCGGGAAGAAGATGAGGATCAGCTCCCCACTTCCCGGGCGGCATAATGTTTATAATTTGCTGGCAGCGCTGGCGGTCGGGGAATATCTGGGGATATCATCGGACCGGATGGCGGAATCGGTTCGTTCCGCCGTGCTTCCTTCTGAGAGAATGGAGATGGATATGGTCGGAGGAGTTGAGCTTATCAATGACGCCTATAATGCCAATCCGGCATCGATGAGGGAGGCCCTCTCCGCCTGGCAGCGGCTGGGCGCCCGCGGCCGGAGGATAATGGTTAGCGGGGATATGAATGAGCTGGGAGTTTTCTCCGTGAAGGAGCATCAGGAGTGGGGGAAGATACTGGGGAAGTCTAAGCTGTATTTTCTGGTATTTGTTGGTTCCCGCTCTAAGGAGTCATATCGGGCAGCAGTTGAAGAAGGTTTTTCCAGACGGAGAATATTCTCCGTGGAAGATTCCACCGCTGCCGCTGAACTGCTCTTAAGTTTGATTGCACCGGGGGATAGTGTTCTTATCAAAGGGTCAAATGATATGAAGATGGGAGAGATAGTTACTATTCTCCGAGAATCAGATATTCCCAATTCTGAAAACTTATCCCACAAAACAGATTATATTAAAACCACGAAGGACACGAAGATCACGAAGGAATTATGAAAAAATCAGAAATTATTACAAAGTTTCTTTCTGTTTTTCTTCGTGTTCTTCGTGATCTTCGTGGTGAATATATAGTTTTATAAGAACAACAAATTATAAAATACCTTTTCAAGTAAGGTCTATTTAGGGGTTTAAAAATGCTTTATTACATTTTCTTTCCACTCCGGGATATCTGGTTCGGGTTCAATGTATTTAAATACATTACTTTCCGGGCCGCGATGGCCGCGATATTCGCGTTTTTATTTACTATGATCTTCGGGAAACCAATTATTGCCAAGCTGAAATCGATGAAAGTCGGGGAGAAGATCCGGAGCGGTAAATACTACGAGGAGCTTCATAAACGCCATGGAGGGAAGGAAGGCACACCGACGATGGGAGGCTTGATTATCCTCATCGCGGTATTGCTCTCCACTTTCCTTTGGTCCCGGGTGGGGACCCTGCAGATTCAGGTTGTCGTAATTTCAACATTGTGGCTGGGTCTGATCGGATTCATTGACGATTGGATTAAACTCAAGCAGATCGGGCGGAGAGGGTTGCCCGGGAGAGTCAAGCTGGCGGGACAGATAATTCTCGGACTCGCCATCGGGCTTTACCTTTTTTATAACCCGGAGACCGGTCCTTATGCCGGACATCTCCGGCTTCCGTTCTTCAAGGATGTCGCCTGGGAGATAGGGATATTTTCCGTTATCTTTACGATCCTGGTTCTGGTGGGAAGCACCAACGCGGTTAATTTGACCGATGGTCTGGATGGATTGGCGATAGGGTGCCTGGGGATTGCCGCGCTGGCTTTTGCAGCCCTGGCTTACGTTAGCGGTCATCTTCAGTTTGCCCGTTATCTCCAGATCCTCTATATTCCCGGCGCTGGAGAGCTGGCGGTATTCTGTTCCGCCTTGGCCGGGGCGGCCCTGGGATTTCTCTGGTTTAACGCTTACCCCGCCGAGATCTTCATGGGAGATACCGGAGCTCTGGCTTGCGGCGGGGCCATCGGCACGGTGGCGGTCTTGATTAAGAAAGAGCTCTTCCTGGTATTGATCGGCGGGGTCTTTGTTCTCGAAGCACTATCTGTGATAATTCAGGTCGTATCCTTTAAAACGACGGGCCGGCGGGTATTCAGGATGGCCCCGCTCCATCATCATTTTGAGATGAAGAAGCTCCCGGAGACCAAGATAACTGTCCGGTTCTGGATTTGCGCCATTATCTGCGCGCTGATTGGGCTGGGAGCGCTGAAATTACAATAGAATGGGGAGTGGGGAGTGGGGAATGGGAGACAGCCCTGGTTCAAGAACCCGAATATCCAATATCCAACAAGGAATATCCAATGACCAAGGAAAGCAACTCCTAACCCAGAAACAAGTTTGGGGCGCCGCGAATGAATTGGGATGCAATCACAAGTACTTGGATATTGGATATTCCTTGTTGGTTGTTGGATATTGAAGGGGGGGAGGCAAGGCATCTCACATAAATGTTCGATGTTTCCGCTTCGCTACGAGGGAAGCAATTAGTGTAAATTAGTGTAATTAGTGGACAAAAAAGGGGCCGAGGCGAGGGGATCAATCAGAGTAATCCGTGTAATTGTATATTGGTTTTGTTTTTTAATTAAC